>OCZU010000512.1_pt1 | contig 26574 bp, 18 predicted proteins | sample 1539001 | NCBI WGS metagenome assembly OCZU01 (sample SAMEA3539306, study PRJEB22396) | soil metagenome | biome: tundra; feature: field; material: soil | place: USA | collected 2010-05 | depth 0.15 m | reverse complement strand
CGAGCGCGAAAATCAGCCGTGGGTGGCCGCTGCCACGTGAGTCGTGCGTGCATTACGTCGAAGGGCCGGGGCCGTTGCTGCACCGAAGGCAGGCACCAGTCCGTCGTTCGCCGACTAGCCCATGGCCGGAGTCTCATCAAGAGCCGAATCAATGCTGATGCTCGCGGCAGTCACGCTCGCTAGCGTAGGTACATGCGCTGGTGGAAAGTAGTGGGACTGGCAGGCTTCGCGGGTGTCGCCGCCACCGGAGTGCTGGTCGCCAGGGACGAGCGCCGCCGTCGCTCCTACACCTCGGAGGAGGTCCGGGATCGGCTGCACGCCCGCCTGGCTGAAGTAGCCGAGATAGCTGCGACCAGCGACCCTGGCGGCGACGTCCCGGCGCAGACTTCCAAACCCGGCGGTGCGGCGGACGGGGGCGACAGGCGGTCGGCTTGCCGCTGGCTGCACCGGCCTGGACGCCTGCCGACCCGGCCAATTCGCACGCCAGGCGGTCGATGAGGTCGGTGACGAGTGCTGGCGGTCTCGCCAGCCTCCATAGTAGGAGCCGCCGTACTCGGTAGATCCGCGCATTCAGGCGTAGTATGGGTAGTGCGTCATCGTGCTCATCGCGTTCGGAGGATGGCGCCCACCTAGCTGTCCCCGGACTTCGGCGGTTTCGTGAATCCGGACACGAACCCGAGGTAGCCGCGAATGACATCACCGGTGTGCACAACGATCCCGCCGCCAGCCCGCGACCGGCCCGCCGCACGAGCGGAGGATCGCGACCGTGCCATGGCGATAAGCGCTTTTCTGTCTGCGATGGGTGATCATTTTGTATATGAGGACGGACCGCTGCGGATCAGTGTGGCCGGGAGTCCAGCACTCATCGTGATCGCCGGTGATGTCAACGAGGTCACCTATCCTGGCCTGGTGGGGGCACTGCGCAGGGCCGCGCAGACTCCCGGGCCGATTCAGGTTGATCTTGCCGAGCTGGAGGACTGCGATCTGGCAGGGCTGCGCGCGATCGTGTGCCTGACCGGAGCGAGCAGCCGCGATCACTCCGGCGTCAGGAGTGTAGTGCTACACAAGGTTCCGCGACATCTGACAGCCGTGATGCGAATACTCGGCTGGGACACCACACCAGGTCTGACCCTGCACGAGCCGAACTGGTCCATGTAACCGCCGAATGTCCGCTGCCTGCCTGCCGGACGGATCAGCGGGTCCGCAGGCTGATCACCCTGCCAGCGCTAGCCGCCCTGTCGGGCGGTGGTGCTGAAGCGGGCCGCGCGGCGGTGCAGGAAATGGCTGGCGCTGAAGTGATGGTGCGGCAGCGTAGTTCGGGCGGTGCGGTAGAAGATCCGCTTGCCGAGCTCGATCAGGCACAGGTATCCGGCGACCATGCCGGCCAGTGCGAGGAAGAACGTTTCGGGCAGCGGGCTGAAGCCAAGCGTGCGGGCCAGCGGCGTGGCCGGCAGGGCGCTGCCGACCAGGACGATCCCGAGGGCGGCAAGCGTCAGCGGCAGGCTGGGGTGGCTGCGAAAGAAGGGGATGCGGCGAGTGCGGATGGCGAAGATCACCAGCGTCTGCGTCGCCAGGGACTCGACGAACCAGCCAGACCGGAACTCGGCCGGGCCCGCCTGGAATACCCAGAGCATGACGCCGAAGGTGATGAAGTCAAATACTGAGCTGAGCGGTCCGAAGAAGATCATGAAGTGACGGATGAACCTGATGTCCCAGTGTGACGGGCGCCGTAGCTGCTCCTCATCGACGTTGTCAGTGGGAATGGCGAGCTGGCTGCTGTCGTAGAGCAGGTTGTTGAGCAGGATCTGGGACGGCAGCATTGGCAGGAAGGACAAGAACAGGGACGCTCCCGCCGCGGAGAACATGTTCCCGAAGTTGCTAGACGTGCCCATCAGCACGTACTTGATCGTATTGGCGAAGATCCGCCGTCCCTCGGCTACACCGTCGGCGAGAACGTTAAGATCTTTTTCCAGGAGAATCACGTCGGCGGCGTCCTTGGCTACGTCGGTGGCCGAGTCGACCGAGATGCCGACGTCCGCCGCGTGCAGGGCGAGCGCGTCGTTGACGCCGTCGCCGAGGAACGCGACGCCGCCGCCGCTGCGCCGCTGGACCCGGACGATTCTGGCCTTGTCGGCGGGGCTGACCCGGGCGAAGACCGTCGTCGTCGTGATCGCCGCGGCCAGCGCGGCGTCGTCCAGGGCGGCAACGTCGGCGCCTGTCAGCGCGCCGACGTTCGCCAGCTTCAGATCGCTGCACACCTTGACGGCGACGGCGGAGTTGTCGCCGGTCACCACCTTGACCGCGATTCCTAGCCCGGCCAGCCGTGCCAGCGCCGAGGCTGCGTCATCCTTAGGCGGATCCAGGAATACCAGGAACCCGGTCAGGCGAAGGTCGTGCTCGTCCTGCGCCGCCGGCTTGGTCAGACCCGCGGCCGGACGAGTAGCGACGGCAACGACCCGGTTTCCGGCGGCGAACTCCGCGGCTAGCGCATCCCGTGCCGAGGCTGGCACGCCGACGCAGCGGTCCAGGACCGTCTCAGGCGCGCCCTTGGTTACCAGGACCAGTTGATCCGCGCTGTCCCGGACCAGGACGGAGACCATGGCCCGCTCGTGGTCGAACGGCAGCACCGCCAGCCTCGTATACCCGGCCAGCGCGGCCCGCTCCTCCGCGGCGGCGGGGGACCGCCAGAGCGCCTGGTCGAGCGGGTTGCCGCCGGCAGCGCGGCTTTCCTGCTCGGTATTCTCGGTGCTCAGCAGGCCCCATCGCAGCGTGGCGCCGGTGTCCAGGTGGCCGTCCTGGCCGACGGCCGGCACGGCTCGGGCGTAGTCGATGCTGCCACGGGTAAGAGTGCCGGTCTTGTCGGTGAACAAGACGTCGACGTTCCCCAGATCCTCGATGCATACCAGGCGCTTGACCAGCACCTTGCGGCGGCTCATCCGCCGCGAGCCCGCCGCAAGGCTGCTGGACACGACCGCGGGCAGCAGTTGCGGGGTGATGCCGACCGCGATCGCGAGCGAGAACAGCAGGGCGTCGATGACCGGCTTGTGCAAAGCGACGTTGATCACGAAGATCGACGATGTCAGCCCTCCCGCGACATACACCAGTAGCAGGGAGAACCGGCGCAACCCGACCTGGAACTCGGTGTCGAGCTGATGCGTGCTCAGCCCGGCGGCGATCTGCCCGAATTCGGTGCGGGCGCCGGTGGCCACCACGAGGCCGCGGCCGCTGCCCGCGTTCACGACGGTGCCCATCAGCGCACACCCGGACAGCTCAGCCAGCGGCGTCGCGGCCGGCACGGCGCCGGTGCCCTTGTTTACGGGTAGCGACTCGCCGGTCAGGACCGACTCATCGCACTCCAGCCCGTTAACCCCGAGCAACCGGATGTCAGCCGGGACGATGTCGCCGAGGCGCAGTTCGACGAGGTCCCCGGGCACTAGGGCCGCGACATCTACCGATACCGGCGCTCCGTCGCGGATGACCACCGTCTCATGGTGAATCTGGGAGTGCAGCGCCTGCGCGGCCCGCTCGGCCCGGTACTCGTTGACGAATCCCAGTCCGACCGACAGCGCGACGATGACGCCTATGATGACGGCGTCGCTGCGCTCACCGACGAAGTAGGAGGCAATCGCAGCTGCTAGCAGCAGGCCAAGCAGGGGAGACCTCAGCTGATGCCAGAGCACGGGCAGCAGCCGGGCCTGGTGCGAGGAGACCGCGTTCGGGCCCCATCGCGCCTGCCGACGTGCTACCTCGGCTTCGGGCAGGCCTTCGTCGGCGGTCACGCCGAGCTTGCGCAGCACCTGCGCTGTCGTCAGCGCGGCGGCGGAAACTGCGCTGGTCGCGCCATCGGCCGGCGGCGCCGGTGCGGTTACGGCCATCATTGGCCGCTAGCGCGCAGCGCGCGGGAGGGAAGATCCATCTGCCGTCCTGATGACTGTCACGTTCTGCGGGACGGCCCGGGTACCGAGAAAAGAAACTCTCAGATCCCCGCCGGCCGTCAGATGCCTACAGCCACAGCTGCAGTTGCCTGGGTCCGGAGCAGCTGAAAATGAGGCTACACGCTCGAGCCCGCAGGCAGACGTTGAGCAGCGGGCCGCGCAGCGTCTCGCCGTCGAGCAGGGTCGATGTCGGAGCCGTCGCCGAACGCCGCGGCGGCCATGGGCTCGCGATCGTCCGGCTGCTGCACCGTGAATGTCTCGCAGCCGCATCTGCCAGAATTTGGAGCAACAAACCTCACGGTGCGCCGTTGTCCAGGACCTGACGTGCCTCGCGGGCGATCTGCAGGTCTTCGCGGGCGGTGATGACCAGGGTTCGCACGGCCGCCGCGTTAGGGCTGATGTCACGGTCACCTGACCCGGCGGCGTTGCGGTTATCGTCCACGGCGACGCCGAGGAAGGCCAACCGCTTGGCTGCTCGCCGCCGGATCGCGGCGGAATGCTCGCCGACGCCGCCGGTGAAGACGAGCACGTCAAGGCCACCAGCAGCCGCGCTCATCGCGGCGATGCCGCCAGCCAGCCGGTGCAGGTAGACATCGATGGCGAGGCTCGCATCCGGATCGCCGCGGCCTGCCGCCGCCTCCACCTCGCGCATGTCACCAGTTCCGGCCAGCGCCAGCAGGCCGGAACGCTGCTCCAGCGCGATAGCGACCTCGTGCGGCGTTAGCTGCTCGTGCTCTTCGAGCCAGAGCACCAGGCCAGGGTCGACGGTACCGGATCGGGTGGCCATGACCAGGCCCTCCAAAGGGGTGAAGCCCATCGTCGTGTCGATGCTGCGACCATCGAGCACGGCGGCTAGCGAGGCGCCGGCACCCAGATGACAGGTGACGATCCGCAGGCCCGCCAGCGGCAGGCCAAGCAACTGCGCGGCCCGCTGGGAGCAGTAGGCATGAGACAAGCCGTGGAAGCCATAGCGTCGGATCGCGAAGCGCTGCCTCCACTCCCGCGGCACGGCGTAGGTCGCTGCGGCGGCCGGGATGGTCGCATGGAAGGCGGTATCGAAGCTGGCGACGGCGGGCACGTCGGGCAGTTGCGCGGTCACGGCGCCGAGCGCGGCCAGGGATTTTGGCTGGTGCAGCGGGGCGAGGTCGGTCAGTTCTCGCAACTGCTCCCGTACGGCATCATCGACCAGGACCGGGCCGGTGAACGCCGTCCCGCCGTGCACGATGCGGTGGCCAGTGACATCGGGCTTTGCCCAGCCGCGCAGTATCCGGGCGAGCTGGGCGGCGTCGAATCCAGCTGGGCCGGCGGCCAAGTCCGCGCTGCGCTCGATCGTGTCCCTGGCGCCAAGCAGCCGCAGCTTAACGCTGGAAGAGCCCGCGTTGACGACCAGGATCCGCACGTCAGTCCCGCGCCGGCCAGATCCAGCGGGTGATCGCCGGGCCGTGGTCCCCTTGCATGCGGGCGAAGGGAGCGGCGATGGGACCACGAGCACGAGATTATCGTCCTGGCCAGGCCAGCGCGATGTCCAGCCGTGTCATGGCAGCACAGTCCTTGCTGTCACCGGGCCGGCCCGGGTGGCGGGTTAGTGTGACGGCTAGGGCGGCAACAGACAACCAGCCGCTGACTCGGCTGGCCGAGGACGTCATCCGCGGTAGCGCCCCGATCGTTCGCAACGACAGGAGGAATGGTGCCGCACTCGCCGGAACTGCTCCGCAGGATGGATGCCTACTGGCGTGCCGCCAACTACGTGTCTGTCGGCCAGCTTTACCTCTACGATAATCCGCTGCTGAAACGGCCGCTGGCGCTGTCGGACGTGAAGCCGCTGGTGGTCGGGCACTGGGGCACCACTCCGGGGCAGAATTTCATTTACGTCCATTTGAATAGGGTGATCAGGGAATTCGACCTGGACATGATCTACATAGCTGGCCCTGGCCACGGCGGCCCGGCGCTGGTGGGCCATACCTACCTCGAAGGAACTTACAGCGAGGTCTACCCGGACATCAGCCAGGACGAGGCGGGCCTGCGGAAGCTGTTTACCCAGTTCTCGTTTCCCGGCGGGATCTCCAGCCATGTCGCGCCCACCACGCCTGGATCGATCCACGAGGGCGGGGAGCTTGGGTACTCGCTCAGCCACGCATTCGGGGCCGTGTTCGACAATCCCGGCCTGATCGCGACGTGTGTAATCGGCGACGGCGAGGCCGAGACCGGTCCGCTGGCGACTTCGTGGCACTCCAACAAGTTCCTCAGCCCGATGAGCGACGGGGCCGTGCTGCCGATCCTGCACCTGAATGGCTACAAGATCAGTAACCCCACCGTCCTGGCCCGGATCGGGCAGCAGGAACTGGAACAGTTCCTGCTGGGCTGCGGGTGGGGTCCCATCTTCGTGGAAGGTCACGAACCGGAGGAAATGCACCAGCTCATGGCCACCGCGCTGGACGCGGCCATCGGGCAGATCCGGCAGATCCAGGACGACGCTCGCGGCACAGGTGACACAACCCGGCCGCGCTGGCCCATGATCGTCCTGAAGTCACCCAAGGGCTGGACAGGCCCGAAGATCGTCGACGGACTGCAGGTGGAGGGCACGTTCCGGTCGCACCAGGTACCGCTCCTGGTCGACTCCGGGCATCCTGATCACCTCGCGCAACTGGAGAGCTGGATGCGCAGCTACCGGCCAGCGGAATTGTTCGGCAAGGATGGCGCGCTCATCCCTGAACTCGCCGCGCTCGCGCCCGACGGCGGTCGGCGGATGGGCGCCAACCCGCACGCCAACGGTGGCCTGCTGCTGCGCGACCTGAGGATGCCAGATTTCCGCATCCACGCGGTGCGCGTGCCCGCGCCCGGCGCTGTCGAGGCCCAGGACACTCTCGTGCTGGGCGGGTTCCTGCGTGACGTGACCAAGCTCAATGAGGACCAGCGGAATTTCCGGATCTTCAGTCCCGATGAAACCCTCTCGAACTTCCTGGGAGCCGTGTTCGAGGTCACCAGCCGCCAGTGGGATGCCGGAATGGCGCCAGGCGACGAGTTCCTGGCGCCCGCCGGGCAGGTCCTGGACTCGATGCTCAGCGAGCATCAGTGCCAGGGCTGGCTCGAGGGCTATCTGCTGACGGGGCGGCACGGCTTGTTCAACTGCTACGAGGCATTCATCCACATCGTCGACTCGATGTTCAACCAGCATGCCAAATGGCTGAAAGTCACCTCGCAGCTACCGTGGCGGCGGAACATCGCCTCACTGAACTACCTGCTCACGTCCCATGTCTGGCAGCAAGATCACAACGGCTTCACCCACCAGGATCCTGGCTTCATCGACCATGTCGTCAACAAGAAGGCCGACATCGTCCGGGTGTACCTGCCACCCGACGCGAACTGTCTGCTCTCAGTCGCGGACCACTGCCTGCGCAGCCGTCATTACGTGAACGTCGTCGTCGCCGGGAAGCGCGCCATGCCCCAGTGGCTGACCATGGAAGCCGCCGCCGTGCACTGCACTGAGGGAATCGGGATCTGGGACTGGGCTGGCAACGACCAGGGTGGCGAGCCCGACATCGTGATGGCATGCTGCGGAGACACTCCGACGCTGGAGGTCCTGGCCGCCGTCTCGATCCTGCGCGAGCGGCTGCCAGAGCTGAAGGTCCGCGTGGTCAACGTCGTCGATCTGATGAAGCTTCAGCCCGCCGACGTGCACCCGCACGGCCTGAGCGACGCTGATTACGACTCGATCTTCACCAGGGACAAGCACATCATCTTTGCCTTCCATGGCTACCCCTGGCTGATCCACCGGCTCACCTACCGGCGTGCCAACCGCAACCTGCACGTCCGCGGCTACAACGAGGAAGGCACCATCACCACAGCCTTCGACATGCGGGTGCAAAACCGCCTGGACCGCTTCCACCTGGTCCAGGACGCGATCGACCGCGTCCCCAGGCTGGGCGCACGCGGAAGCTACCTCAAGCAGGCGATGCAGGACAAGCTCGTCCAGCACAACCAGTACATCGACGCCCACGGCCAGGACATGCCGGAGGTCCGGAACTGGGCTTGGCGCAGTCCCGGAGTTTGAACGGACAGTTGCGTATTCCTGACTGCCGCTGCCATCAAGATCGGTTCTGGGTGCAGTTGTGGTTACACATGCGCCAACAGTCGGCCGGGGCAGAGGGCCTGAGCTGGGGAAATGTCTATGTCGAACGGTTACAATTGAACTACCAGTGTCCACCCCGCCGCTGCGCTCGTCCATTTGCTGGAATACCCTTCTAGCATGGGTACGGGAGCCCTAACATTCAACTTATCGATTGCGGTCGTTGCCTGCGCGTTCGCGCGCGCCGCCATGGGGAGCTGCTGCGGCCTGGGGGGCCCAGTAGATTGCGGGAGGCCCTGGTGACGCAGGTGGTCAATGTTGCCGATGGGCGCAGCGTGACCATGGAGAGCTGGGGTCGGCCGGACGGCATGCCCATCTTCCTGCTGCACGGCACGCCGGGCTGCCGTACCGGCCCGCGACCACGGACGAGCGTCTTGTACCGGCTAGGTGTCCGGCTGATCTGCTACGACCGACCGGGCTACGGCATGTCTGGTCGTCATCGCGGGCGGACCGTCGCGGACGCGGCTGCGGATGTAGGCGCCATCGCTGACGAGTTGGGGATCGACAGTTTCGGTGTTGTCGGCCGCTCCGGCGGCGGTCCGCACGCCCTCGCCTGTGCGGCTCGACTGGGCGAACGGGTACAGAGCACGGCGGTCCTGGTTGGGCTTGCCCCATCGGACGCCGAGGACCTGAACTGGTTCGACGGAATGACCGGCTTCAACGTCAAGGAGTACACCAGGGCCGACAACGGCCTGGCAGCGGTTGAGGCCAAGCTTGTCGCGCTGGCGAATCAGGTCCGCAACGACCCGGAGAGTTTGCTTGAGTCCCTGCTTCCTGAGCTCACCGCTCCGGACCGGCGGGTCGTTGATGACGTGGCCATCCGCAGGCTGCTGACCGAGACCTATGCAGAGGCACTGCGAGACAGCGCGGACGGCTGGATCGACGATGTGCTGGCGATGCGGCAGCCCTGGGAAGTCGACTTGTCGAGCATCACATCACCGGTCCTGCTCTGGCACGGGGCGGATGATGTGTTCTCGCCGGTCGAGCATACGTACTGGCTGGCGAGGCAAATTCCGACCTCGATCGTTAAGGTTCAGTCGGGGGCAGCCCATTTCAGCGCCGTCGAGATCTTGCCCAGAGTCCTTGCTTGGGTCAAGGGAACCCGCACTTCAGCAGAGCTGCAGGTCCAAGGCGGAGCATGCACGTCAGAACGGCTGCGGATCCAGGGTGTGCAGCAGTCGGCGTTCACGACGTAGCATTTCGATGTGCGGGTGGTCAGCGCCGAGTGCCGTCGTCAGTTCATTGATCACCCGTGCGCGCTCCTGCCCGGCACCCGCATTCCCGCGTTGCTGCCGCGTGAGCAGCAGGTTCGCGCGCACCCGCAGTGTGTCGGGATGGTCCGGCCCTAGGGTTGTCGTCAGACGATCGAAGGCTTGTGACTCGATCTTCTCGGCTTGATCAAGGTCACCCTGATCGGCCAGCAGAACTCCCAGGACTGCCATCGCGGCAAGGGTGTAGGGGTGGCTCTCGCCGAGGCCGGCATGCAGGCCGCCCGCTGCCGACTGGATGGTCTGCATGGCGGCGGACCGATGCTCCTCTGATCGCAGTGCGCAGGCCAGGGCTACCAGGCAGACGAGCGTGTGCGGATGGGACGGCCCCAGCCGGACTTCATACACTGACCGAACCGCACGGATCTCCTCTTCGGCGTCGGCTGCCCGCTCCAGGGACAGCAGGTTGACCGCGTGGCTCAGCCGGCCGATCAGTGCGTCGCTGCTGGAATCACCGAACCTGTCAGTGAGTCCTGTCAGTGCTGCAAGGAAATGTGGTTCGGCCTGCGCTGGCTGTCCTGTCCTGCGCAGAGCGGTGCCGAGGAGAACCTCCGCGTTATGCGCGACAAGGGAATCCGCGCCGAGCGCTTCAACGCACGCTAGCTGGACGACCTCCATCTGGCCTGCGGCTTCGGCGTACCGTCCCGCGTCCAGCAGGTCGCGGATCACGTTCGAGGCTGAGTTCAGCGCATGTGGATGCAGCCTTCCGAGGGTAGTCCGCCGGCGCAGAAGCGTGTCCTCGTCCATCCGCAGGGCCGTGGCGACATCTCCGTTAAGCCGATAAGACACAGCCAGGTTGTTGGCCGCCATCAAGGTTCGGGGGTGACCTTCACCATAGAGCTCGGTCCATGCCGGATATGTCGCCTTGTCCATATCCAGCGCCTCGCGGTAGCTGCCAAGTGCTCGCAGATCTGCGGCTAGGCCTCCGGCGGTCATCAGGGCGTGCGGATGATCAAAGCCAAGCAATTCCTGTTGCTCTTCAAGAACCTTCTCGTCGAGCGCCTTGGCGTCCGTGAAGCGAGCCTGATCGCGCAGGATATTGGCCAGGTCGAAGCGCAGATGCAGCAGCTGCCTGCGCAGCGACTCCACAAGACTCTGATCAGGTCCTGCCGCCAGCATCTCCTCCCATGCGGCTTCGACCTCGACAGCCAATTCGCGGCCGGGCTCAAGGGCACTGCGGTGCCAGATGTACCGCACCCGGTCGAGGAACAGCTGCCGGGCCGGCTCAGCCGCGGACTTCATCGCCTGCGAAGGTGCCAGGTGCGGCCACAACTGCCTGAAGCGATCCCAGGTCTCGGGATTGTCGACGCCCCGGCTGGGCCGTGCCGCGGCCAGGACCTGCTGCACGTCGCGCCTGGCAGCGGCGATTTGCTCCGGCGACATCCGGTCCTGCACGACAGTCTGGACGAGCCGGTGGACATGGATCAGGCCGGAGTTGTGGTCAAGCTTGATCAGAGCCAGCCGGTCGATCTCCCGGATCAGCCTGCCGATGACCATCGGCTCCGCCAGTTCGGGGTCGATGTGCTCGAGCACGCTGGCCATCGCCGAGCTGTGCAGGAGGTCCAGCGCGATGCTCGGTGCCATCACCGAACATAGCTCGAAGAGCCGCGCGGCTGCGGCTGACCGTTCCCTGAGGCGGATCAGCGACAGGTCCCAGGTCTCGGACACGGACTGGGGGTAGTCCGCGAGATGACTGACCGATAGTGCGCGAGGCGCCCGGCGCTCCAGTTGGATCAGGTACTCCGATACAGATACGCCGGTTTCCGCCAGCCAGGCCCCGGCCGTCGCCACGGCGAGCGGCAGGTCGCCGAGCAGTTCGGCGACCTTGTCAGCATCGGCCTCTCCGATCGACGGGACACGCTTGCGCAGATGCGCCACGCTCTCAGCACGGGTAAATACCTCGACCTGAAGCGGCAATGCCTGGTCAGCCCAGTCCCGGTTTCGAGAGGTGATCAGAACGTCGCCGCCACCCGACGGCAGGTAAGGCTTTACCCTGTCAATCTCCTCGGCATTGTCAAAGACCAGCAGCCACCGGGGCGCCGCCTTGCCCTGTTCGAGAAGCTGCAGAACCTGACGTGCCGCCTCCGGGGCGTTGGCGGATTCCAGGGCAGCAGCGCCAAGGTCGTCCCGCAGCAAGGTGCCAAGGTCCGCCAAGGAGGCATCGATGAACTGCGGCTGCCCGCAATCCAGCCACCAGATCAGGTCATAGTCGGTCTTGAATCTATGCACGTACTCGATCGCCACCTGAGTCTTGCCGACACCACCTAGCCCTTGGAGGGTGACGGGGAGCACAACCGTCGTGCCGAAGTCTCTGAGCTGCTCTCGGAGCCGCCGAAGGTCATCCTCCCGGCCGGTGAACCGCATGTTGTGCACGGGCGCGGTATTGATCTTCGGTTCGGTTCCTGGAAACCGGACGCCATAGCCCTGTTCGCCGACTTCCGCGATCGGCCCGTTGCTGATGCCTATGAGCCGGTGCAGTCGCTCGATGGCATCCGTCTCGGGCACTCCGGCGATGAATGCGGCGGGAGCCGAGGAGAACTCGGCAGGCTGCCGGGTAGCAGTGACGTAGACGGCTAGGTCAGGCAATGTTCGCGGGGCTAGCTGGGCACGGTGCCTGGCGAGATACGCGGCCGACACCACGGTCAGCGTACGAGCCGAGCTGAGTTCCGCCTGATCCGGCAGCGTGGACCCATCGATGAACCGTTCGCTGACCGCGACCTCGGCCGCGCGGAGCACTTCCGCAATCCATTCGCCCCAGACCTGGTCTTCCGGGCTGAATTCGACATTAATTGTCTCGCCTACCAATGGTGCTCTGCGAGCGAACTGCAGCTTGGTGCGGTTTCGCAATTGCTCGTCCACCGGCGGCAGGCTGGTCACCGCGCCGTCGGTGATCTGGGCCGTAAGCCGCTCGAAAGCTGACAGCAGCGAGGTGGGGGAGCCTGGCGGATCACCGAAGACCGCAAGCGTCTCCTCGTAGGCATAGAAGGCTCGGTAGGGAACTTCAACGGCAGCCCAGTACTGCCGTCGCTGCGCTTCGGACATGGCGGCTGGGAGACCGGCGAAGAGCGCGACGGCTACCTTGTGGCCGGCTTCGACCTTCTCTTTCTCCGCCTGATCGACTCGCATCGGCACTGGCAGGATCCGGATGCCGCGGTCCTTATGTCCCTCGATCAGTCTGGCTACTTGCGCGGCGCCCTCAATGCCCTGGATGCTCAGCGTGAAACAGTCCACCAGAATGTCCGGCAGGTGCACGGTACAGATATCAGCGACATCGCTCAGTCCGGTGCGGCTATCGATGAGCACGTAGTCATAGTTACGCTTCATGTCCGCGCGCACCGCATCAAGAAACTGGCCACCGTTAAGCCGTTCATAGAAGGTGTCCCAGTCCAGGGCAGCTAGCGTCGCCACGTAGTCCAGGTTCTGACGACCCGCTGAAAGGAAGTCCAGGCTGCCGCCGCCCGTGAATCCCCACTTCAGCGACAACGCATACTGCTGAATGCGCGCTCGCTCATGAACGAGCTTGTCGAGCTCGTCCTGGTCGGAAGACTTTTCCGATGCCTGTTCATAGTGACGGATTAGGTCGATGATGCCCGACGCGTCCCGGACCTCGTCCTCATCCAGGAACGGATGGAAGAATCTGTGCAGTCCTGGCGATTCAAGATCCCAGTCAGCCACCAGTACACGGCGGCCGTTGGCGGCAAGGATCCAGGCGACATTGGCCAGTGCCATCGTCCGGCCAGTGCCGCCCTTGTACGAATAGAACGTGACGATCTGGCCGTCGCGATTTTGCGGTGCGTCCACTGGCAGGTCAGGCATCGTTCTCCTCGGAGTGCAGCGGCAGGGCTGCGCTGGCAGGCGATCCGTCGCCAGCCAGCCTCGGCCGGGAACCCGTGCGGGCAGTTGAGCGCAGGATCGGACCATGACGGAGATACTGCCGCTCGGCTTCGGCGACCAGCACCGGCATGAACGAGACAAATTCCTTCAGTGAGTTGACGCCTCTCACGGCGCGCCGGACAGTCTCGGTGCGAGCCATCGCTACCCCGCCGAGGATAGCCCGGACTCGCTCGGCGAGCTGAGTGGCTCGCGCATCTGCGGTCGAGTCTAGAACGAGCAGTGGCAGCGCCCACGATGGCATGTCGTGGACGAACGACGTCAGGGCGTTAATTCCCTGGTCATCGGCTATGAACCACGGATCAATGAGAACGACACCCGGCATGCTGCCCGGAAACGCCCCTGCCTTCTCGACGTCTGCCACCGTCACGGTGAAGTCGAGTTGCTCGGTTACCTGTGCGGCGTATTCGGCGATCGGGAGTTCCTGACTATGCGGGTAGGCTCGCCAGTCGGTGCGCCGGAGGCCGTATCCGGCCGGATCGCGGTCGGCGGGCAGATCCGGGAGGGCCGGGGCAGCCACCGCTACTGCGAACAGCGCCGAGGACGCTCCGGCATCGAATGGGCTCTGGACGTCGTCAATGTCCGGTGCTGCCGAAGGGAGTAGCGGCGCGGTCTCAGCAAGTTCGACGATCCGCGCTGCCAGGCGATCTACGATCAGCCGGTACGAGGTTCGGTACTGCGTCAAGCGTAGCAACGCTCGCAGCCCGTTCTCCGCATAGGCTCCTTCTGTGGCACCAACAGCCAGGGCCTGCTGCAATCCGGGGCGATCCTGCCCTCCAGGGAGGGGAATCCACAGCACCGGTGCGAGACGCTCTAACGGGTCCGCGAGCCCAGCCTGGATCATGCGCTGCTGAAAGCAGGCCCATTCTCGGCCAGGCCACGATCGGCTGAAGTAGCCGGGCGAATAGAGCGGGACGAAGACCTCGGTAGTGCTGAGCGCGCGGGTCAGCGACGCCTTCCAGTCGGCATTGGGCGGGATATCCTGGTCGAAGAAGCCAGGAGCGATTCCCGAACGCGGCGAGGCCCGCCGTTCGACCGAGTCCGTTAGGTCCCGGAAGAATTTGCGCACCCACTGGTCTGGGTCGGCTTGCCGGGTTCCGGCCAGTGGTGGCGAATGCGCATAGCTGAGGAAAAAATAGCTGCCGCGCTGTCTGACCTCGTCGTGGACTCTGTGTATGCTGTTCACGTTTCCTGCTCCCGGAATATGTCGCGGAGTTCGCTCTCGTCGAGTGGACCCGCTTCGACCCGGTGACTGTAATGAACTCTGGCGATTCGCTTAGCGAGCTGCCAGACGACCGCGCGGTAGGCGGCTTTCTGCTTAGTTCGGAGCAGGCCTCCTACTCCATTTTCTTCGTACAGCGCGCTGACGTCAGCTTTGGCCAGGCCGCCTGGCGAGAATCTTTGGACGGAGTTGACTATGACTGGGATTCGATCGTGCGGGAGCGGTGCCCAGATTACTGGGATAATGGCTGTCTGGTTGTCCGATCCGTCGTCCGACCGCCTAATCACCCTGCGCTGCGAGAAGGCGTACCATTCCTTACTGCACCAGGGACTGACGAAGTAAGGGGCGGACAGCATGGCGACGAATACCTGACAAGTCCCGATCGCCCCGAGCAGTTCCCTGGTCCAGTAGACACCGCCGTGCATAGATCGATCCATGTATCCCGGCTCCGAACCCGCCTGGCGGCTGACGAGTTCGGCAACGTTCTCGGACAGATCGTCGAAGAATCTCACGAACTGCCGGTTCGGCTCATGCGGACGGCCGTTCGCCTTGTAGCCATCCGAGGAGTGCGCATAACTGACGAAGAACAGTGGTGCCCTTGGATCCAGATCCATCAGTGCACCACGCGGTGTCGCCGGATCCAGTCCTGTCACTGCATTGCCCTGCGTTGCCGGAAGGGTGCGCAGGCCGCGGCAAAGTCGACGGCGTCTCTTATCGGCATCAGCCGGCAATCAGCGGCAGCTCCGACCTGGCCGCGATGCACGAACGGCTCGTGGTCAATCCGCGCGCCGAGCGCTTCGAAGTCGCCGTCATCAAGGACGATATCGGTGAACGTGTGCTCGACCCGTACTCCGCTGAGCGCCGTGACGCACTGGTACTGACGCATCGGAGCCTTGCCCGGCAGTCTGTATTCGGCCAGATGGAACACTGTGCAGGCCGTATAGCCCGCGCCGAGCAGCAAGACTGCAGCGTCGGCCCGGTAGAGCCAGCCCAGCGGAGATTGCTCCCCGAGGTGACAGCCCAGCTCGTGCCCGGCCGTGCAGTCCGCCGCTCGCGGCCCGAGGGCGGTAAAGGAGGACTGCGGGTGGGAACTCCGCGTTGCTCCCGGCCTGGTCCGCAGGTACTCGGCCAGGATTCCCATCCCGCTTGACGGAGTGGTTGCCGGGTCGAACCCGGGCATATCCGCCACGAACCGGGTCACCTGGGCCGGGTCGAGCCCAGCTGTCGCGGCGCGGAATGCCGCGGATGACCGCGAGTTCTCGGTCGTCTGTGCGGGCACCACCAGGGTTGACTCAGGGCCAGCTGCGGCGCGGAGCGCTCTCAGCATCGTCTCGGCGCCGCCCTCGATCGGTCCGACCTGGCGCAGCGAACTGTGCACAAGGAGGTCCTGGCCCGGCTGCACGCCCAAAGCCGTTAGTTCCGCGGCAAGTAGTTCCGCGGCAAGGCTTTCTGATGCTCGGGTGGACTCAGCGAGCATCTGCCCGCTCCTGCGCGCCGGCCTGCATGCCGGCCACGAACCGTTCGCCATCGCCGGTCAGGACGTCCATGGCCAGCAGAGTGGCGGTAGCATCGCAGACCCACGCCCGGTACAGGTCGTACCTGCCGCGCCCTGCCTGGCCCCGGGCCTGCCACAGGTGAGCCAAGGCCAGATTTGCATAGGCGCCGTGCAGGACGCCTTCGATGGGCCTGGGGTCCGGCCGCCATGGCACTCGCAGCCGCCGGGTGTCTTCCAGATCGAACAGCTGGCGCAAGTCGACCAGGGCGTGCAGCTTGACGTGCTGGAACTCGTGCAGGACCAGAGCATCCAGATTGCCCGGATCGCGCGGAAGCGCGATAGCCACGGCGCCGAATGCCTGTCTTGCCGTGGCACTGCGATCGCCCGCAGCGTTCGGGCGCAGCGGCACGACGCTGCGCAGTCCGGTGCCGAGCACCCGCGCGTAGTCGGGCAGGGCAGTGGCCAGCCGTGACCCGGCCGCCGGCAGGTCCCGTTGCCATTCCTGCCATTGCGCCTCGGAAAGCCGGTCAGCAGGCGGCCACTCCTGGCAGTCCCGGAAGGGGTCAAGATCCTCGATGGTGACCCGGAGCAGCCCGTCGGTCAGCCGGCGCACGGACTGCCATCCGCCGCTGCTGGCCACTGTCAGTTCGCGTTGGGAGACGGAGACCACAGCCGTGCGCGCCGAGCCGCCGTCGATCCGTAGCATCCCAATCGTTGGCAGGTGGAGTGCCCCGTCGCGGACCGGCATGGGCAGCTTCGCGGTTGCCCCGGCTCGCACTGCGGCAGCGGCCGCCAGTCCTGCCATGTGCGCCCGATCGAGATCGGGGTCTGCGTCCCGAGGCGGGCGCAGGCAGCGAACCGCCCACGCGTGGGTATACGGATGGGAGAAGATGTCCCGCACAGCCTGCGGGTACTCGGCGTCCAGGGCGCATAGCACCCTCCAGCCCTCCGCGGCAGCCTGGCGAAGCTCGCTGTCCTTCCATGCGCCGTCCTCCGAAGCGACCGCCGCGACAAGGGCGCGAGTGAGCGACAGCCTCGTCTGGGCCAGTGTCCTCAGCGCGTCGGCATCGCCAGGGCCCGCCGCGAGCGCGTCAAAGGCGCCGGGCGCGAGTACGTGCGCTGGCCGTGACAGCGCCGAAGACAGGGGTTCGCCGCGGTCAGCCAGCATCTGATTGCTGAGCACTTTCAAGTCCGCACAGTAGACCGAGGGGTTGTCGAATCCGGTCCCCGCGCGATACCGGTGCGCGTACAGGCCGCCGCCGCAGATCCGGACCACAGAACAGGCCTGGCAGACAGCGCACAAAGCAGCCTGTCCGCCCTGACGGGCGACGAACCCCGGCTGCCTGGCTACCTCATCCACCGCATGGGAGAAGACGTGCAGGCCGGTCGCCGGAGCGCCGTCGTAGGCGGTCTTCAGTGAGTCGGGCTGCTCCCAGCTTCCGTCGGTGTCGATGACCAGGAGGTCAACGGGCGCGAGGCCCACTGCTTCGCTCCAGCTAGGCCCGTCATGCGCGGCGGAGATCAGCGAATCGAAGAGGCGGATCGGCACCGGGCGGCCATCGCAGGCCCAGCGCTCGTAGATCCGCAGGAGCCATGCGGCGTACGGCTCGGCGAGGCCGGCCGGTCGGACCGGCGGGTTCTCCCAGGTGGCGTGCGGCAGCAGCAGGTCAAGGTTGGGCGGTTCCTCGGCGAGCAGGGCCTCGTAGACCGCGATCGGATCATTGGCAATGTCGATGGTGCACAGGATTCCCGCGTACAGATGGCGGTGCTCCGGCTGACGGAGCAGGGCGAGCGCTCGCCGGACCTGCCGGTGGCTGCTCCGGCCGTCAGCGAACCTGCGGTGCCGATCGTTGGCGGTCCGGTCGCCATCGAGGGAGACGCCGATTTTGACCTGGTACTCCTCGAACAGCGCGCACCAGTGCTTGTCGAGCAGTACCCCATTGGTCTGGATCCGCATGCTCACTCTCGCCACCGGCGCGATCCGATGCTTCAGCGCTGCCAGCACCACGCGCATCTCGTCCTTGCCCAGCAGGAGCGGTTCCCCGCCGTGCAGGACGATCCGTATCTCCGGCAACTGGTGCGTGGCGGCATGCTCGGCTATCCGCAGCGCCGCGAAGTCGGCTACTGCACGGGAGATGGCCCGCGGCTTGCCCCGCCAGCTCTGATCGGCGTGCTCGTACACGTAGCAGTGGTCACAGGCCAGGTCGCAGCGGCTGTGCACTTTCAGCACATATTGTGTTATCAACGCCGCCATCGCGAAAGTTTCAGATGGCAGAACTGAACATCGCGACGTCCACGCGAGCCGAATTCTCCTGAGTCCTCATCACTCGGCTCACCATCTGGCCGCAGTCGGCGTCCCCCGCCAGCCGACTGAGTGGCACGTCACGGACGTCGGCGACATGGATAGACCCGACTCTGCCCAGTCGGATGGCTGACGTTACCTTTTCCACGATCCACACCCTCCGGGAAGAACGCCCTGGCATCACGGGTTTCATTGTCAGGCTAGGCGATGGCCGCCTCTTTGTCAGCAGCGAGATGGATGCTACTTTCGGTCCAAATTGCGATCAGAGATTCGCGTGCCGACATGATGTCTTGCCTCGCACCGGCGACGCTGGGCTGTAATGGTAGGCGAAGGGTCGACTTGCCCTTTTTAGGTATCGAAGGAGGTCCCTGTCCTATGGTCGCGAATTGGAGCGCACCCGTTCGATGCGGGTCCATCAGCTTTCGACCTGCCTTGCCCGCCAGCCAGACTTCGGGCATCCGTCCGTAGAATGATGGCTCTGGCCGAGAAGAGTGAGCAATGCGCCGAGTCCTGGCAGTCCTGGCCCTATCCGCCGCAGCGTTGACCGGCTGTTCCGGGCCGGCCGCAACGAGATCCCTGGCCGCACGCCAGGCCGACTTGACTGCCAGCTACTACCTGTCGCTGGGTGACTCGCTATCTCAGGGTGTCCAGCCGGACCCGGCCGGAGTCAGCGTCAGGACGCCGGACGGCTACGCCGACCAGCTCTACGCGATCCTGCGACGCCACCACCCGGGCCTGCGCCTGGTCAAGCTCGGCTGTCCCGGCGAGACGACCGGCACGATGATTCATGGCGGGATCTGCTCGTATGCCGGCAGGTCGCAGCTAGCCGCTGCGATCGCTTTCCTCCGCGCGCATCCGGGCCGGGTGCCGCTGATCACCATCGACATCGGCGCCAACGATCCCGACTCCTGCGCCACCCTGCCCACTGTCGGCAACCTCGCATCCTGCGCCGCCAGGTCCGTCCCTGAGACCGCCGTCAACCTCGCGAAGATCTTGGCCGAGCTCCGCGAGGCCGCGCCGGGCGCCCGCATGATCGCGATGAACTACTACCTCCCGGCGCTCGCGCAGTGGCGCGACGGCATCCTGGGCCACGCGCTCGCACGGCTCAGCGAGCTGGCCGCGGTTGGCTACAACTTCGTGCTGACGAAGGTCTACCAGGCGTTCGGCGTCCGGATCGCGGACGTGTTCGGCGCCTTCCGTACCGCGGACTTCGCCGGGCAGGTCACCCAGCCCGGCCTTGGCGCGCTGCCGAGCAATGTCGCCGCGATCTGCCGGTGGACCTGGGAGTGCACGGCGTCCCCGCGCGGACCGAACGAGCACGCCAACCGGGCGGGCTACGCGGTGATAGCCCACGCGTTCCTGCTCGCGGACGGTGGCTGAGCCGATGTACCGCACCGGGGAACCGCAGGCGGACCGGCGCGGTGCCGACGCCCGTCCGGCGCCAGCGCCTGGGCCGTCGATCGGGCTGTATCTGTCGGAACCGGTCAGGGGACTGGCGGAGCTCGCGGCGATGCCCCTGGCAGCGCCATGGCTATCGTTCGCGCCGCGCGGCGACGGCCATGGCGTGCTGGTGCTGCCCGGGCTGCTGGCCACCGATGTCAGTACGGCGGTGCTCCGGACGTTCCTGCGGCGGCTGGGTTATGACACCCGCCGCTGGAACCTCGGCCGCAACCTGGGCCCAACCGACCGGGTACTAGATGAACTGCCCCGGATGCTGTCTGCCCTGGCCGAGCGCACCGGTCGCCCGGTGTCGCTGATCGGCTGGAGCCTCGGCGGCATCTACGCCAGGGAACTGGCGCGACGCCATGACGGGCAGGTCCGGCAGGTGATCACGCTGGGCAGTCCGTTCGCCCTCACCGATTCCCGGCAGAGCCATGCCGACGGTGCTTACCGGCGGTACGGCACTGCGCATGCGGCCGATCGGGTCCCGACGCGCGAGCAGGTAGCCCGGCCGATCGGCGTGCCGTCGACTGCCGTGTACTCCCGGCGGGACGGCGTTGTTTCCTGGCAGGCCTGCATCGAGCCGGAGACAGCGCTGCACGAAAACGTTGAGGTCCGGTGCAGCCACCTTGGCTTCGGCGTCGACCCCGCGACGCTGTGGCTGATCGCCGACCGGCTGGCGGCTCCGGCCGGCCAGCCGCGCGGGTTCCGCCCGCCGCCGCCGCTGCGCTCGCTGTACCCGGGCCGATGATCGGCAGGTCCAGGGCCGTGACGACTGCGCCGCGGACCTGACATGCTGGCATCTCACCGCACCCGGCGGCCGCACCCGCGATCGCACCCGCACCCGCACCCGCACCCGAGGAGCATTCGCTATGCAGCAGCTCACCGGTCTTGACGCCGCGTTTCTGGCGCTGGAGACAGCGAACGCGACTGGTCACGTCGGCGGGTTGTGCGTGCTTGACCCTAAAGACGCGCCCAGGCCGCTGACGCTTGCCCGGCTGACCGACGTGCTGGCGGAGCGGCTGCCGCTGGTCCCGGTGCTGCGCCGCAGGCTCCTGAACGTGCCGCTGGGCCTGGACCAGCCGTACTGGGTCGACGATCCGGACTTTGACATCGAGTACCACATCAGGGAGATCGCGCTGCCGCGTCCCGGCTCGGAGGCCCAGCTAACCGAGCAGGTTGCCCGGCTGCACGCACGGCCGCTGGACCGGAACCGGCCGCTGTGGGAGATTTATCTGATCACCGGGCTAGGCAAGCGCCGGGTCGCGGTCTACACCAAGATTCACCACTCCGCGATCGACGGCGCGTCCGGCGCCGAACTGCTCACCGTGCTGCTCGACCTCACACCGGACGGACGCGAACTGCCGGCCAGCGAGCCGTTCACGCCATCCAGGCCACCTGGGCCGGGTGCGCTCGCCGCTCTCGCCGCCGTGCGGCTCGCCTGGCGACCAGTGCAAACATTGCGCGTCACTAATGAACTCGCCCGCATGCTGCCGACTCTGGCGCCAGCGTTCAGCAAGCTGGTCGGTGGCATGCTCGGGCTGAACCGCGGCGACGGCGAGGTGATCTCGACCGTGCACGGGCGGGCCCCGGCCACGCCGTTCAACGGGCCGATCACGGCGCACCGGCGGCTCGCGTTCCGCAGCGTAGACCTCGACAGCGTCAAGACGATCAAGAACGCCTTTGGCGTCTCGGTCAATGACGTGGTCATGGCCATGTGCGCGGGTGCCTTGCGGCGCTGGCTCGGCGACCATGACGCGCTGCCCGACGCACCACTGATCGCGATGATCCCGGTATCGGTACGTGACCCGGAGAGCAATGGCGCCCTTGGCAACAAGGTGTCCGCCATGCTGGCGATGCTGCCCACCCACGTCACCGATCCGAGTCAGCGGCTGGAGATCGCGCACGCCGCCACGAAGATCGCGAAGTCGCAGCAGGCCACGATCCCGCAAGGACTAGTCGATCAGATCAGCGATTTCGCGCCGCCGGCCCTGACCGCGCGGGCCGCGCGCGTCGTATTCGCTACCGGCCTGCTGCACCGGCTGCCGCCGTTCAATCTCTGCATCTCCAATGTCCCCGGTCCCAATGTGCCGGTCTACCTCTGCGGCGCGAAGCTGCTGGCCCACTACCCGGTGTCGGTGATTACCGACGGCCAGGGCCTGAACATCACCGTCATCGGCTATCTCGGCCAGCTGCATTTCGGGCTGACCGCCTGCCGCGAACTCGTCCCCGATGTCGACGCGCTGGCCGGCTACCTCGTCGACGAACTGGCGCTGCTGCTCAAGGCCGCCGGCCAGCGCACGCCCGCTGACCAGCCCGTCGCGTCCGCAAGCTGACCCCCTGGCCGTCGCGATTGACGGTCAGCAGGCCGGCCATGAAGCCCGCACTTGCGAGTGCCGCGCGGGCCCGGCCCCAGGGTCGTGGTCCACCGCTTCATCGGACCTCGCCGGCGGCGCGGTGACTCTTGCGGTCGGTGGTGATCCATAGGTCGCGTATCTCGCGGTTGAATTCGGCCGGCCGTTCGAGCGGGAAGAAGAGCCTGGCGCCGTCGACTTCGACGCACCGGACCGTGCCCGGGATGGTCGCCGCCAGCCACCTGGCCCAGGCAACGTCGAAGAACACGTCGGCCGTTCCCCACACGATCAAAGTCGGCGAGTGGAACCGCGCCAGGTCGTCCTTGATGGCCACGGTCACGCCGTGGTCCATCCCCGCGACGTACTCCTGGACCGCCTGTGCCCGTGCAGGTGACGCACCGAACGGGCCGAGAAACCCCGCGATCGTCTGGTCGGTGATGTCATCAGGGCGTTCGAACCCTGATGACAGCGCGCTCCGCGCAGCGGCGGGATCAGCGGCGACCGCCGCGAGCGCGTCGACCAGAAGGCCCTGTCTCGCCAGGTCATGGACGGGGGCGAAGGCAGCGGGCGGCCAGTTGTCGTGGACATCGCAGTTGGTGAGAGTCAGTGACCGGATCCGCGCCGGGGCGCGGACGGCAACGAGCTGCGCGATTGCGCCGCCGGTGTCGTTGGCGACAAGATCAACGGCGCCGAGCGAGAGTGCGTCGAGGAACGCGAGCACCATCTCGACCTGCAGGTCAATGGTCATCTGCCCGGGTTCCGGGCATGCGCTCTGACCGTGGGCGAGGAGGTCGATGGCCACGCACCGCCGGATGTCGGCGAGGTCGTCGAGCTGATGTCGCCACAGGTCGGCGTTAAGAAAAACTCCATGGATGAACACTGCAGCCGGGCCAGCGCCCGACTCAAGGTAGGCGATGTCGCCGCATCGGGTCTGCGCCGTTCGTCTCATCGTCGCACCATCCCTCGCTAACCGACCAGTAGTCGGTGAAAGACTTATAGTATGTGAGCGTAGGATCGGCGGTGATGAGTGTCAAGGGCCGCAGGGAGGAGTACGCGGAGACCACGCGTGCCGCGATCGTGGCCGCTGCGGTCGAGCGGTTCGCCGCGGACGGCTTCGCCGGGACCAGCATCGATGCCGTCGCCGAAACGGCACGGGTCTCCAAAGGCGCCGTCTACCATCACTTCACCGACAAGGCCAGGCTTTTCGAGGCGGCGTTCGAGGTGATGGAGAAGCGCCTGCTGGCCAGGGTCACGCTGGGCGTGGCCGGAATACAGGACCCGTGGGAGCTGATCGCGGCTGGCGTCGATCTGTTTCTCGCGGAGTGCTGCCAGCCGGACTTCCGGCGGATCGCGCTCGAAGACGCTCCTGCCGCTCTGGGCTGGGCGCGGTGGAAGGAGATCGAAGAACGCTACTTCCTCGGTCTTGTCACCGCGGCCGTCGACGGCCTGGCGCAAGGCGGCCAGATCGATGCCGGGCCTGGCGACCTGACGGCGCGGATGTTCCTGGCCGCGATGGCCGAGGCCGGCCTCGTCGTAGCCGGCGCCGCCGACCCGGACGCGGAGCGCCAGCAAGCCGGAGCACTCGTCATGCGATTCCTCCGCGGCCTGCGCTAACTGGCCCGGCACAGGATGCACGCGCGCTGTGGGCTGAAACCCGCTTGACCTGGCGGGGTTCAGCCCGTGGTCCTGGCGGCGCCCGGTCGTGTCGCCGACTATCGCGGTGTCACGCGGACCGGTATTCCCGGTGGAGCCGGGAGCACATGGCTGGACTGGAACAGCTCGGCGGCGTAGTGGCCGGGAGCAAGCGGTGGCATCCCACTGGGCAGGCACGCCCGCGCGGTGCCCTGCGACCCGCTTTCATCGCACTGGTTGTAGCTCGCCGTGACCGTCATCCGATAGCTGGATGTGCCGACCGGGATCGTGATTTCCTGCAGGCAGGCTGGCCAGTTCACGGCCGGCTGATACGTGCTGCCGACGAGATCTAGCTGGAAGAGACTCCCGCAGCCGGCCACGTGCAGGGCATGCCCGGTGTGGTTCTCGACGACGAGACGTCCTGCCATAGACGAACCCGCCGCCATCGCCCGCGATGGCAGGATGATCCGGGCAGACAGCGGGGCGGAGTTGCCGTGTGCTGCCGGAGTAGCCAGGCCGGCGCTAGCGCCCGGCCGCGCGGCATTATCCGCTGGACGTCCGGACGAGATCTGGCTGGCGGAACATCCAGCCGCCAGTAACGCGAGCATGATGACGAGTGACTTCATGCCCGTTTAACGCCGCCAGGTCGCATCTGGTTCCAAAGATCTCGCGATACCGCACTATGGTGCGATTATGCGGGTAACGGTCAGCCCGGAGGCAGCGGAGTTCGCCACGGCACGCGGCGGCAGCCTGTGGGTATGGTCGGCTCGTCCGCGTCGCTGTTGCGCCGGGACGCCGGCCTACATGCATGCCGCGACCAGCGAGCCAGCCGGCCTGCACGGATTCAGGCGAGTACTGGTCGACGGGCTTGAACTGTGGTTCCGGGCGCCCGGCGGCCGGGTTCCCGACGAACTGGAGATCGGCCTGCACGGCAGGCGCCGACCCAGAGTCGAGGCTTACTGGGACGGCTGCCTGATCGCCCTGTGACCCGCGCGGACCGGTACGCCGCTGTGGGGTTACTGAGCGGGGAAGTAGCGGTCGATGAAGTCGTTGCGGAATTTGCCGGCCGGGTCAACGCGGCGCAGCAGCGACTGGAAATCGGCAGAGCGCTCATACGACGAGCGCACGGTCTCGGCGGGAATAGTGAACAGCTTGCCCCAGTGCGGCCTCGCGCCGAGCGGGGCCAGTTTCTCCTCGACCAGCGCGATGACCGGTGCGACGGCGCTGGGATCCTTGATCCAGGTGAAGTGCAGGCCCACCGTGGGCCGGCGGTAGCACGGGCTCAGCCACAAGTCGTCCGGCGCGACCGTGCGGATCTCCGAGATCTGCAGGACGGGCCGGATGCGGGTGCGCAGGCTGGCGATCAGGTCCAGCGCGTCCACGGCGCGGCTGCGCGGGATCAGGTACTCGGACTGAAGCTCCTCGCCGCTGCTGGGCGTGCTGCCGGACCGGAAGTGCGGCAGCCGCTCGAACCACGGGCCCGGGACACCGAGCTGCTGGGTGCAGCTGCTCGCGGGCATCCCGGGAACGGGATGCGCGGGAGCGCCGGCGAGCCTGGCGCCCATCCAGCGCTGCGCTGGTGCCTGGCGGTCGGGCTGATCGGCGCGGCACTTGAGCCATAGCTGGCGGTGCGATGAGCCCTGCCAGTCGGTGAAGACACTGACGCTGTAGGCGCTGGCGAAGATCTCGTCAAAGTGCGTCGCCAGCATGCTGGCCGGCAGGTCCAGGTACACATACTGGCGGAGGTCAAAGGCCGGGACGACGTCCAGGGTCAGCTCGGTGACGACACCCAGCGCGCCCAGCCCGACGATGGCACCGCAGAAATGCTCGGCATCGGCGTCGCGGTCGAGGACCGTGATGCCGCCAGCCGCAGTGACCAGTTGCACCGCGCGGACCGCGGTGGCCAGGCCGCCGACTGTGTCACCCGAGCCGTGCGTGCCGGTCGCGCAGGCGCCGGCGACCGAGATGTGCGGTAGCGAGGCCAGGTTGCGCAGCGCCAGTCCGGCCGCGTGCAGGTGCCTGGCCAGGTCGGCGTACTGGATGCCGGCGCTCACAGTTGCGCTGCCGCCGTCGGCGGCTGTCCTGATCCTAGGCGGAATACCGGCAAGCGAGACGAGCGCACCCGGGGAGTCGGCGACCGTGCTGAACGAGTGCCCGGTGCCCAGGGCATGCACCCGGGCGTTGCTGGCCACCACGTCCTGGAGCTCGCCAACGGTCCGGGGCCGGTGCAGCCGGACGGCGCTGAATTCGACGTTGCCAGCCCAGTTGACCATCCGGTCCGGCATTCCGGCACCATCCGTTTCTGCTGCCGCCGCGAACGGCGGTCGCCGCTGCGGGCCCTCCACTCGGGTCGATGCTTCGGGGCTCGGACAACATCGGACCGGGAACGTGCGGTAAGCCTGTTAGCCGAGGTCTACGGGAGTGTGTGTCCCGTTTAGGAATCCCTGACCGAACATTGTCCATGGCGGGGGATCAGCCCTGGCGCCGCTTGGAGGGTTTGGTTGCTTCCGCTGGCCGCGATGACTTGAGCTGGGCCGAGGACAGCTCGCCGAGGCGGCGCCATGCGGGCGACGACGCTTTGTCTACCTGAGCCGACAGCAAGATGCTGACGGTCGAGATTTCGGCATCGGACTGTGGCGGCGGCGGGCTGGGGGGTTGCTTCGCCAGCCAGGCGGCTGTTTGGTTGGCCAGCTCGACCAGGCGCGGGTCGTCGGGGTCCCAGTCGTAGGCCTGGTCCCAGGCCACGTACAACCGCCGGAAGTCGGGGTCGGCGAGGGCGGCACTCTTGTCCGCCGCCCACTCCGCCGCCTGCTCGGGTACGCGAGCGATAAGCAGCGTCCAGCCGTCGCGTTCGAGGGTCATGGCCCGCTCGCTGACACCAAGGGAGCGCATCTGGTCGAGGAGATCGG
>OCZU010000511.1_pt1 | contig 26599 bp, 22 predicted proteins | sample 1539001 | NCBI WGS metagenome assembly OCZU01 (sample SAMEA3539306, study PRJEB22396) | soil metagenome | biome: tundra; feature: field; material: soil | place: USA | collected 2010-05 | depth 0.15 m | reverse complement strand
GCCGTCGTCGCCCGCGGCGCGGGCCAGCACGGCCCGGTCGGCGTGCGCGCTCAGGGCGACCGCGGCCGGCCTGATCACGGACGGCGTGTAACCCCACGGCGGGACGATACTGACCGCGATCGCGGCCCCGGCCTCGGTGAGGGCCTGCTCGGTGTCGCCCTGCCAGAGGGCGTGCTCAGCCAGCAGCCCGCGCGCGGTGAACTCGTCGAACCCGTGCGCCAACCAGAACGGCTCGATCCAGGCACGCCGTTCCGCCACCGCCGGATTGCCGCGTGCCACGTCGATGAACAGGGCCATCGACGACAGATACGCCTCGGCGACACTGGTCACCCGGACCGGGAAGCCGTCGGCGATCTCCTGGGCGTGGTCCCACTTGCCGTCCGCGAAGTGGCACTGGAAGTGCAGGTGCTGCACGTCCAGGCCGAACGGCGCCATGCCGAGCCCGGTCTGGCTGGCCCGTTTGGTCCCCTCGTGGGCGACCTCGGCGCCGAGGGTCAGGTCGCCGCGCTCCAGGTGGGCCCGCGCCAGGTGGTACGCGGCCCGGAGCTCCACGCCGAGAACCCTGGCCTCGCGGGCCTGCTTATGCGCATCGGTCAGCACCTTGATGGCTTCGTCGTTGCGGCCTTCGCGGTTGCTGATGAAGCCCAGGGTCACCAGCGCGTCGGCCTGCACCCAGGGCGCGTCGGCGTCGCGGGCCGCGGCGAGCGCATGCTCAGCCCATTCCCTGGCCGCAGTGAAGTCGTCCTCGGTCAGCAAGGTGTTGGCGTAGGTGGACATGGCGCGCGCACGCTGCCACGTCGGCGGGTCCGCGGGAGTCGCGTCGACCGTGGCCCTCGCGACCTCGACGGCCTCGGCCAGGGCCTTGGGGTCATCCAGCTGACTCAGGAAGAAGGCCAGCCGCTCGCCGATCCTGCTGGCCAGGTTAACGTCCTGGCGGCCAGCGTCGTTGTCCGCCTGGTCTTCGAGCGCCCGGCGCAGCCGTCGGAGCAGGTGCACGGCGTGCTCGATGTCGCCGCTGTCCGCCGCGTTGTCCGCGGACAGCAAGCCCAGCTTGCCGCGGGCCATGCCGGCCGTCTTCTCCGGCTCGGCGACCCGTTCCCACAACGCCAGGGCCTGGTCGTAATGGCGGTGCGCCTCGGCGGGCGCGCCGAGCCGTTCGGCCTCTTCCCCGGCGCGCACGGATGCGGCGAAGGCGCCGGGAATATCATGGCTGGCCAGGCAGTGCTGGGCCAGCTCCGCCGCCGTCCCAGGCACGGTCAGCCGCTGCTGGTCAGAGAGCAGCGAGCTCATCGTGGCGTGCAGCCTGGTTCGCTCCCCCGGCAGCAGGTCCGCGTAGACGGCTTCGCGCAGCAGGGCATGGCGGAAGACATAACCTTCCGTGCCGTCGGGAACCAGCAGCTGGTGGGTGACCGCCTCCCGGACCGCGCCCTCGTATTCGGCGGCCTCCAGGCCGGATGCGGCGCGGACCAGCTCGTCGTCGGCCTTGCGCCCGGCCACGGCCGCGGCGCGGAGCACCCGCTGGGTGGTGTCGGAGAGCTGCTCGACCCGGCTGAGCAGCAGCGCCGCCAATCCCGCGGGCAGGGCGCTGCGGTCGGCGGGATCGCCCCTGACCGAGGCGGCGAGCAATTCCTCGGCGTAGAAGGCGTTGCCTTCGGCCCGGGCCACGATGTCGTTCAGCTCAGTCGCGTCCAGGCGGCCAGGCGCGGCCGCCGTCAGGTGCTCGGCCAGGGCCGAGGGATCAAGCGGCGCGAGGTCGACTGAGATGACGCCGGGCAGCCGCTGCAGTTCGGCCACCACCGGCCGCAGCGGGTGGCGGCGGTGCAGGTCGTCGGTCCGGTACGTGCCGATCAGCGCGACCCGCTCGCGGTGCAGCATCCGGGACAGGAAGGTCACCAGATCCCGGGTGGAGGCGTCGGCCCAGTGCAGGTCTTCAAGCACTAGCAGCACCGGCGCCGCGGCCGCGAGCTCGGTGAGCAGGCCCAGCACCCCGCCGAACATCTGCTGCCTGGCCAGGCCCGAGCGGTCCTCGTCGGCCGGGCGCCCGTCGCCGCTGTCAGGGAGCAGCCGGCCCAGCGCGGGACGTGAGCTGAGCGCGTCCCGGACGCCGGTGGACTGGGCCGCGCCGCGGAGCGCGTCGGCCAGCGGCAGGTACGGCACGCTGTCGCCGAGCTCGGCGCACTGGCCGGACAGCACGGTGAAACCGCGCCCGGCGGCGAGCTGCGCGACCTCCCGGACCAGGCGCGACTTGCCCACGCCCGCGTCCCCGCTGACCAGCGCGGCCACCGAGCGTCCCGCCTCGGCGTCGTCGAGCAGGGTGAGCAGGCGGCCAAGCTCGTCGTCCCGCCCGACCATGCGACCGGCCGACACCCTTAGAACCATGGGCACGAGTATCCCATCAGGGACCAGTGATTCCGATTCGTTAAGCTCCTGTCATGGACAAGGTCACCCGGACCGATGAACAGTGGCGTGAGCAGCTGACGCCAGAGGAATACGCGGTCCTGCGCCAAGCCGGCACCGAGGCTCCGTTTACCGGCGAGTACACCGACACCAAAACCGAGGGCGTCTACCGCTGCCGGGCGTGCGGCGCCGAGCTGTTCCGTTCCGACGCCAAGTTCGAGTCACATTGCGGCTGGCCGTCGTTCTACCAGCCGTCCGAGTCCGACGCGGTCGTGCTCATCGAGGACCGCTCGCTCGGGACGACCCGCACCGAGGTGCGCTGCGCGGCGTGTAACTCCCACCTGGGCCACGTGTTCGCCGGAGAGGGCTACGACGTGCCCACCGATCAGCGCTGGTGCATCAACTCGGTGTCGCTGCACCTGGAGCCCGCGGGTCCTTCGGGGTCTTCGGGTCCTTCGGGGTCTTCGGGTCCGGCCGCGCCGTGAGCCTGCGGCTGATCCGGGCGGGTTCGCTGTCCGGCGACACCGCGCAGACCGGCGGGATGGTGCGGACCGCGGCCATCTCCGGGGAACTGACCGGCGCGCAGGCGCTGTGGATGGGACGGACCGTGGTCCCGCCCGGAGTCTCATCGGGTGACCATCACCACGGCGCCTCGGAAACCGGTATCTACGTGGTGTCCGGTCATCCGGTCTTCGTGTTCCGAGACCCGGCGAGCGGGTCGGTGGTGCGCTTGGAGGCCGAGCCTGGAGACTACGTCTGGGTGCCTCCGCACGTCCCGCACCGGGAGGAGAACCCCTCGCCGGACACCGAGGCCGTCGTCGTGCTCGCCCGGTCGACCCAGGAAGCGATCGTCGTCAACGTTCCGGCCCTGTGACCTGCGGCCGGGTCGCGGCCGACGGCGGTCACTCGGGGTCCCGGCCGTTGTACCTGCGCGCCCGCTTGGTCGCGCCGCGGTTGCGCTTGGCCTCCAGGCGCCGCTCGTTCGCCCGCCGTCCCGGTTTGGTCGGGACACGCTGGCGCTGCGGCGGGGCGACCGCAGCGCGCAGCAGGGCCGCCATCCTGGCCCGGGCGGCCTGCCGGTTAGCGAGCTGGCTACGCTGTTCGGACGCGGCCACCGTGAGCACTCCGCTGGCCAGCCTCCCGGCCAGGCGTTCGGCGGCCCGGGCGCGCGCCCATTCGGGCAGCGCGGGCGAGCGCTCGACATCGAAGGAAAGCTCGACCCGGCTGTCGGCGGTGTTGACCGACTGGCCGCCGGGTCCGGATGACCGGGAGAACCGCTCGTGCAGTTCGCTGTCCGGTATCAGCAGCCAGCCGTTCACCCGGAGATCCTCAGGCACCCCTCGACGTTAGCCTGTGCTGCCCTGATCGCGCTCATAACGGGCCTAAGCCAGGCTGGCGACCAGCTCGTGCACAGGCTTGCGGCGGCCGGTGTAGAACGGGATCTCGACCCGAGTGTGCAGCCGGGCCTCAGATCCGCGCAGGTGGCGCATGAGGTCGACGATCCGGTGCAGTTCATCGGCCTCGAACGCGAGTATCCACTCGTAGTCGTTGAGCGAGAAGCAGGGGACGGTGTTGGCCCTGACGTCGGGGTACTCGCGGCCCATCATCCCGTGCTCGGCGAGCAGCCTGCGACGCTCCGCGGGATCGAGCAGGTACCACTGGTATGAGCGCACGAACGGGTACACGCTGACGTACGCGCGCGGTTCCTCCTCCGCCACGAAAGCGGGTATATGGCTCTTGTTGAACTCCGCCGGGCGGTGCAACGCCATTACTGACCAGACCGGCTCGCTGCAGCGGCCGAGCCGGACCCGGCGGAAGCGGGCGTACATGTCCTGCAGATCATCGGAATTGGGGGCCACCCACCAGAACATGTAGTCCGCGTCAGCCCGCAGGCCCTGCAGGTCGTAACAGCCGCGGGTCACCACGCCCTTGCCCGCGGCCTGCTCGAGCAGGTCGTCCACTTCGGCCGCGGCGTTCCCGGGTCCGCCCGCCTCCAGCGCGGCCCGGTCGGCCACCCGGAACACCGACCACATCGTGTAGCGGACCAGCTCGTTGAGATCACGGGCCTTGGGCTTGGGTTCTGCCTCGGCGGGAACGGTTCCGGCGGTACTCGGGCCGTCCGGCTCAGTCATCGCATGTTCGTCAGCCATGCCACCATTGTCGGCCACGGCGCTCACCGCACCGGACCGGGTCACCGCCTGGGCGGCAAAAAGGCCAGGATCTGGTCGACCGCCGCTCGGGCGGTCGCGACGCACGCGGGTAGGCCCAGCCCGTCGTAGGCGGCGCCGCAGACCGCGAGCCCGGGCTGGGTGGCTACCGCCGCGCGTATCCTCGCCACCCGGTCCAGGTGGCCGACGGTGTACTGGGGTAGCGCTCCGCCCCAGCGGGTGACGCGGGTCGCGACCGGAGCGCCCCGCACCCCGGTCGCCTCCGCGAGTTCCGCCGCGGCCAGCGTGGCGAGGTCTTCGTCGGCCCGCTGCAGCACTGCTTCCTCCCCGATGCGGCCGACCGAGCATCGGATGATTTCCAGTGGCCCGCTCGTCCGCGCCGTCGCACCGGCCAGGTGCGGCCACTTGACGGTGGAGAACGTGGCCGCCTTGACGGCCCGCCCGTCCACGGCCGGCACCAGGTACCCGCTCCAGCCCAGGGCGCTGAGCCCGGGTCTGTGCCCGGGTCCGGATGCGTGCCCGGGTCCGGGAAAGGCGGATCGCGGGTAGGCGAGCGTGACGATCGCCATGCTCGCGTAGCTGATCTCGCCGAACGCCGTGACGGCTGCGGACAGGCCAGGTATGCCGGCGATCAGGCGGCCCGCGGGCCGCGCCGGGATGGCGATGATAACCGCGTCCGCGTCAACATGTTCCGGTGCCGCCGCTGATCCGACGGTGATCCGCCAGCCGTTCTCGGTCCGGGACAGCTCCCGGGCCATCGAGCCGGTCCTTATCGCCGCCGTTGACGCCTTGGCCAGGAAGCCGGGCAGCGTTCCCAGCCCCCCGGCGAGCGTCGTGAACACCGATCCGCCCGCTCGGGTGCCTGCTGCGGGCGTCCCCGGGTGGTCTAGGTCCTGAGTCTGGGCCGGGTCCGGCGCCGGGGATGGCAGCAGGGATTGTGCCGCCTCGGCCAGCGAGCGGTGCTTACGGGACGCGGCCGCCAGCGCGGGCAGCGTCGCGTCGAACGACAACTCCGCGGAGCGCCCCGCGTAGACCCCGCCGAGCAACGGGTCGACCAGCCGGTCTACGACCTCGCCACCGAAGCGGGCACCGATATAGCGCGCTACCGGCACGTCGCCGTCGCGAGCGGTGGGCGCGAGGTCAAGATCCTGACGGGCCCGGGCGACACCCGGGCCGGACAGCACTCCGGACTTGGCTAGTTCGGCCATGTCCGAGGGCACACCCATAACCTGACGCCGCGGCAGCGGCCGTAGCACACCGCGCGTCCAGATCGCCGACGACGTGGTGCCTGGCGTCACCCGCTGATCAGCCAGTCCGGCCTCGGCGATCAGCCCGGTTCCTTCCGGCCGCGTGACGAGCAGCGCTTCGGCTCCCTCATCGACCGCTACACCAGCGATCTCCGAAACAGAAAGCTTGCCGCCAAGCCTGGGCGACCCCTCAAGCAGGGTCACCCGCACGTCCTGATCTCTGAGGAAAAAAGCCGCCGCCAGCCCGGAGATCCCGCCGCCCGCGATCACAATATGCGGCTGCGCATTCGCAGGGTTCATACCCACCAGCCTGGCAGACGCCGCCCGGTGAAGCGTACGCCGGCTCGTAACCCGGGCGCGGCCGGGCCGGTGCGAGATCGTGACCGGGACGGCGGAACCGTCCAGGTCCCGGCGGCCGTCACAACGGCATGCTGAACACAGCGAGCTTGGCCCGGGTCCGCACGCGGACCGGGCGCACACGGCACGGCGCCCTCGCCGGCCTCATGACCGGCAGCGTCATGCTCGCCGGCGCAACCTTGCTGGCCGGCTGCTCGGCGGGCACCTCGAGTACCTCAGCCAGCTCCGCCGGGGCCGCGAAGGCCGCCTCCGGGCAGGCGGCTGCGCCCGCACCGTTGAGCGGCGTGGCCGGCGCTGCCACCTCAGGCAGCGACGCGGCCCGGCAGCCAGGCGGCACGGGTACGACGACGGCCCGCCTGGCCCCCGCTGGCGAGATCATCTACACCGCACAGCTCACCGTCCGGGCGGCCAGCGTGAGCTCGGCCGCCGCCAAGGCCGCCCAGATCATCGAGAGCGCCGGCGGTTACGTCTCGAACGAGACGACCTCGGCCAACCCCGACCACCCGTCCGAGGCCACCGCCAGCGTGCAGCTCAAGATTCCTGTCCCGGCTTACCAGGCCACACTCAGCCAGCTCGAAGGCGACCTCGGTACGCAGCTATCCCTGCAGCAGCAAGCCCAGGACGTCACCCAGCAAGTAGCGGACGTGAACAGCCAGGTCACCTCGGATGAGGCGGCCATCACCCAGCTTCGCGCCCTGCTGTCGCACGCGGGCTCGGTCAGCGATCTACTCAGCGTGCAGAACCAGATCAACGCGGAGGAATCCAGCCTCGAGACGATGCAGGCGCAGCAGCGTGCGCTCGACCACCAAGTCTCCTACGCCACCCTGACGCTGACGATTCTCGGCCCCAAGGCTAAGCCGCTGATACATCACCTCAAGGCCCCGCCCAGCCTGGCGGGTGGCCTCGGCGCCGGCTGGCGGGCGCTCCGGATCACCGTGTCCTGGACGCTCGCTTTCCTGGGCGCGCTGGCACCGTTCGCCGCCATCGGAGCCCTGGCCTTCTACGTGGTCTACCGCGGCCGACGCTGGATAACACGCCGCAGGCTCCCCGCCCAGCCTGCCGCACCGGAAAGCTAGTGACCGCCGGGAACCGGGCCACAGGCACCAGACGAGCACTGCATTGAACGGGGGACCTCGCCCCGCCGGTTCGGACCCCAAGCCTGGTCGGGTACCGTGCCGACCATGACAGGCACTTCGGGCTGGCAGCCGCGGCACGACGATCCGTTGTTCATCTTGGCGATGGACCATCGCGAATCGTTCGGCAAGACCTTGTTCGACGTCAAGGGCGACGATCCCGACCAGGGTCAGGCCGCGGCCATGCGATCCGCCAAGCAGCTGATCTACGAGGGCCTGCAGAAGGCCCTTCCGTCGGTGACCCCCGGCCGCATCGGCGTGCTCGTCGACGAACGCTACGGCCAGGGCGTCATCGACGCGGTTAAGAGCGGCGGCCAGCCGATGGTGCTGGCGATACCGATCGAGGCCAGCGGGCACGAGTGGTTCACGCTGGAGTGGGGCGATCAGTGGCTCGAGCACGTCAACGCCGTCCGGCCCGACTACGCCAAGGTGCTCATCCACGATAACCCGGATTTTGACGCTGCCCGGCGTGAGCAGCAGTTCAGCAGCCTCGCGCACGTCAGCCACGGGCTCAGGGAGGCGGGCGTACCACTGCTCTGCGAACTGCTGGTGCCCGGTACCGATACCCAGATCGACCAGGCTGGCCATGACACCCGCGCGTACGACCGGGACATCCGTCCTGGTCTGGTCGTACGGGTCATCGCCGACAACCAGGCGCACGGTGTCGAGCCTGCGCTGTGGAAGGTCGAAGGCCTGGAGACCGTCGAGGCGGCACGGCAGGTAGCCGGGCAAGCCAAGGCAGGCGGCCGCGCCGCTGACCTGATCGTGCTTGGCCGCGACGCGCCTGCCGAACAGCTCGGCCACTGGCTCGAGGTAGCCAGCCAGGTCGACGCGTTCGTCGGCTTCGCGATCGGACGAAGCATCTGGGAAGACGCCGTGCGCGAATACGAAGAACCCGGTCAAACAGAGGGCGCGCGAGCCAGGGCACGCGACACCATCGCCGACCGTTACCTAGGCTTCATCAGCCACTGGACCTCCTGACCCGCCGAGCCTGGTGAACCGGGCTGGCTCAGGCGGGCGTGCGGACCGACTCGGCGTGGACCAGGTCAGCCAGCCTGGCCAGCATGGCCGGGTCGGTTTCCGGCAGGACGCCATGCCCCAGGTTGAACACGTGCCCCTCGGCGGTGCGCCCGCGGGCGATGACGTCCTTGGCCCGCTCCTCGATGACCTCCCAGGGCGCGAGCAGGATCGCCGGGTCAAGGTTGCCTTGGAGTGCCTTCCCCGGCTCGACCCGCCGGACGGCTTCGTCAAGCGGGATGCGCCAGTCGACCCCGACCACATCCGCCCCGGCTTCCCCCATCAGCCCGAGCAGCTCGCCGGTTCCGACCCCGAAGTGAATGCGCGGCACGCCGGACGGCCCGAGCGCCGCGAAGATCCGGCTGGTATGCGGCAGGATCGCGTGCCGGTAATCGTCCGGGCTGACCGCGCCGACCCACGAATCAAAGAGCTGGACGGCCGAAACACCCGCTGCGACCTGGATCTGGAGGAACGAGATCGTGATGTCGGCCAGCCGCCCGAGCAGCGCGTGCCATAGCTCGGGATCGCCGTACATCAGCGCCTTGGTCTTGTCGTGGTTCTTGGAAGGTCCCCCCTCCACCAGGTAAGACGCGAGCGTGAACGGACCGCCCGCGAAACCGATCAGCGGGCATTCATCCAGCTCAGTCACGAGCGACCGGACCGCTTCTGTGACGTAAGGCACGTCCTGCGGGACCAGCGCGCGCAGCCGCGTGAGGTCCTCTGAAGTCCGCACGGGAGTGTCGATCACCGGCCCGATCCCGGCCTTGATGTCGACATCGATGCCCACCGCACGCAGCGGCACCACGATGTCGCTGAACAAGATGGCCGCGTCCACGTCATACCTGCGCAGCGGCTGCAGGGTGATTTCCGTGATCAGCTCGGGACGGGTGCACGAATCGAGTATCGAGATGCCCTCGCGGACCCTGTGGTACTCGGGCAGCGACCGGCCCGCCTGCCGCATGTACCAGACAGGCGTGTAGGGAACCGGCTCTCTTCGGCAGGCCTGCAGGAAAGGAGACTTCGTCGGGCTCACGCTCACGTCAGGGATCGTCTCACATCACCGGGCGGTGGCCGCGGGGAGACACGCCGTCTGAGATCCCACGAATCGGCGCGAGAGCGTGCCAACATCGGCATCGGGTCCGTTCCATCCCTCGGTAAGTCGACACCGTAAGTCCCTTGATGCACCGCAACGAGGAGGTCGCCACGATGACGTACCTGAGCAGGTACTGCACCGGATGCAGCGAAGAGCGGATCTTCGAGCAGTTCCACGCGGAGCTCGCCAGCTGCCCGGATGTGCCGGACGGCGACTGCCAGGAATGGGCCTGCGCGGTATGCGGCGACGCTCTGATCATCGGTCTTCCGCTGCGCGAACAGGCCAGCCGCGGCAGCACGTCCCAGGCGGCGTGATCTGGCCGGGACAGGTTCCCGCTCCTCCTTAGCCCGAAGTTAGTTAGGCGAAATAGCATGGAACATCGGTGTTTCGGCATGAATCTAAACGGCGCTGCGTGAGAAGCGGGATGACGGACACGTACGCTCGGGTCATGGGGCCGGCTGACGAGCCAGAGAATCGGCGCACCACGCGATCAAGGACGTCCAGGGGATCGGGTGCGGCGTCCGGCGGACCGGCCGCGGCGGAGGCTTCCGGCGAGACGCCGGAGGTGCCTCCGACGCCAATCGGCGCGTCCAGGACGCCGGCCGGCAAGCTCAGGGCAACTGCTAAAAAGCCCAGGACGTCCAGGACCACCGCTAAGAGGCCCAAGACGTCCGGCGCGACCGCCGAGACCCTAGGCGCAGCCGCTGAGGGTCCCGGCACGGCAGCGCGGGCTTCGGGCTCGGCGCGCGCTCAGGGCTCCTCGGCGCAGGCTCAGGGCTCGGCCGCGGAGACGACGTTCGCGGGGGTGGCGGCGGCCTTCATGGCGGGCCGGGACGCTCAGGCCCGGCAGGATCTGCAATTCGAAGACGTGCCAGCGCCGAAACGGCTGGCGCCGTACGCTACGGCTATCGCCGCGACCGTCCAGCGGGACGACGCCGATGTCGCCTGGGGGCGGCTGGTCCTGCTCTACGACCCGGACGGCCAGCAAGGCTGGGACGGCTTCTACCGGCTGGTGGCTTACATCCGCGCCGAGGTAGAACCGGAAATCGCGGCGGATCCGCTGCTCGGCGAGGTTGGCTGGAGCTGGCTCTCCGAGGCTTTGGACGCGCATGTGCCCGGCTACGCGGTGCCGAGCGGCACGGTCACCAGAGTCATCACCGAGGGTTTCGGCGCCAAGCGCGACGAGCTTCCGCTGACCGGTTTCGAACTTCGCGCTTCATGGTCCCCGGCCGGGCCGGGCGGAGCCAGTGATACGGGATCAGGTCAGAGCGATCTCGCCACCCTTGACTTCTCCGCGCACATAGCGGCCTGGTGTGACTGCCTGTCGGCTGCGGCTGGCTTGGAACCGCCGGGGACACGAGCCCTTCGGCAGCCGGGGTACGGGTGAGCGCAGGCAGTGAGGCGGGGGGACCTGGCGGGTACGACGAGGCTGAGAGAGCCGACGGCGCCCAGGAGGCAGTCGAGGTCTCCGGGGTCTCCGGGGTCGTCCCGCTGCTTGAGCCCAGGGACGGCCTGCCGCCGGTCATCGAAACCGATGCGGCCCTGGCCGACGTCACCAGCAAGCTCGCCGGCGGCGAGGGACCGGTCGCGGTCGACGCCGAACGTGCCTCTGGATACCGCTACGGCCAGCGTGCTTACCTGGTCCAGCTGCGCCGCGCCGGGGCAGGCACGATGCTCATCGATCCGATCGCCTGCCCTGACTTGTCCGGCGTGGACGCCGCGGTCAGCGACGCCGAGGCCGTGCTGCACGCAGCATCGCAGGACCTGCCGTGCCTGGCCGAAATCGGCTTCCGGCCGCAGAAACTCTTCGACACCGAGCTGGCCGGGCGGCTGCTCGGGTACCCACGGGTAGCTCTCGGCACGCTGGTCGAGGAGGTACTCGGCTACCACCTGGAGAAGGGGCACTCGGCCGCCGACTGGTCAGCCCGCCCGCTGCGGGAGGAAATGCTGCGCTACGCGGCGCTCGACGTCGAGGTGCTGGTGGAGCTGAGGGACGCCCTCGCCGCGGAACTCGCCGCCCAGGGCAAGACCGAATGGGCCCGGCAGGAGTTCGAGGCCGTGCTCGCGGCCAGGCCAGCTACACCGCGGGCTGACCCATGGCGGCGGACCTCCGGTATTCACCGGGTGCAGTCCCGGCGGGGGCTCGCGGTCGTGCGTGAACTGTGGACGGCCCGAGACAAGATTGCCCAGGCCGCTGACCTGTCCCCGCGGCGCATCCTGCTCGACACGGCGATCGTCGAGGCGACCAGGTCGCTGCCCGCTAACCACGCTCAGCTGAGCAAGATCAGCGGGTTCACCAGCCGCCAGGCCCGCCGGCACGAGCGAGAATGGCTGGCCGCGATCTCACGAGCGCGAGCCAGTGCCGATAACGAGCTGCCCGAGGCGGCCAGCGGGACGATACCGAACGGACCGCCGCCTGCGCATCGCTGGGCTGAACGCGATCCTGCCGCCGCGGCCCGCCTGACCGCGGCGCGCACGGCCGTGACGACCATCGCCGAGGACAACCGGCTGCCGACCGAGAACCTGATCTCCCCCGACGCGGTGCGCAGGCTCAGCTGGGATCCCCCGGAGCCCTGCGACGAACAGACCGTAGCGCAGGCGCTGGCCAGCTACGGGGCCCGGCCCTGGCAGATTGAGCTGACCGCAGGACCAGTGGCCCGCGCCATGCACGATGGCCCCGCGCAGGTGAAGGAGGCACCTATCCTGTATAGCTCCGCCGAACCCGAGAGGTGATCGAACCGGTGCTGATGACCGCTGCGGCGCTAGGCAGCAGCTCACCGCCGCTACCTGGCTTCCTCAACGCCCTCGCATCACCCCTGCAGAACTACGGCTACTGGGCGATCGGCCTCCTGGTCTTGGTGGAGGACTTCGGCATTCCCGTGCCCGGCGAGACGATACTGATCGCCGGGGCCATCTACGCGGGCGCGGACAGGCTCAACATCGTGGCCGTCGGCGTCGTGGCGTTCATCACGGCGATCCTTGGCGACAACATTGGCTTTGCCATCGGGCATTTCGGCGGTCGCGCGCTGGTCCTGCGGTGGGGCAAGTACGTGTTCTTGACCGAGGAGCGACTGAACCGGGCCGAGCACTTCTTCGAACGGCACGGCGGGAAGATCATCACGGTCGCGCGCTTCATCGAAGGGCTACGCCAGGCGAACGGGATAATCGCCGGCATCAGCGGCATGCACTGGCGGCGTTTCCTCGCCTTCAACGCGCTCGGTGCCGCCCTGTGGGTAGGGACCTGGGCCAGCCTCGGCTACCTCGCCGGAAACCACATCACCACGATCTACCACTACATCACGCAGTACTCCTACTACGTGCTGATCGCAGTGGTGGTGCTGCTCGTCGCCTACATCATCTGGCGACTGCGGGGGCGCAGCCGCCACCATATGCCTGCCGTGACCAGCGCGGCCAGCGCGGCCAGCGCGGCCAGCGAGAAGCATGAGACAGGAAGTACCAGTGAGGCCGCGGAAGTGACGCCAGACGAGCCCGAAGCCGCCGAGCCCGAGCCCGAGCCCGAGCCCGAGCCCGCGGAGCTTACGCCGACGGGCGACCTAAACGGTGCCCTAGAGGCGAGCAACCGGAGCCAACCGAGCGAGCCGACGGGCGCGGCGCTGCCTGGACTGACGAGCGAGGAACGAGCGAGGAGGGAAGGCAGCGCCTAAAAGCGCCCAGAGGCGAGCGGGCTAATACAGCGTAGCGCTCGAGCGCGGCCAGTTCCCCCGTCGCCATGTGCAGGACCAAGAAGCCCCCCTTAGGTAGCGCCGGGTCCGAAGGCCCGGGCGGGGGCGGGACGCCGAGCGCGGTGCGCGCCGCGGCGAGCGCCTTGGGGAGGTTCTCGCGGTGCAGGCACAAGATCGCCGGCCGGCCGTCGGCCACCAGATGGCGAACCAGGTCGGCGAGAGTATCACCACGGTTCGTTCGGGAAAACAAATGACCGGAGTGGCCGGGCAGCGCCAGTGCGGCCTCGGCCTCGACCACGCCGCCGAAGCTCGCCGCGTAGGGACGCACGCTCTCGGTACAGCGCAGCGCGGGCGAGCTCAGGACCCGTGCGCTGGGCGCGAAGCAGGACAGCAGGCCGGCCAGCACCAGCGCGTCCGTCGTCCCCTTGGCGTCAAGCGGGCGTGACGCGTCATCTGCGGGCCAGTCCCCCTTAGCCCCCGCCGAGGCGTGCCTGAGCAGGATCAGCGGCACCGTTTCCCGCGGCACCAGGCCGTCCAGCACGGCCGCGTCACGCGGGTAGCTCAGCCGCTCCCTGGCCTGCGCCACCGGCAGCCAGGACACCGCGTCGACCTCGTGACTGGCCGCGGCCTGGTTACCGAGGCTGAGCATCGACCAGTAGTCGATGCGCTTGCGGTAAGCGCCGGTCTGGTACTGCACCGACGGCAGCCGCGGCCCGAGCGGTGAGTGCACGCTGGTCTCCTCGAAGACCTCCCGGACCGCTGTGAGCATGACGTGCTCACCCGGCTCGCACTTGCCCTTGGGCAGCGACCAGTCGTCGTATTTGGGCCGGTGCACCAGCAGGACCTCGACCCCGGGCGCACCGGCGCTCCCGCCGTCCCCGTCGGGGGGGCCGGCCGTGGGTCGCCACACCACCGCGCCCGCCGCGAAGATGACGTCAGTCATCAGCCGAACGGACCCTCCGCTCTCTGACCAGGGTCTCCTGCACGTCTCGCAGCGGATTCCCCGCCTCGTCCCGGCTATGCCTGACCCAGTACCCGTCCGGGCCGAGCCACCAGGAGGAGGTTCTGTCGTCCATGCCGAGGTCGAGGAACCGGCGTATCCGCCGCTGATGGCCGGGATCGGTGACCTGCACGAGGAGTTCCACCCGGCGGTCCAGGTTCCTGTGCATCATGTCGGCGCTGCCGATCCAGATCTGCGCGTCTTCCTCCTCGGCCGGACCGAACGCGTACACCCGGGAATGCTCAAGGAAACGGCCGAGCACACTGCGGACCCTGATGTGGTCGGACAGGCCCGGAATGCCCGGCCGCAGCGCGCAGATGCCGCGCACCCACAGGTCGACAGGGACCCCGGCCTGCGAGGCCCGGTAGAGCGCGTCGATGACCACCTCATCGACCAGCGCGTTGGTCTTGAACACGATCCTGGCGGGCTGGCCGGCCCGCCGTCGCTCGGCCTGCTTGTCGATCCGGTCCACGATGCCGGTCCGCAGCGATTTCGGCGCGACCAGCAGCCGGCCGTATGACCCCGTCCGGCTGTACCCGGTCAGGTGGTTGAACAAGGCGGTGACGTCCTCGCCCACCGTGGGGTCGACGGTGAGCAGGCCGAAGTCTTCGTAGAGCCGGGCCGTGGTCGGGTGATAGTTCCCGGTTCCGAGGTGGCAGTACCGCCGCAGCGTGCCGTCGGACTCCTCGCGGACGATGAGCGCCATCTTGCAGTGTGTCTTCAGGCCGACGAAACCGTAGACGACGTGACAGCCTGCCTCCTCAAGCTTGCGGGCCCAGGCGATGTTAGCGCGCTCATCGAACCTGGCCTTGATCTCCACCACCACGACGACCTGCTTGCCCGCCTCGGCGGCGTCGATGAGCGCGTCCACGATCGGCGACTGGCCGCTGGTGCGGTACAGCGTCTGCTTGATCGCGAGCACCCGCGGGTCATCGGCGGCCTCATCGATCAGCCGCTCGACCGACGCGGCGAACGAGTCGTAGGGGTGATGGACGAGGATGTCGCGTTCGGCGATGGCAGAAAAAATGCTGTTCTCCTGCGGTATCGCCCGGGTAGACGGGACGAAGGCCGGATACCTCAGCTCACCGATCTTCAGGTCGGCGATGGCGGACAGCCCGCTCAGGTCGAGCGGCCCCGACACCCGGTACACCGCGCGCTTGTCCATGCCGAGCTCGGTGACGAGCCGGTCAAGCACGTCGGCCGACATCGTGTCCTCGACCTCGAGCCGGACGGCCGGCTCGAACCGCCGCCGGACGAGTTCCCGCTCCATCGCCTGCAGCAGGTTTTCCGTGATGTCCTCGTCGACCTCAAGGTCCCTGATCCGGGTGACCCGGAACGCGTGATGCTCGATGATCTCGACGCCGCCGAAAAGATCGGTCAGGTGCGTGGCGATGACATCCTCGATCGGCACGAACCGGTTCTGCGTCAGCGCGAGGAACCTGGGCAGCAGCGGCGGCACCTTGACCCGGGCGAACACGGTGGCGTCCGTCTCGGGGTCCGCGATCATGACGGCCAGGTTGAGGGACAGGCCGGAGATGAAGGGGAACGGGTGAGCCGGATCGACCACCAGGGGGGTGAGCACCGGGTAGATGCGCTGCCGGAAAAGGTCCCCGAGGGTGTCGCGCTCCTGTGCGGATAGCTCCTTCCAGCGCAGCAGCTCGATGCCGTGCTCGGCCAGTTCGGGATTGATCCGCTCGCTGAACGCCCGGGCGTGCCGCACGGTCAGCTCGCCGGCCAGCTCCAGCGTGTTCTCGAGCACCTGCCCGGGCAGCCTGACGCCGGCCCCCTCGACCGGGAAACCCGCCACCATCCTTCGCATCAGCCCGGCCACCCGGACCATGAAGAACTCGTCCAGGTTGGTCGCGAAGATGGCCAGGAACCGCACCCGCTCGAGCAGCGGGATCGACTCATCTTCCGCGAGTTCGAGCACGCGCTCGTTGAACCTGAGCCAGCTTTCCTCCCGGTCCAGGTAGCGCTCGGGGGGAAGGCCAGATTCGTCGCCCGGCCGCGCCCCTTCCGATCCTTCGGCGGCGGGAAGGCTCACCTGGCTGGCACCCATGTCCCCCATTGTCCCCGCACTGCGCTCAACACGAAACTCAGGGCATGGTGTACCCGGAGATGCCCGACCTGGCCTGAAGCGCTTGGATGCTCAGGGACAGATGCCCCCTCCGTCGCTGCCACCGCCCTGACGCCGATCCGCAACGCCGGCCGCGAACCTCCGGGCGGGGCGCGCTGGCCAGAGGCCACGCGCCCCGCCGGCTAGCCCAGCTCGGAGGCGAACGCGGCCAGGTCGAGCAGGTGGAACAGCGTGTCACACCAGCGCTCACCCGGCGGCCGGTCGTCGAAATGCCCGAGGCATTCGCTGGCCGCGTCCAGGATCGCCCGGAGCACCGCGCCTTCGGAACCTGGGACGCTCTGGTCCGCGCCCTCGGGTACCGGAAGCCCTGGCACTCCGGGGTCCGGCTGCCCTTCGAGTATCGCCGCCGCCTTCCGGGCCATGGTCAGCCCGAGCGTCCCGGCCAGCAGCACCCTCTGCATCATCAGGACGCCATTGTGGTCAGTCATGTCACTTGCCTCTCGATCGTCCACACCGTGGCTGTCCCGCCTTCTGAACCATGATGCAGACCGGCACTGACATTCTGCGGACTTCAATGATCGTGGATATCTGCCTTCTTTATTTGACGGTTTCTATCCACGATGAGGGGCGAAGTGGAGTCAATCGCTCGGGGGGCGGCAGGCGGACCAGATCGCCTCGCGGTTGTGCAGCTTGACCCGCTCGCCCCGGCCGAGCTCCTTGGCCAGATCGATTTCCGCGGTCTCGATGCGCAGCCACTCGGCGTAGGAGACGGGTGTGATCCCGCGCCCGGCCAGCACGGTGGCCAGCGGCCAGTCCTTGGCCGCCGGGCCGGCCTTCGCGGCCCCCGCTTCGGCGATCGCGGTCTCACCCGCCGCCTCCGGCTGCGTTCCGACTGCTGAAGCGGGGGGTTCTGGGTACCTGAGCAGGCCCGCGCGGGGCAGCGGCGTGTCACCTTCGCCCGGGCCGCCGGCCAGGTCCTCGAGCAGGCACCGGATGGTCTCGGCCGCGTCGGACTTGTTGGTGCCGATCACGCCGGTCGGGCCGCGCTTCAGCCAGCCGGCCACGTACTCCCCGGGCAGCGGTGAACCGTCGGGGCCCAGCACGCGGCCGAGCGCGTTCGGGACCACCGAGGCACGCTCGTCAAAGGGCACGCCGGGCAGCGGCACGCTCTGGTATCCCACCGAACGCAGCACCATCTGCGCGTCCAGTGTTTCGTACTGCCCGGTGCCGCCGAAGGCCCCGCTGGGGTCGATAGCGGTTCGCTCGAGGGTGATACCACTGACTCGTTCTGGGCCCAGGATTTCTACCGGCTTCAGCCAGAACCTGACGATCAGCCGGCGCGAGTGGCCCGAGGGCGTAGGGTCCGCGGGCGCGTTCTGCGCCCACCTCGAGATCGCGACCAGGTTGCCGCGTACCCGCCGGTCGGACTCGGTCAGCGCGGCGCCCTCGCCGGAGGAGTCGAACGCGGTCAAGTCGGCTTCGTCGGCGTGCACGACGATCTCGACGCCAGGCAGTTCCCCCAGCTCACGCAGCTCCTTGGTGGTGAACTTGGCGTACGCGGGGCCGCGGCGGCCGATCATGTGGACCTCGCGCACCTTGCTCGCGTGCAAGGCGTCGAGAACGGGCTGCGGCACGTCGGTGGTGTGCAGGTCGGCCGGGTCCCGGGCCAGGATCCGGGCCACGTCGACGGCGACGTTACCGACGCCGATCACCGCGACGGACTCCGCGTCCAGGGTGAACGTGCCGGAATCCATGTCCGGGTGGCCGCAGTACCAGTTCACGAAGTCGGTGGCGGCGTAGCTGCCCGGCAGGTCCTCACCACCGATGCCGAGCCGCCGGTCTCGCATCGCCCCGGTCGCGTAGATCACCGCGTCGTAGGCCGCCACCAGGTCGTCGCGGGTGACGTCCTCGCCGAGGTGGACCCCGCCGACGAAGCGGACGTCCGGGCTTTCCAGCACCTTGCGCAGGTACTGCGCGATCGACTTGATCGACTTGTGGTCAGGGGCCACCCCGTAGCGGACCAGGCCGTACGGCGTCGGCAGCCGGTCGATCACGTCCACTCGCACCGGGATGGGAAGCGGCAGCACCGCCGCTTGCTTGACCAGGGCCTCAGCGGCGTAGAGCCCGGCCGGGCCCGAGCCGATCACGGCTACGTTCAGCATGAGTATTAACGCTACTCGCCGAGCCGCCGTTCAGCAGCCGCTGCGGTCTGGCTGGTGTCACGGACGTCACCCGACCGGAGTGCTACGGCCTCGGTGATCTGGCGGGCCAGGTGCTGCGAGGTCAGGCCCACCTCCTCGAGCACCTCGTCGCGCGTCCCGTGCGAGAGGAACTCCTGCGGCAGCCCGAACGTCTTGACCGGCACGTCCAGGTCATGGTCACGCAGCAGCCTGGCCACCGCGTCACCGAAACCGCCGACCCGGCCGTTGTCCTCCACCGCTACCACCAGCCGGTGGCCTCGCGCCGCACCGACCAGTGCCTCGTCGATCGGCTTGGTCCAGCGCGGATCCACCACGGTGACGCCGATCCCGTGCCCGGCGAGCCGGCCGGCGATCTCCAGGCCCATCAGCGCCATCGGGCCCGCGCCGACGAGCAGCACGTCCGCGCCGAGGCCGTCGGCGGGCTCGCGCAGCACGTCCATGCCGCCGAGCTTGGCGACCGCCTCGACCTCCCCGCCCACCTTGCCCTTGGCGAACCTGACCACGGTCGGACCGTCGGAGATCTCGACCGCCTCGTTGAGCAGTTCGGCGACCCGCTTGGCGTCCCTGGGCGCGGCGATCTTCATGCCGGGGACGAGCTGCATGATCGACCCGTCCCACATGCCGTGATGGCTGGCGCCGTCGGGCCCGGTCACGCCGGCCCGGTCCAGCACGAGGGTCACCGGGAGCTTATGCAGGGCCACGTCCATCAGCGTCTGGTCGAAGGCGCGGTTGAGGAACGTCGAGTAGAGAGCCACCACCGGGTGCAGGCCGCCCATGGCCAGGCCCGCGGCGCTGGTCACCGCGTGCTGCTCGGCGATCCCCACGTCGTAGACCCGGCTCGGGTAGGCCGCGGCGAACTGCGCCAGGCCGGTCGGGTGCAGCATCGCCGCGGTGATCGCCACCACGTCGGGGCGCCGCGCGCCGATCGTCACCATCTCATCGCCGAACACCCGGCTCCACGTCCCGGGCAGCGCGCCCGCCGCGGGTACCTGGTGCAGGCAGTCCACCTCGTTCTGCTCGGCCTCCGGATACCCGAACCCCTTCTTGGTAATCACGTGCAGCAGCACGGGGCCGCCGAAATCGCGGGCCCGCCGCAGCGCGTTCTCCACCAGCCGCTCGTCGTGCCCGTCGATGGGGCCGACGTACTTCAGGCCGAGGTCCTCGAACATCACCTGCGGCTGCAGGACGTCCTTGATGCCCTTCTTGATGCCGTGCAGCGTCCCGTACAGCGGGCCGCCCAGCGGCGCGCGGGACAGCGTGGTCTTGATGTAGTCGAGCACGTTCTCGTACCGCTGGCTGACCCGGATCGCAGCCAGATGCTCGGCCAGGCCGCCGATGGTCGGCTGGTAGGACCAGCCATTGTCGTTGACGATCATGACCAGCCGCGAGTCCTTGGCCGCGGCGATGTTGTTCAGCGCCTCCCAGGCCATGCCGCCGGTCAGCGCGCCGTCACCGATGATGGCGACCACCGTCCGGTCCGACTCGCCCCGCAGCTTGTAGGCCTTGGCCAGGCCGTCGGCGTAGGACAGGCTGGTGGAGGCGTGTGAGTTCTCCACCAGATCGTGCTCAGACTCGGCCCGGCTCGGGTAGCCGGTCAGGCCGCCCCGCTGCCGCAACGTGCCGAACTGCGCGACGCGGCCGGTGAGCAGCTTGTGCACGTACGACTGGTGGCCGGTATCGAAGACGATCCGGTCCTTGGGTGAGTCGAAGACGCGGTGGATCGCGATGGTGAGCTCGACCACGCCCAGGTTCGGCCCGAGATGGCCGCTGGTCCTCGTCGTCGTCTCGATGAGAAGATCGCGGATCTCCCCGGCGAGGCGGGTGAGCTGATCTTGACTCAGCTCCTTCAGGTCCTCAGGACCGTTGATGCACTCCAGCAGGGTCACCGGCTGCTCCTCATGTGCTGTGCGGGGCCTGATGGGAACGTGAACGTGCCGAGTCTACGACCGAGATGCTTCATATAGCTCATCGCGGCCGCCCGGTCCCCGACACGCGTGTCGGGGATTTGCTAGCCCCGGGGGGACGACCCCCCGGGAACCCCCCGCGCACGGGAAGCACGAGCGGCCGCCCGGCCAGGACCCCGACGATGAGCTCGGCGGCGGAGAGCACGAGCAGCAGTATCACCGGGAGATCCCAGCTGCCGGTGGCCGTGTGCAGCAGGCCCACCTCCAGCGGCCCGGCGCTGGCCACCAGGTAGCCGACCGACTGCGAGAACGCGGAAAGCGAGGCGGCCACGCCGGGATCCGGGGCCCGGGCCATCATGAAGAAGATCGCCAGGCCGAGGCAGGATCCCTGGCTGATGCCGAGCACCAGGACCCACAGCGGGGCCTGGCCCAGCGGGGCCCACAGCGAGCCGGCCAGGCCGGCTGCGGTCCCGATCATGCTGGGCACGACCAGGGCGCGCTGGCTGGGGCGGCGGTGGGCGAGCACCGGCACGATCAGCGAGGTGGCCAGGTTGCCGACGGCCATCAGGGCCAGCAGGTTCCCCGCCGTGACCGCCGAGGTGCCGCGGTCCTGGAAGATGGTCGGCAGCCAGGACAGCGCCGCGTAGTACAGCAGGCTCTGCAGCCCCATGAACGCCGTAACCTGCCAGGTGAGCGCGTACCTGTAGATCTTGATCCGGCCCGCCGCGGACCCGGCCGCCGGAGGCACGGCGGGCTGGGACACGGCGGGCTGGGACAGGGGCGCGGCGACGGCCGCCCGGTACCTGAGCTGGGGCAGCCACAGCAGCATGGCCAGCGCCGCAGGCGCCGCCCACAGCCCGAGCGCGAGCCGCACCGAACCGCCCGAGCTCCGGTACAAGGGCACGCTGATCAGCGAGGACAGGATCGCGCCCAGCGACAGCATGGTCAGGTAGACCCCGATCAGGAGTCCGGCTCGTTCCGGCCAGCGGCGCTTGACCATGCTGGACAGCAGCACGTTCAAGATGGCGATCGCACTGGCCGCCAGCGCCGTTCCCGGGAACAGCAGAACCGCTGGTGCCGCCCCCCGCAACAGCAGTCCCGCGGTGAGCACGCCCAGCGCCACCAGCAGGATCGGTTCCTCGCCGAAGCGCCGGTTCAGCCAGGCGGCGAAGGCGGAGACCACGCCGAAGCAGATCACCGGCGTCGCCGCGAGCAGCGACAGCGCGGCCGACGACAGATGCAGCCGGATGCCCAGATCGGGGAAGAGCGGCGGCAGGCTGGTGATCGCGGTGCGCAGGTTGAACCCGGCGGCCGCCACGGCCATCACAAGCAGCGTGATCTGGTATTTCCGGCGCGGGCCGCCAGAAGAGCGCTCAGCCATCAGTAACCAAAGCTATCGGAAACACGAAATAACTTACTTAGCCGAACGAACCGTGCTGCGTGCGCCAGGACAGGTCACGGCGGTGCAGCGCGGACGCGGGTCCAGCGCGGACGCGGCCGTGCAGCGCGGACGCGGGGGCTAGAGGCCCGGCAGGAGCAGCAGCTTGCCGGTGGTCCGCCGGGCCGCGAGGTCCTCCTGCGCCTGGCGGGCCTCGGCCAGCGGGTAGGTGCCGCCAATCCGCACGTCGAGCTCGCCCTTGGCGATCCACGAGAAGACCTCGCCGGACCGCCACCGCAGTTCCTCGTCGGCGGCGATGTAGTGCACCATGGTCGGCCGGGTCAGGAACAGCGAACCGCCGCTGTTCAGGCGCTGAGGGTCGACCGGGGGAACCTGGCCGCTGGCGGCTCCGTACAGGACCATCATCCCGCGCGGGCGCAGCGCCGCTAGGCCGTCATCGAAGGTGTCCTTACCGACGCCGTCGTACACCACGTGCGCGCCCACGCCGTCCGTCACGTCGTCGACGACGGCCCGGAAGTTGTCGTAGCCGGCGATGTGGTCGGCGCCTGCCCCGCGAGCGAGCTCTGCTTTGTCTCCGCCGGAGGTGGTGGCGACGACGATCCCGCCGCGCCGCTTCACCATCTGGGTCAGCAGCAGCCCGACCCCGCCGGCCGCCGCGTGCACCACGGCGATGTCGCCTTCGCGCACCGGATAGGTGCTGGTCACCAGGTAATGAGCGGTCATGCCCTGCAGGATGGCGGCGCCCGCGACCTGCGAGCTGATCCCGTCAGGCACCGGAACGACGCGCTTAGCCGGCAGCTCGACCTGCTCGGCGTAGCCGCCGCCCGGGCCGGCCCAGGCCACGTGATCACCGACGGTTAGGTGGGTGACGCCCTCCCCCACCGCGGCGACCGTCCCCGCGCCCTCCGCGCCGGGCACGAACGGCAACTCCGGGCGGTAGCCGCCGACGCCTTCGCGCTGGTAGATGTCCATGAAGTTCACTCCGGCCGCGGCCACGTCCACCACGACCTGACCAGGTCCAGGCCGGGGAGCCTCCCGCTCCGCGACGTTCAGCACCTCCGGGCCGCCCCGGCGGCCGACCTCCACCACGCGCATGTTCATGCTCCTTTCCCGTCTACCGGACCAGCCTTCCACACTCCCAGACGCGGCTGCGTCAGGGCCAGCCAGCCGAGCAGGCCGATCGGGTAAATGAAATAACCGAAACGCACGTCGGGCCCGAGCAGGAACATCAGCGCCAGCCCGGCCGCCAGCCGCAGGCCAGCGGCGGAGACGTCCCGCGGCGGCCTGATCACCAGCGAGATCGCGATAGCCAGGCCGGCCGCGAGCAGCAGGCCGACCGAGACCACGTGCCCGGCCGTTCCCGTCCCGGTGAGCACATGCCCGGGCAGCAGGCTCCCGGCGGGCGTCCTGTGGTGGGTCAGGCCGAGCGGGAACAGCACGCTGTTCTGCACCAGGGCCTCGGCCGCTTCCAGCTTGACCACGGTGGCCGGCGCCAGGGCCACGGTGAGGACCACGGTGGTGATCACCGCCGCCATGGTGAAACGGACCGCGGCCCGCACACCGTCGCGGGCGCCGAACATCGCGGCCATGACCGGGACCGCGAGCCATGCGGTGGACTTCAGGTCACAGGCGACGCCGAGGGCCGCACCGGAGCACGCGGCCGCGGCGGCTTTCATCTCAGCCGGAACGCTCAGCGCCAGCGCCAGCAGCATGAACGCGAGCACGGGCGGATCCGTGGTGATCACCGTCAGGTTGAGCCCGATCACCGGCGAGACGACCGCGATCGCCGTGGCCTGCAGCGCGTCCCGGCGGCAGGACAGGCAGTGCCGGTGCGGCCTCGCGATCCAGAACGCCGCGGCCAGCGGGACCACCGTCCCGAGGGCCAGCCATATCCCGGGGTTTCCCGCCAGCCCGCGCAGCCCGGCCGCGCTCAGCAGGCCGAACACGGTCATCACGGGCAGGTAGGGGTTGTAGGACAGCCAGGAGTGGACCTGCGCGGCGGGCAGGTAGGGCGAGCCGTGGTGGATCAGCAGCGTCGCGGACCGGTCTATGACGAACATCCCCGCTTCGAGCGGATAGGCGACGGACAGCCAGAGCAACGGCGCGACCACGGCCACCGCCACCGAGACCAGTAGCGCGACGGCCTGGCCGCGCGCACGCCACATGATGAGCAGCGCCGCGGCGTAGCCGCAGGCCGCCCAGATGGCCCAGACCTTATCCTCGCCTCCGGCGAGGACCGCCGAGACGACCGCGTACGCCAGGAACACGCCATAGACGGCCATCAGGCGGCGGCCAAGCCACGGCCAGGCAGGCTCGTGGGCGGCCCGGCGGCCTGCGTCGTCCGTATCGTGCGTCAGCTGGGTCCCCGTCGACCAGAACTATGGCTGCTTCCTGGGTCAGGCAGCCACACCCTAGGAGGTGACAGGCGGCGGCGTCAAACGGGGCGGAGGTGGGACGGATCCGCCCGCGACGCCCGCGGGGTACTGCCGGGAGACCAGCTCGGCGCGGATCTCCTCCAGGTGCGAGACGGTCCCGGCCGCCGGACCCGGACCGGACGAAACCGGCACGGTGACGCCGGCCAGCACGTCGTCCGTCCGCGGGGTGGTGAGCGTGAGCACGTCGCCGAAACCGGGCGCCGCCGCGTCCCGCGCGGTCAGCGCCGGCAGGTTCCACCGCTGCTCCACCGTCTTCAGGACCGACGTGTGGTCCAGCGGGGTGCCGCCTGCCGGTACCCGGTATACCGTTCCCGGCGCGATCAGCGGAGAGACGAGCACGGTGGGGACGCGGACCCCGAAGCGGTCAAAACCGAAGCTGAACTCCCCCGCGTCGCTGTCCGGCGGCACCGCGCCCCAGGGCGGCGGCACGTGGTCATAGCAGCCGCCATGCTCGTCGTAGGTGATCACCAGCAGCGTCCCGGGCCAGCCCGGTCCGGCGAGCAGCGCCTCGTACACGTCGTGGATCAGCTGCTCGCCCAGCGCCACGTCGTAGTTGGGGTGCTGGCTGTTGCCCGACGAGCTCCAGCTCGGCTCGAGAAAGGTGTAGGCCGGCAAGGTGCCGGCCGCCGCCGCGGCCTGGAAGTCGGTGAACTTGCCGAAGTGGCTGGCCGCCGCGGAGCTGATCTGGGTGTACGTGTTCTTCGTGAGCGGCTCGGCGTCGTAGCCGTAGATGGCCCAGCCCAGCCCGGCCGCGTCCAGCAGGCCGAAGATGGTCGGCGAGCTGAACGTGTGCGTCTTGTCGTCCATGTGCCCCTGGCTGGTCGCCGCGCAGGCGAAGGCACGGTTGGGCATGGTCTCGGTCGGGACCGACGCGAACCACTGGTCGCAGACCGCGTAGCCGGTAGCCAGCGCGGACAGCACGGGCAGCGTCTGCGGCGTGAAGCAGCCCACAATGTCGCCCTCGACCGTGCCCGGCACGATCGGCCAGCTGCTTTCCTTACTCTGCCAGCCGAGGGTGTAGGCGTAGTTGGCGACGTAGCCCTGGCACGTCGCCGCCTGCCCGGAGGAGGCCGGACCGTTGTTGCTGCCGTACAGCTGATCGTTGGTGGCCATGTAGCCTTCGCCGGGGTCGGCGCCTGGCATGAAATACGCGCTTGGCGTCGTCGGCTCGATCTTGAACACGGTGACGGGCTGGCCGGACGAGCCCGGGTTCGACTCGGTCCCGGTCAGTCCGTCGAACGGCTGACCGGACGGCGAGACGTTGCCGGGGTACAGGAACCCCAGCATGTGATCGAATGAACGGTTTTCCAGCATCAGCACCACGACGCTGTTCACCGAAGCCAAGCCGCTGCCGTTAGCCATTTGAGGTCCCTCCCATTCGGCGTGAGCCTGGCAAACATTACCGCGCGCATTTACCCGAACGGGGGAAATCGGCCCCTCTATCGGGCCAGAGCCAGGTCAGCTTGGGCATCGAGGGCGGAGCGGGTAACCCTCCGGACTAGGCTTTGCGGAGGATCTCCTCCAGATATGCCCGCGAGCACCGGAGAAACGACATGGAACCTAGCCCGGCCCCGTGGATCAGCGCCCTGCGGCACTCCCACGACGCGTTGCAAGGCGTGGTCGAGCCTCTCAACGTCGATCAGCTTGAACAACGCTCGTACGCCAGTGAATGGTCGATCGCCCAGGTGCTGTCCCACCTGGGGTCGCAGTCCGAGATCTTCGGGCTGTTCCTCGACGCGGGCCTCAGCGGGCAAGATCCGCCGGGGGCTGAGGTGTTCGGCCCGATCTGGGATACCTGGAACGCCAAGGACCCGCAGGCCCAGGCGTCGGACGCCGTGCGCGCCGACGCCGTCACCCTCGAGCGGTTCGAGTCCCTCGACGCGGACGAGCAAGCCCGCCTGCACCTGCACATGTTCGGGATGGAACTCGGCACCACGGGGCTGGCGCGGATGCGGCTGGGCGAGCACGCCATCCACACCTGGGATGTCGCGGTCGCGCTCAACCCGGAGGCGACGGTTGCCCCGGACGCCGTCGCGCTGCTGATCGACACGCTCGATCAGCTCGTGAGCCGGAGCGCCAAGTCCGACGGCAAGCCGCGCAAGATCCGCGTGCTGACCACCGACCCGGAACGCCAGTTCACCCTGGAGACAGGCAATGCGGTGACGCTCACCGCATCGGACGACGAGACCACCCCCGAGCTCGGCCTGTCAGAGCTGCGGCTGCCGGCCGAGGCGTTTGTCCGGCTGGTCTACGGCCGCCTGGACGCCGACCACACCCCGGCGGTCGAGAGCGCCGGCCTGGACCTCGATGAGCTACGCCAGGTGTTCCCCGGTTACTGACCCTGGCCCAGGCCCTCAGTCGCGAGCCGATTCCCGGGCGCCGCGAAGGGTGATAACCGCCATCCCGAGCGCATACGTGCCGACGAGCAGGTAGGCGGTCGGGCCGACCCAGGCCAGGTGCGCGCCGGCGCCCGCGGCGGCCAGCGCAC
>OCZU010000510.1_pt1 | contig 26688 bp, 22 predicted proteins | sample 1539001 | NCBI WGS metagenome assembly OCZU01 (sample SAMEA3539306, study PRJEB22396) | soil metagenome | biome: tundra; feature: field; material: soil | place: USA | collected 2010-05 | depth 0.15 m | reverse complement strand
TCCGGCCTGCAGCAGAACAAGCTCACGATCAAGATCAGGAAGAAGGGCAAGATCAATGACGCACCTGACGAGAACCGGGCGCCCCGAGCCGTTCAACCCGGCCTCGGACAAGACCGTCACTGTCACCATCACGATGAAGGTGCGCGGAGGGTCCTTCTACGAGGACTTCGCGGACCGCATCGCTAGCCAGGCCAGAGAGCTGGTTCATGGCTGGGCATCCCACTTCGACCCTGCTCAGGCCACGATCGAGGTGGCTTACAGCTACCCGCAGTGGAAGCACGTCTACGGCCCAGATCAGGAGGAAAGATCACGATGAAATTTGCCTACTCCGTCCACGTCCGGTGCCATTGCGCCGGGCCGGACGCCAAGCCGCTCGGGCAGGAGTGCCCGCGATTGTGGCGCAAAGACAAGAGCTGGAATAGTCGTCACGGTTCGGCTGGCTTCGCCTGCCGCGTCCCGACCTCGGGCGGCATCAAGCCGGTCAAGCGGTTCGGGTTCACCAGCAAGGGTGATGCGCAGGCCGCAGCTGAGGCTGTGGGCAAGCTGCTCGACCTCGCCGGAGCTGACAGTGCCGCTCGCGCCAAGATCGGCGACATGATCGCAGCGGCGAAGCGGGGAGCACCACTGCCAGCCGCAGACGACATCCGGCGCCGTCTCGGGCTCGGGCTCGACCCTGCCAATCCAGGCGTCACGGTAGCCGAATGGCTGGACACCTGGCTGGCCGGCAAGCGCCGTACCAGGCGCCCGTCCGCCGTCTGCTCCTACGAGTCACACATCCGGGTATGGCTCAAGCCAGCCCTCGGCCACGTCCCGCTGGAGCGGGTGAGCACCGCGCACATCGAAGACCTCTTCGCCACAATCGGGCGCTTCAATTCCGAGCTGGAGCGCCAGCGGGCCGATGGCCGGGCGCTGATCGAGATCGAGGGCGACACGCGCGGCCAGCCGCGGATCTGCGGCCCGTCAACGCAGCGCCGGATCTTCGCCACCCTGCGGGTCGCGCTCAACGCAGCGGTCAAGCAGCACAAGATCACGTGGAACCCCTGCGTGGGTGTCGAGATGGAGCCGGAGAACCCGGCGGAGGCGAAGCGGTGGACGCCAGCCGAGGCGGCCCGGTTCATCGCCTGCGTAGCGGATGACCCGCTTGGCTTGCTGTACCGCATCGCGGTCCTGCGGGGGGCCCGGCGCGGGGAGCTGGCTGGGCTCCGGTGGGCCGACGTGAACCTTGACACAGGCGTGCTGACCGTGGTGAGCACCATCCTGCAGCTCGGTGGCACGCTCATCATCGGCGGCAAGCCGAAGACCAAGGTCGGCGAACGGTGGATCTTCCTGGATGCCGAGACGGCCGAGATGCTGCGCCAGTGGCGCCGGGCGTGGCTGGCAATGCGGATGCGGGCAGGGGCCGCGTGGGAAGACAGTGGCGACCTGGTGTTCTGCCAGGCCGACGGGCGCCCGTGGAACCCCGACCACATAAGCCGCCGGTTCCGCCGGCTCTCGGCGGATGCGGGTGTCCCGGTGATCAAATTGCATGAGGCACGTCACTCCGCGATCTCGCTCATGCGGGACGCCGGGGTGGACAAGACGATCCGGATGCGTGAGGCCGGCCAGTCTGACGCCGAGGTCGCCGACCGTTACACGCATGTCCTGATCGATGCGCACCTGGCAGCCGCGGAGCAGGTCGCCGCGCTGGTCCGGGCGGCCGGTGGTGCGTCATGACCGGCACGAATGTTCCCCGGATGTGCACCTCAGCCGTTCCCTGGGGTATCGGCAGTGATGCCCGTGAGCGAGTTTGCGCACGTCAGACGTGGTGGGGCGGGTGGGGCTCGAACCCACGACCGACGGATTATGAGTCCGCTGCTCTAACCGGCTGAGCTACCGCCCCCGCGCCGCGTGAACACTACCGCAGAACGCGGCCCGCCGACGGCTGCCTGACCGCCAGGCCCATCCCGTTACCGGGTGCTCAACTGCATGGACATGGCGTGCTCGACCAGGGAGATGAGCGTCGACTTGGTGGACTTCCTGCCTCGCGCGTCGCACTGGACAACAGGCACATTCGGGCTGACCGACAGTGCCTCCTGGACGTCCTGGACGCCATGGGGGAACTCGCCGTGGAAGCCATTGACCGCGACGATGAAGGGCAGGCCAGCCGTCTCGAAGTAGTCGACAGCAGGAAACGAGTCGGCCAGCCGCCTGGTGTCCACCAGGACGACAGCGCCGATCGCGCCCTGGATGAGGTCATCCCACATGAACCAGAAACGATGCTGACCCGGCGTGCCGAACAGGTAGAGGATCAGGCCAGCGTCCAGGGTCACCCGGCCGAAGTCCATGGCGACCGTGGTTGTGGTCTTGTCCGGCACGTGCGACAGGTCATCGACACCGACGCTGGCAGACGTCATAACAGCCTCGGTGGTGAGCGGGGTGATCTCCGACACCGACCCGACGAAAGTGGTCTTGCCCACACCAAAACCGCCGGCAACAACGATCTTGACCGACGTCATGGCGGTCTCCCCCGCGTTGCCAGGCGCGGGCCTAGAGCTTGCGAAGTCCACTGAGCACCCTTTCGAGCAGGTTAAGATCCGGACGGCCGTGCGCATGGTCGATCTGATGCACCCTGACCAGCCCCTCCACCGCCATATCAGCGATAAGCACACGCGCCACGCCCAAAGGCATCCTGAGCACGGCAGATATCTCCGCCACTGAACGCCAGTCACGACAGAAACCCAGGATGGCCTGGCACTCCGGACTGAGAGTCGAAAGGTCGCGGGCCTCGTAGTGAGAGGCAGCCACCATCGCCTCGATCTGGAGCTGATACCGGGGCTTTGTCCTGCCTCCGGTTACCGCATATGGCCGGACTAGCCCGCTCCCGGCACCATCTGCGCCCCGAGGGCGCCTGTTGCCACCGCCGGCCGGACGTCTACCTCCGGCCGCGGACCAGTCATCCCGGCCTGGCCCGGACACCGGTTTCTCCTGTCACTATCTGCCATCCTTCGACCGAAACCCACCACGCATGTCCGGGGTCAAAGCTCGCCCAACCCGCTCGACGAGCAGCGCCATCTCGTAGGCCACCAGGCCCATATCGCAATCAGCGGACGCGAGCACCGCAAGGCTCGACCCGTCGCTGATCGCCATCACCAGCAGGAGCCCACGCTCCATCTCAACAACAGTCTGGGTGACAGTGCCACCCTCGAACACCCTCGCCGCACCCTGTGTCAGGCTGGTCAGCCCCGAGGTGACGGCCGCAAGTTGATCCACTCGGTCGGCCGGGAAACCGTTCGAGAACGCCAGCGGCAGCCCGTCCGACGAGACGACTATCGCGTGCGCGACAGATGGGACCCGTTCGACGAAGTTCGTGATCAGCCAGTTCAGATCCTGGACCGGACGGGTTAGCGGGCTCACGAACACTCCTTTCTCGGCGGCTTCAGCATGACCATAGCGATGACATCGGCGGCACCGCGCCCCCACGCCTCATCAAACACCGTCTTCCTCACCGCCGGAGTCATCGTCGCTACGAAGAGCGGCACGGCCTTCCCGGACGCCGCGCTGGAAGCTGGCGAACCGGTCCCTGGTCACCGAGGCAGACCGGGCGGAGGGCGGCGAGGACGCCGAGGATGACGCCTCCGCCCCTGCTCCGGCTCCAGCCGTCCCAGGTACAAGATTGGCCTTCGGAACCCGCTTCGGCAACCCCGAGAGGGTCACGCCGCCAGAGGTCGGCGTATGCACGGCTTCCGCCGCCCGCCAGCCCTCGTCCCCTGCGGAACTCCAGCCGGGCACGCTTTCCACCTGGCCGGTACCCTCCGCGCTGTGCTTGCCCCGGCGGAACCAGTCCGATTCCACCGACTCGAAGATGGGCAGGCGGTTGCCCTGGCCAGGCTCAGCGGCCGGAGGCACGACGACTTCGCGCCTGGGCAGGCTCGCCTCAGCGTGGTACGACCCGTCCGGCCCGCTGGGCGCGCTGTCGGCCCGGCCAGGCGGGCGGTCCGCCCGGCTGGCCGGGCGGACCTGCTCGTCCACGCCGCCGTTGACCGGCGCGCCGAACACGGGCAGCGGCCCGGTGCCAGGGACCGACGGAATCGGGCCGGTCTGGGGGCTGTTCTCCCAGGAGGCGTTCACCTGCGGATAGGCCGCGCCGTCACCGTTCTCGGTCCGCAGCGGGGTGAACCGCGGCGCTCGCGCGGCGGTGACCGCTTGCTCAGCCGCGGTCCGGTCGCCGGCCGGCCACTCCGTGGCGAAGGGGCCCACAGTGGGCGGAAGCTCGACAGAACCTGGCGTGTTCCGCTCGAAACGGCGGGCTCCCGGGGATGAACCGACCGTCTCGTGGGTGACCACCTCATCCGGCAGCCATACCAGGGCGGTCAGCCCGCCGGTCGGCGCCGGGCGCAGCCGCACTCTGATTCCGTGCCTGGCCGCCAGGCGCGCGACCACGAAGAGTCCCATCCGCCTGGAGACCGCGACATCGACCACCGGGGGATTGTCCAGCCGCCAGTTGGCATGGGCCATCTCCTCGGCCCCCATGCCGACACCCTGGTCGGAGATGTCGAGCAGCACTCCCCCGCTGTTCAGCAGGTGGCCGGAGACGGCGACCGGCGTTTCCGCCGAGGAGAAGGATGTGGCGTTCTCCGCGAGCTCGGCGATCAGGTGCACGACGTCGTTCACGGCCGGCCCGCGGACGGCGATACCCGGCTGCACGTTCAGCGAGACCCGCTCATACTGCTCGATCTCGGAGATCGCCGCGCGGAGCACGTCCACCAGCGCGACCGGCTGGTTCCATCGCCGGGACGCGTCGTGACCCGCGAGGACCAGCAGGTTCTCGGAGTTGCGGCGCATGCGGGTGGCGAGGTGGTCCATCTGGAACAGGTTCGACAGGCGTTCCGAGTCCTGCTCACCTTGCTCAAGGTCGTCGATCAGCCGGATCTGCCGTTCGACCAGGGACTGGCTGCGGCGGGAAAGGTTCACGAACATGGCGTTGACGTTCCCGCGAAGGGCCGCCTCGTTGGCCGCGAGCCGGAGGGCCTCCCGGTGTACCTGGTCGAAGGCCCGAGCGACCTCACCGATCTCGTCGGAAGAGTCCACATCGATCGGCTCAACCTCGAGCGGGACTCCCGCACCGTCGGTCTCGCTCATCCGGCGCACCATGTCAGGCAGCCGGACACCGGCCACTTCCAGGGCGCCTGCGCGCAGCCGCCGCAGCGGCCGGACCATGGACCGGCCCACGATCACGGTCAGGGCCAGGGCCAGGGCCAGCACGAGCAGGACCGCGAGGCCAACCGCAATGGACGCGAGGAGCGCCGAGCTACGCAGCGCGGCGGCGCGCTCGTTCACCTGCGCCGCGAGGGTCCGCTCCACGGAGCCCATCTGGAAGTTGATGGTGTTCGACATGGCGCCGTACCAGTCGTCCGCGCTCGTCGTGTCGGTCGCCAGCGAGTTGCCGTTGGCCTGGGCCGTCGAAATCGCCTGCAACTCCTCGGAACTCGCCAGGTAGACGAACGACGAGGACACGCTGTCATTCCAGAGCTGACGCTGGGCGACGGTCGAGGACGTGTTGAACGCCTGCAGGTTGCTCTGCTGGTCCGCGAGGGCGGCATTCAGCGCGGCCAGGTCACCGGAGGTCAGCTGGCCCTGCAGCAGTGCGCCGGTGAGGATGGCGCGCTGCTCGGAGGCCTCTTCCTTCATCGTGGACACGAGCCCGAGCACGCGGACCGTCTGAGACAGCGCCGCATCACCGGATCCCTGCGAGGTCTCAGCCTCCAGAGCCTGGAGGTCCTGGATGAGCTGCGTGTACTTCTGCACGACGACCAGCGGCGGCAGCTGGGTTGTGATAGCTGCCTGGCGCAGCGCTGGCAGCGCCTGCAGGACGGTCAGCGCGGTGGCCGCCTCCTGCTGAGCCTGGGTGGAGAAAGAACCGCCGATCTGCTTGAGCTGGCTGCTGACCTTGCCGGACGATTGGTCGGTCGTGGCGTACTGCTGCTTGACCACGCTGAGCTCGGCCGTGGCCTTCGCCCCGGCGCCCGACGCCAAGGCGGTAGCACGGCCGCCCCTCGTGCCAAGTCCGATGAAGTAGGCCGTCTGGTCCCGTTCGTTCTCAAGCCCCTGGGCGAGCGCCGTCGTGTTGTTACTCAGTTCGGCGAGCTGCTCAACCCGCTGGTCCACGAGGTAACTCTGCGCCGACGACAGGATGCGGGTGCCGCCGAGGACCACGGCGGTCAGCGTGGGGATGGCGATGAGCAGGACAAGGCGCGAGCGGACCCGCCAGTTCTTCAGCCCGCGGCGCGAGCCTGCTCCACCGTGCCTGGCGCTGGCCTGACGGCCGTCGTCCGGATCACCCGCGGTGGCCCGGCCGTTCATCTGCCCGGACATTCGGGACTCCGGCACCGCCCCCGTGGTCGCCTGTGGCGACGAACCGTTGCCGGCCGCCAGCGGTGCGCGGCGTGTCTTCTTGCTGCTGCGTGACCGCACAGCCTCTGTACCTCTCACCTGGCGACCACGGCGGGCCCGCAGGCCCGCAGGACTTGCGGCGGAACTGACATGACGCACCCCTTCCCGGGTGACGATTCTGCGAGCCCCCGCGCGGGCGCGGTCAAGGGTTGATCTTAACCTCTTAACCGCGCAACAAGCATCAATACCTTCATCACGCCAGAAAGCCGATCTAACATGACGTTTTCCGTATAGCTCGACGACAGTACGCTACTCTCTGGCGCGATGGTTGTGTTCCGTTCTGTCCGAACTGTCCGAACTGTCGGACCTGTGTTCGCTGCGTGCATCTGTTCCCCAAGGAGAGCCATGAGGTCAGGTCCGGCCGGTGCCAAGATCGTGTCTCGCCGGGAGCCTTCCCGCCGCTCACGCGTGGCCTCGGCGGGGATCGCCGCAGCAGCGCTGATCATGGTGGCGGCCGGCTGCCAGGCGGCCGGCACCGGGGCCAGTTCGTCGGGGCTCACCCGGTCATCGATCACCGTGGCCGCCCAGCCCGGGGTGGATGACGCCCCGCTGTACATGGCGGTCCACAACGGCCTATTCGCCAAGGCCGGCCTCACCGTCCACATCCAGACCTACAGTTCGGCGGGGCAAGAGATCTCGGCACTGGCCAGCGGCAGCGCCGATATAGCCATCGGCGACTATGCCGACTTCTTCTTCGCTCAGGACACCGGCGGTCACCGTGGCTTCCTCATCGTGGCGGATGCCTACGACTCGGCGCCCAGCGTGATGGAGGTGCTCACGCTGCCGGGCTCGAGGATCACCAAGCCGCAGCAACTCGAGGGCAAGACGATCGGCACGCCCGAGCCGCAGGAGATACCGTTCAGTACCAGGCTGCCTTACAGCGAGGAAACGCTTGCCACCCAGTCGGTACTGACCAACGACGGGATGAACGTATCAAACGTGGGCTGGAAGGCGCTGCCTGTCGACCAGCTTGTCAGTGCGCTCCAAAATCACCAGGTGGACGCCATTCTCGCCACCGAGCCGGCTATCTACCAGGCGGAGACTCAACTCGGGGCCAGTGAGGTGATCGATTCGTGCAGCGGCCAGACCGCGAGCTTGCCGCTGTCTGGCTACTTCGCCCTCGGCTCCTTCGCCCATAAGTACCGCAGCACCGTGCTGGCATTCCGCTCCGCGCTGCTGCAGGCGCAGGGTCAGGCCGCCCAGGCCGCCCAGGTGCAGGCGGTGCTGGCCAGCGACGAGCACATGGGAACCCAGACCGCGTCCCTGGTCACGCTCGGGCAATACCCGACGTCGGTGAAGGCGAGCAACATACAGCGGGTCGCCTCCCTGATGTCCTCATTCAACCTGCTCAACCCGCCGCTCGACGTAGCGCAAATGATCTTCCACTGACGGGCTGGTCAGCTCTCCTCAGCCAGGCCGAGCTCCCGGGCTATGATCATGCGCTGCACCTCGGAGGTGCCTTCGCCGATCTCCAGGACCTTCGCGTCACGGTAGAAGCGGGCCACGGGGAACTCGTTCATGAAGCCGTATCCACCGAAGATCTGCGTGGCCTCCCTGGCGTTGTCCATGGCGGCGTTCGAGGCCGTCAACTTGGCGATGGCGGCGGCCTTCTTGACCGGATCCCCCGCCGCGAGCCGGGCGGCGGCGTCGTACCACGCCAGCCTGGCGGCCTGCGCCCGTGCCGCCATGTCGGCGAGCTTGAACTGGATGGCCTGGTAGTGGCCGAGCCGGTGACCGAATGCGGCCCGCTCGCCGACATACCGCAGGCACTCGTCCACGCAGCCTTGGGCGAGCCCCACGGCCAGCGCGGCAATGGCGATCCGGCCCTCGTCCAGGATCTGCAGGAACTGGGCGTACCCGCGGCCCCGCTCACCCAGCAGATGATCCGCGGGTACCCGGCAGGACGCGAAGGCCAGTTCCCTGGTGTCCGAGGCACACCAGCCGACCTTGGAGTAGTCCTGCCCGACGGTGAACCCGGCGGTTCCTGCCGGGACGACGATGGATGAGATCTCCGGGCGCCCGTCCGGCCTGCGGCCAGTGATCGCGAGGACAGTAACGACAGACGTGATCGAGGTGCCGGCGTTGGTAATAAGGGACTTGCTGCCGTCGATCACCCAGTCCCCGTCCACCAGCCGCGCGGTCGTCCGCATCCCGCCGGGAATATCGGACCCTCCGCCTGGTTCGGTCAGCCCGAATGCCGCCAGCCGGTTTCCCGCGCACAGATCGGGCAGCCAGCGGCCGCGCTGCTCGGCCGAGCCGAACCGGTAGATCGGCATGGCACCAAGGGCGACCGCCGCCTCCAGGGTGATGGCCACCGAGGAATCGACCCTGGCCAGTTCCTCCAAGGCCACGCACAGCGCGAAGTGATCCCCGCCCATCCCCCCGAACTCCTCAGGGAACGGAAGCCCGAACAGGCCGAGGTCCGCCATCCGGGCGACGATGTCGTAGGGGAACTCAGCCCGCTCGTAGTAATCGCTGATCACGGGGGCCACGACCGCGCGGGCGAAATCGCCGACCGTCTGACGGAGGGCTTCCTGCTCCTCGCTGAGCCGGTAACTGACCACCCTTGGATGCTACTGGCCCGCCGCCTTGGGCACCGAGGCCGTGCCGCGCGCGTTAGGCTCAGTGAACATTCCCTGCCGCCGTCCCGGAGGACGACATGGCGACGCTGACCTGCCCTGCCTGTACCGCTGCGGTCCAGCAGGATGATCTGATCTGCTTCACCTGCGGTGCGAACCTGCCCAGGGATCGCCCGGTGAACGAGCCGGCCACCCCGCCGACGGTCATGCAGGAGTACCTGCGGCGCGACGGCGCGACGCCCGCACCGCATCCCGCCGCCTGCCCGCACTGCGGATCGGTCCTTCGCGAGCCTTCGTCGCTGTTCTGCCTGGTGTGCGGGCAGCCTTTGCCGCAGCCGCCGTCGGGGGTCATCTCGCCGGTCGTGCTCCGGCTGTCGTTCCCGACCGGCAATGTCGAGATCCCCGCCGGAACCTCGCTCGTGCTCGGCCGGGACCCAGAAGAGTCCCTCGTCGCGGCGGCCTTCGCGGACTATGACAACGTGTCGCGGCGGCACGCGACCGTTACCGTCAGTGACTCAGGCAACGCGACGATCCGGGATGAGCGGTCGACCAACGGGACCTTCGTCAACGGCGACCGGGTGCTGCCGGGTACAGAGGCGCGCCTGACTGACGGGGACCGCGTCCGGCTCGCCGGCGACGTGACCGGCCAGGTCTCGCTGCCCCGCCAGCGTGACCCCAATGAGTTCAGCCAGAACGGTCACCGGAACCCAGGCTGATCCGCGGCCCGCTTCCGCGCTGGGAATCTTGGGCCTGCCACGGCCGATGCCGGCCGTGAGACCATCCCGGCAGGAGCGATACCCAGACAGCGGAGGCGGCCATGGCGGCAAAAACAACGGCCGCAGGACCGGCGCCAGGGCTTCGCCGTAACGCGATCGGGCTGCGTGAGGTCCTCTTCCAGAGCATCACCGACATGGCGCCGGGCGCCGCCATCGCCGCGTCGATCCCGGCAGGCGTCGCGTTCGCCGGCGGATCCCTGCCGCTGGCCGTGATCTTCGCCTTGATCGCGTGCCTCTTCTGCGCGTCCAGCATCGGCTTGCTGGCACGGGAGATGCCGGCCGCGGGGTCGCTCGCGACCTACGCCGCCCGTGGCCTGCACCCGTCCGTCGGCTTCCTGGTGGCCTGGGGATACGTGCTGGTCGGGTTCCTCATCCCGCCGCTCGTGCTGCTGCAGCTCGGCTTCACCGCCGCCGCCACCTTCAACGCCGAGTTCCATGGCTACCCGGCGAGCCTGTGGTGGCCGTGGGCGCTCCTCGGCGCCCTTATCGTGCTCGCGGCCGGCTTCTACGGTGTCCGCACCTCGGCGCGGCTAGGGACCGTCCTGGGCCTGTTCGAAATCGGGGTCTTCCTCGTGCTCGCGATCTTCCTGCTGGTGCACGCGGGAAGCCACAACACCCTGAGTGTCTTCAGCACCAAGTACACGCCGAGCGGATTCCGCGGCATCTCAGGAGTGATCGGCGGATCGGTGTACACCATTCTCGCCTTCGGCGGGTTCGAGGGAGCCGCGCCGCTCGCCGAGGAGACCAGGAACCCCAAGCGCACCATCCCGCGGGCCGTGATGCTGGCCACCCTGCTCATCGGCGCGCTCTACGTGTTCACCACCTACGCCGTTGACGTGGCGTACGGGCCGTCGAAGTTCGGCAGTTTCACCACCGGCACGGGGGCAGCGTCCTGGGAAGGCCTGGCCCGTTCGCTCTACGGGATCTTCTGGTTCTTCGTGTTCCTGGCCATCGTCAACTCCACCATCGCCAACGCGAACGCCGGCGTGAACGTCTCCAGCCGCACCGCCTACGCGATGGGCCGGATCGGCGCGTTCCCGCGCTTCCTGGCGCAAGTGCACCCGAAACACCGCTCCCCGGCAGTGGCCATCGGCGTCGGGTTCCTCGTGACGGTCGCTGTGACCCTCGGCCTGGGCCTTGGCTACGGCCCGGTCACCGCCTTCGTCATGGTCGCCACGGCCCTCGTCATCGTCCTCGCCGCGATCTACATCCTGATGAACGCGGCATGCATCGGCTACTTCGCCCGGCAGCGCGGCCGGTTCAACCCGGTACTGCACCTGATCATCCCGGTGCTGGGCATCGTCACCTTCATCCCCGCCTGGCTCACCGCCGCCGGCATCAAGGCGTTCTCGTTCGTGGCCCCGCTGGCGCCCCCGTACTCGTACATGGGTCCGGGCGTGGCCGGGTTCATGATCCTGGGCGTGATCTACCTGATCTACCTGTACCAGACGGATCCACGGCGAGTCGTCGAGGTCGGGCTCGTGCACCTGGACCCGCTGGAGGAGCACGAGACATGAGTGACCTGCAGATCATCAACTTCCGGCCGACGCCCGGCCAGTACGCCTGGACGTTCGGCGGGGCTCCCCCGCTGGCCCGGATCCGGCCTCCGGCGGTGCTGGAGGTGTTCACCGAGGACTGTTTCGCCGGCCGGGTGCGCAGCGAGACCGACCTGGTCTCGGAGGTCTGCGAGTTTCCCTACCTCAATCCGCAGACCGGCCCGTTCTACATCGAAGGCGCGGAGCCGGGTGACACCCTGGCCGTTCATTTCGTCTCCATCGAGCCGGCCAGGGACTGGGGCGCGTCCACGACAGTCCCGCTGTTCGGCGCTCTGAGCGCCACCCACGCCACGGCGCTGCTGCATGACCCGCTGCCGGAGATCGTGTGGCTATGGCAATTTGACCGGGCGCAGGGCACCTGCCGGTTCACCGCACGCCGGGGCGATTTCACCGTGGACCTGCCGCTGAACCCGATGCACGGCACGGTGGGTGTCGCGCCCGCCAATCTGGAGGTGCGCAGCGCCCTGGTGCCCGACGCGTTCGGCGGCAACATGGACACGCCGGAGATGCGCGCCGGGGTCACGTGCTACCTGGGGGTCAATGTCGAGGGCGCGCTCTTCTCGCTGGGCGACGGCCACGCCCGCCAGGGCGAGGGCGAGACCTGCGGCGTCGCGGTGGAGACCGCGATGAACACGGTCCTGGCCGTTGACCTGATCAAGGGCAGGCCGTGCCCCTGGCCCCGGCTGGAGTCGGACACGCACATCATGTCGGCTGGCTCGGCCCGCCCCCTGGAGGACGCCTTCCGCATCGCGCAGCACGACATGGTGCAGTGGATCGCCGCGGATTACGGGCTCGACGTGCTTGACGCCTACCAGCTCGTCACCCAGGCCGTCGAATCGCCGCTGGCCAACGTCTGCGACCCGAACTACACCAGCGTGGCCAAGATGCCCAAGCGCTACCTGCCTGCCGTGGATGTCATGGACAGCGCCCACACCAGCCTCCGCACCCTAGCGGACTCCTACCGGGGCCCCTGACGCTCGCTGTCCAGGGCGGCCATGGAGTGCGAGTCGTAGCGGTCGCCGGCGACGGCGTCCGCCGGGACGGCGGCCTCGATGGCCGCCAGTTCGGCCGGGGTGAGGTCCAGGTCGAAGGCCGCCAGCGCCTCGGCCAGCCGGGTCCGCCGCTTAGTGCCGATCAGCGGGACGATGTCGCTGCCCTGGGCGACGACCCACGCGATGGCGAGCTGCGCGGTGGTCACCCCGCGCTCCCGCGCCAGCTTCTCCAGCGCGCCGAGCAGGCCGAGGTTGCGCTCCAGGTTCCCGTCGTGGAACCGGGGGAACCGGGCCCTCGGGTCACCCGGCGCCAGCCGGGCCGTCTCGGGACTCAGCAGGCCGCGGGACAGGATGCCGTAGGCCGTCACGCCGATGCCCAGCTCACGCACCACCGGCAGGATCTCGGCTTCGATGCTCCGGCTCATCAGCGAGTACTCGATTTGCAGCGCGCTGATCGGGTGGACCGCATGCGCGCGGCGGATCGTCTCCGCCCCAACCTCAGACAATCCGACACAACGAACAAACCCTGCCTCGATCATCTCCGCGACCGCGCCGACGGTGTCCTCGATCGGCACCTCGGGATCCAGCCGGGCGGGCTGGTAAAGGTCGACGTAGTCGGTGCCAAGGCGCTGCAGTGAGTAGGACAGGGAGTTCTTCACCGCGGCGGGGCTGGCGTCGAATCCGACGAAAGCACCCTGCGGGTCCCGCTGGGCGCCGAACTTGACCTGGATGAACACGCTGTCACGGGGCACGCCGCGCAGTGCGTCGCGCAGCAGCAGTTCGTTGTGGCCCATGCCGTAGAAGTCGCCGGTGTCCAGCAGGGTGATCCCCGCGTCCAGGGCCGCGCGGATGGTGGCGATGCTCTCCGCGTCGTCCGCCTCGCCGTAGATCCCGGACATGCCCATCAGGCCGAGCCCGGCCCTGGACACCTGCGGCCCGCCGCGGCCCAGTAGGACCCGGCCGAGTGGTGCGCGACCCGGTGATCCGCCGCCTAGTGTGATCTGCTCCATAATTACAAGATTACGCCGCGCGAGTCTGCTACGCGGTCTGCGCGGCGTAGACGCGCTCGCCTTCGACGTAGCTGAGCAGGACCGCGGTGGAACCAATCTCCTTGGCCGGCCCGGCGAACGGGTCCCGGTCGAGCACGATGAGGTCCGCGAGCCGGCCCGGCTCGATAGCGCCGGTCTGATCGAGGTTGTTCACGTACGCCGACCCTGCGGTGTAGGCGGCCAGCGCCGCGCCGAGGCTGAGCGCCTGGCCGGGCAGCAGCGGCTCCGCTCCCGGCTCGCCGTCGCCGGGAGGCTCGGTCCCAGGCCCGGCTGCGGCCGGGGGCAACGTCCTGGTGACCGCCGTATGGATCCCCCAGAGCGGGTTGGCGCTGCTCACCGCCCAGTCGCTGCCCGCGGCCAGCCGCGCTCCCGAGCGCAGCAGGTCACCGAACGGGTACTGGCGTCGGGCCCGCTGCGGGCCAAGGAACGGGATAGTCAGCTCGTCCATCTGCGGCTCGTGCGTGGCCCAGAGGGCCTGCATGTTCGCGGTCACCCCCAGTTCGCGGAAGCGCGGAATGTCGGCGCCATGCACCACCTGCAGGTGCGCGATGTGGTGCCGGCCCGCAGTCTGGCCGTTCGCGACCCGCGCGGCGGCTACCGCGTCCAGCGCCTCCCGCACGGCCCGGTCGCCGATCGCGTGGAAATGCACGCCGAACCCTTCCGCGTCGAGACGGCTGACGTGCTCGCGCAGTTCCCGCGGGTCCACGTAGGACAGGCCGCGGTTGCCGGTCTGGCCGCCGCACCCGTCCAGGTAGTCGTCGATCATGCCGGCGGTGAAGTTCTCGGCCACCCCGTCCTGCATGATCTTCACGGTGTTCGCACGGAACCTGTCCGCCTGCCCGGGCTGGCCGGCACTCGCGGCCCGGGCAGCGAGTTCCCGCTTGCCGAGCAGGTCAGCGAGCTGGTCACCGCCGCGGCCCCGGTCCCACCAGAGCGCGCCTTCGACCCGCGCGGTGAGCTGCCCGGCCACGGCTGCGGCCAGGTAGACCGGCAGCGGGTCGGCGTGCCCCAGGTAGTCGCCGATGATCGCGTCCTGCCAGGCCGTGATGCCGAGCGAGTGCAGGTGCCGCTGGGCCATCAGCAGCCCGGCCAGCCGCTCGTCGAGGGTGGGGGCTGGCACCAGCCGGCCCACCAGGGTGGCGGCGCCCTCATGCAGCGTGCCCTGTGGCCGGCCATCAGGGGTGCGCTCGATGCGGCCGTCCGCCGGATCCGGGGTAGCGGCGTCAAGGCCAGCCAGGTCAAGGGCGCGGGAACTGACCCAGGCGCCATGGCCGTCCCGGTTGGTGAGGTAGACGGCCCGGCCGCCGGCCGCGGTGTCAAGCAGGTCATAGGGCGGCGTTCCGCCGGCGAACCACTCCATCCGCCAGCCGCTGCCCGAGATCCACTCCTGGTCCCGGTGCGCGCGGGCGTAGCTGGCGATCAGCGTGAGCGCGTCATCGAGGCTGGCGGAATCGGTGAGGTCGCAGCGGAGCATGGTCACTCCGGCGAACGCCGGGTGTACGTGCGCATCCTGAAACCCGGGCAGCAGCGCCCGGCCACGCAGGTCCACCATCTCTGTTCGCGGGCCGGCCAGATCGTGGATCTCGCGCGCCCCGCCGACCGCCACGATCCTGCCGCCACGCACAGCCACCGCGTCCGCCGGCGGGCTGTCACCGGGGGTGTCCCGCGCCGCCGCGGCCATGCTCCGCCTGGCCGCATCGGCCGTGTAGACCGGCCCTCCGCTGAAGATGAGGTCAGCGGCTGGCGAGTGCCGTCGTATATCCACCCCTCCATGATCCGGGCTCCCCGGCGCTCCGGCGAGCCAGGCTCAGCTTCTGGTGGTCCAGACCCCGGTGATGGGTGCGGCACTGGCGGCGGCGCCGTCGTACGGCAGGCGATACTCAGCCTCGATGGCGCGCAGCGTGCTGTAGTGGGTGACGTGCTCGCTGTAGTTCCCGGGCTTCACATGGGCACCGACGAAGATGGTCGGGACGATGTTGCCCGCCACCCCGTTGTTTTCGTCGAACGTCACGATCAGCAGGCTGTCGTTGGCCTTGGCCCAGGTGGCGTAAGCGCTCATGTGGGCGCTCAGCCAGGTGTCCCCCGCGGCGACCGAGCAGTTGTGCATGTCATTGCACAGGTCCGGGACGACGAAGGAGACGTCCGGGAGGGCGCTGAAGCTGGCCGAGGCGGTCTGCGGGAAGCTGGTGAACGACCTGGTTGCCGAGGTAGGCACGTTGCTGAAGTTCACCCACGGGACATGCTTGCGGGCGTAGTTCCCGCTGGTGCACACCGCGGCCCCGGCTGCGGGCAGGGCATCGACGTAGCCCGTGAAGGTCTTGCCCGCCGCGATGAGGCCCTGGGCCAGGTTCGGGGTGGTGAACGTGTGCGGGCAGCTGTCATTGGTCGTTCCCTGGGTGCTGCCGGAGAACAGCGCCAGGTAGTTCGGCTGGCTCGGGTGGGTTATCGCCACGAAATCGGTGAAGTTCGCACCGCGGGCGGCCAGCTGGTTGAAGTAGGGCGCTGACGAGTTGCCGATCACCTCGCCGTAGCCGCGGTTCTCGAAGATCACGAGCACAATGTGCCTGAACGTCGGCATGGCGCCTGACGCGGACGGCGAGGCTGACGTGGACGGCGAGGCCGGGGTAGACGGCGAGATCGACGGGCTCGGCGAGGACGAGGCTCCGGTCCAGATGTCGGTGATCGGCGCCGCACTGGCCGCCGCGCCGTCGAAGGGCAGCCCGTAGGCCTCCTCGATGGTGCGCAGCACGTTGTAGTGGTTGACGTGCTCGCTGTACTTCCCCGGCCGGACGTCGGCGCCGTAGACGATCGTCGGAATCTGGTTGCCCGCGCTGCCGTCATTCTCGCCGAAGGTCACAATGAGCAGGCTGTCGTTGCCGGCCGCCCAGTTCGCATAGGCACCCAGGCGGTTCTCCAGCCATGCGTTGCCTGAGCCAACCGAGCAGGTTGTCATGCTGTGGCAGACGTTCGGGATGACCAGGGACACCGCCGGCAGCGCGGTGAAATCGCTGCTCGAGGGAAACGCGGTGAACGGCTGGCTGGCCGAGGCCGGCACCGACGGGAAGTCGGTCCAGGGGGCATGCTTGCGGGCGTAGTTCCCGCTGGTGCATACGGCGGATCCGGCCGCGGGCAGATCCTCCGCATACCCGGTAAAGGTGTGGCCGGCCGCGATGAGGTCAGCGCCCAGGTTCGGGCCGGTGAACGTGTGCGGGCAGGAGTCGGTGGTGACGCCCTGTGTGCTGCCGGAGAACAGCGCGAGGTAGTTCGGCTGGCCAGGGCTGGCCTCGGCGAAAGACTGGGTGAAGTCCGCGCCCCCGGTGGCCAGGCTGTTGAAGAAGGTGGCCGACGAGTTACCGATCACCTGGCTGTAGGACTTGCCGTCGAAGGCCGCGACCACGACGTGCTTGAACTGCGGTACCCCGGTCGGTGACGGTGACGCGGAGCCGCACTTCACGGCGACCGCGGAGCCATGCCGGGCACAGGGTCCGCCCAGGGCGAGCGAGGCGCCCGGTGCCATCGGCGCGCCGCAGGCGGCGAGCGTCAGCGCGGTCCCGGCCAGGAGCGCTACCCGCAGCAGGCGGGAACGCGATGAGGACACGGGCAACCTCCAATCGTCACTATACGCATTGGAGTCATTACAGAAATGATACATCGTCCGCTGTTTTCCCGGACTACCCGCTCTGTGCTGGCTTGCCGGGCTACGCCCAGGGGGCTGGCTTGCCGGGCTACGCCGGGGGTGCTGGCCTACCGGGCACGCCCAGGGGGCTGGCCTACGGGGCTACGCCGGGGCGCTGGCCTACCGGGCGGGCTATCGCCACACCCCGCCGATCACGGCCGCGGTCGCGGCATAGGCGTGCGGCGGCAGCCCGTACAACGCCTCGATGGTCCGCAGCACGCTGTAGTGGGTGATCGGCATGGCGAACCGGCCGGTGCGCACCATCTGGCCTGCGAAGATCGTCGTGATCTGGTTGCCGCCGCTCCCGTCATTCTCGTCCCAGGTCAGGATCAGCAGACTGTGATTCTTCTGCGCCCAGGTCACATAGCCACCCAGGTTCCGCTTGAGCCAGCTGTCCCCGGTGGCAACCGGGCAGTCGTGCATGTCGTCGCACAGATTCGGGATGACGAACGAGACGTCGGGAAGCCGGCCATAGTTCCCGGCGGGGAAGCTGGTGAACGACTTGGTCGCCGACGACGGCACGTTCGTGAAGTCGACCCACGGCACGTGCTTGCGGGCGTACTCGCCGCTCGAGCAGACCAGGGCGCCCTGCGGCGGCAGGCTCTCGACATACCCCTGGAAAGTCCGGTGTGCCGCGATCAGCTCAGAAGCCAGGTTCGCGGCACCGAACGTCTCCGGGCAGTTATCGCTGGTGACGCCCTGGGTGCTGCCCGAGAACAGGGCCAGATAGTTCGGCTCGCTCGGATGGGACACCGCCCGGGACTGGGTGAACAGCGCGCCTTCCCGGGCGAGCGCGTGGATATACGGCGCCTGAGGGCTGCCGATCACTTCACTGTAGGAGTGATTCTCCATGACGACGACCACCGTGTGGGCGATCGCCGGCAGCGCGCCAGCCTGTCCGGACTGGCCGGAGCTGGTGCTTCCGGGGGCATCCTGCCCGGCTGACGGCGATGCCGTCGCGCTGTGCCCCGCCGCGGAGCCCGCGGGCGTCGGCGGGCCGGCTGACCCGCACGCCGCGAGCGCCAGCGTAGCGAGCAGCAGGGCGGGCCTCAGCAGGGACCACGGCTTCATGCGCAGCACTGTATAGCGCCCAAGCCAGTCCCGAGCCCACCGCGCGCTGCCCGGCCACACCGTCAGGCCGCGCACTCCCGGCAGATCGGCTGCCCGTTGCGGTCCTCAGCCAGCTGGCTCCGGTGATGCACCAGGAAACAGCTGGAACACGTGAACTCGTCAGCCTGGCGCGGAATGACTCGAAACGACAACTCCTCGTTCGACAGATCCGCCCCCGGCAGCTCCAGCGACTCCGCAACATCGTCAGGGTCGATGTCGATCGTGCTGGAAGACTTGTCCATCCGGCGTGCCTGCAGTTCCTGCAGGCTGTCTTCGGTGAGTTCTTCGTCTGTCTTCCGTGGGCTGTCATAGTCAGTTGCCATGTGGGTACTCCACCCCCTTCTATTCGTTGTGCGCCTCGTCGCGCGGGTGTAACGCTTGGCGAGCCGCAGTTGTGCCCGATTCCGGCGGCGAATTCTGTCACGTCCTGCCGCCAGGCACACGCAGGGTGCGGAACTGCGGCTCCGTGTCTTGATTAGCCGTCGCTGTCAGCCCGCATAGACAGCCCTCCAGCAGAGCCCTTCCGCCCGGTAAGTTCCCCAGATCACTGCCGCTAACCAGCAAGAAGTGCGTATGGTACGAAACGCAGCCTGGCCATCCCTGCAGGACCGCGGAGACACCGCATGCCCTTCGTCACGCCATTGGGGCCCGAAGATCCTCGGCGCGTCGGCCGTTACCGGCTTTCGGGACGCATCGCGGACGATCCGGCTGACCCCGGCCCGGCGAACAGCTATGCCACCCGGCTCCCGGACGGCGCCATGGCGGCCATCGCGATGCTGGGCACAGACTGGGCGCCGGGCGGTGCGTCGCGGGACCGCTTCACGGCGGAGGCCAGGGCGGCCCGCCGGGTGCCGCCCTTTTGCACGGCGCGGATCCTGGACGCCGGATTCGAAGGCGATGAGCCTTATCTGGTCAGCGAGCTTGTGGAAGGCCCATCCTTGACCGAGGCGGTCGCCGCCAGCGGGCCGTTCGAGGACGCCGAACTGGCGGCGCTGGCCATCGGGATGGCCACCGGCCTCACCGCGGTCCACCAGGCCGGGCTGGTACACGGGGATTTCGGGCCGGACCACGTCGTGCTCGGCGCCGAGGGCCCGCGCGTCGTCCACTTCAGCATCACTCCGCCGTACGGGTCCGCCACGCCGTCCGCGGACATGCTCGCCTGGGCGCAGACCACGCTGTTCGCTGCGGCGGGGCGCCCGGCCATCGGCCCGCAGGACCTGAACTACCTGCCGGAGCCACTACGCGCCACGGTGGCCGCCTGCCTGGCTCCAGATCCGGGCAGCCGCCCGAGTGCCCGCAGCGTGGCCACGGCCCTGCTTGGCCGCGGCGACCCAGCGGCTGGCCTGCTCGCGGAGGGCGCCAGGCGATCCCGCGCGGCCGCCCGCAGCGTCCCGGGGAGGGCCCCAGAAGAACCCCCGGCCCGGTCCACAGTCCGGCGAGCGGGCTGGCTCACGGCCTGCGTGGCGTGCGTCGGCGCGATCGCCATAGCCTCCACCTTGATCTTGATGCACCACCCGGCCCGCAGCGGCGACCCGCTGCGACCGGCGTCCGCCACCCGCGGTACGGCCCCGCGGACGGCGGCTGCCTCGCCGACGGCCACCACGATATTTCCGGCATCGCTGGCCGGTTCCTGGTCCGGGCAGGTACGCCAGACCGCTCCGGCGTTGCAGGTAACCGTCGATGTCACGCTCATCAGCGGCTCGGCAGCCGGGACCATTTCCTACCCGGCACTCAACTGCTCGGGCAATCTCCTGCTCGTCTCCTCAGCAGGCGGCACGCTGACCCTGGAGCAGCAGATCAGCACGGGCAAGCAGAACTGCGACAATGGCGTGGTCGCCCTGGCCGAGCAGACCAGCAACACCCTCACGTTCAGTTTCAAGCGCACCAACGGCCCTTCGCCAACCGGCACCCTGGTCAGGACTCCCTGACCAGGGAGTCCTGACCAGGCCGGGTCGGCGGCTGGCCCACGGCATGCGGACACCTCAGCCGGGCGCGTCCCGCTCCGGATCGAGGCTCGCCAGCAGTTCCTCCAGCGCGCTGAACAGCCCGGGCTCGGCCGCGATGGTCATCTCCGGGCTGGCCGCCTGGCCGCTCAGGCCGCCCAACCGCGCGCCCGCCTCGGTGGCGACCAGCCCGCCGGCCGCGAAGTCCCAGTAGTTCACGCCGCGCTCGTAGAAGGCGTCCAGCCGCCCCATGGCCACCGAGCACAGGTCCACGGCGCACGAGCCGCCCCGCCGGATGTCGCGCACCCGGGGCAACACCGCGGCAACGACCTCCCCCTGCACCACGCGGCGCGCCGCCGCGTACCCGAACCCGGTCCCCACCAGCGCCTGGTGCAGCGGCACCGGCGCGTTGCACCGCGCCGCGACCGGCGGCTGCGTCGCGGACCGGAGCCACGCACCTTGGCCACGGACGGCAGTGAACAGCTCACCCCGCGCCGGGACCGCGACCACCCCCGCCACCACGGTGCCGTCCACCTCCGCCGCAATGCTGACCGCCCAGTCCGGCAGCCCGTACAGGTAGTTGACGGTGCCATCCAGCGGGTCGACGATCCAGCGGACCCGGCCGTGGCCGGACTCGCCGCCCTCCTCGCCGAGGATCGCGTCGCCCGGCCGCTCAGCCAGCAGCCGCCGCGCGATCAGGGCTTCCGCGGCGCGGTCCATCTCGGTCACCACGTCAGTCGGGCTCGACTTGGTGTCCGCCACCTCCGGGCGCCCCAACGGCCCGGCCGGGCGGCTGCTCGCCAGCAGCTCTGCCGCCTCCCCGGCGGCGCGCCGCGCCAGGTCGAGCAGATCACCCGGATCCGGGTCCCTCACCAGGTCACCCTGCACGGCCGGGACGGGTACTGACCGGACCGGCTGGACAGCAATCGTTGCGGCAAATATCGCGTGATGGCTGGAGAGTGCCCAGCATTGCCCCGGGCACCTGCCCGTCGACCCGCTCCCGGACCAGCTCCGTGATCATCGAAACGAACCGGGGGTGGGTGCCGGGGGTAGCCGCCCGGGCCAGCCGCAAGCCCACCCGCTCGGCGGTCTGCGCCGCCTCGACGTCCAGGTCGTGGATCACCTCCATGTGATCGGAGGCAAAGCCGACCGGGACCAGGACGGCCGCTGGTGCCCCGGAGCGGGCCAGGTCCTCGAGGTGGTCGCAGACGTCAGGGCCGAGCCAGGGCTGGGCCGGTGGCCCGCTACGGCTCTGGTAGACCAGGCGCCACGGATGCGCGCCGCCGACCCGCTCCGCGACGAGGCGCGACGCCTCGGCCAGTTGTGCCGGATACAGGCCGCCCGGCGGGGGCCCGCTGGATGCCGCCATGGCCTCGGGCACGCTGTGCGCCGTGAAAACCAGCGGAACACCCTGCCTCAGGTCGGCGGGCAGCGACTCAACCGCCGCCCTGGCCTGCTCGGCGAGCGGCTCGATGAACCCCGGATGGTTGAAGAAATGCCGCAGCTTATCGATCCGGGGGGCGCCCGGGCCAACCTCGGCGCACGCCGCTGCGATGTCATCGAGATACTGCCTGCAGCTGGAGTAGGAGCCGTAGGCCGAGGTCACGAAGCCGACGGCGCGCCGCACCCCCGCAGCGGCCATATCCGCCACGGTGGCCGTGAGGTAAGGCGCCCAGTTCCGGTTGCCCCAGTACACGGGCAGGTCAAGGCCGGCGGAGGCGAAATCCTTGCCGATAGCCGCGGCCAGGTCCCGGCACTGCTGGTTGATCGGGCTGACTCCGCCGGCCGCATAGTAATGCTCGGCCACCGCGGCGAGCCGCTCCCGCGGTATGCCGCGGCCCCGGGTGACATTCTCCAGAAACGGCATGACCTCATCGGGAGCTTCCGGTCCCCCGAAGGAGACGAGCAGGAACGCGTCGTAATGCGGCATGCCACCATCCAACCAGGGCGCGGTCAGCCGTAGGTCTGCGCGTACTGCCGAGCGAGGGCGAGCACCTCGGTCACATACCAGCTGGCGTGGTTGTAGGAGTAGATGGCGCCGGCCAGGCCGGCTGAGGTGCCGCCACCATCCGCGCACAGGAGGCGGGCCGCCGACGGGACCGCGTCGTACGGATCCATGATGTTCGGCGGCCCCGGCTCGCCGAAGGCGGTGATGCCCGAGGTGGCCCACGTTGACGGCATGAACTGCATGGGGCCCAGCGCGCCAGCGCTGGACGGGCCCATGTTGCTCCCATCGCCGCTCTCGATCTGGCCGATGGCGGCGAGCACCGTCCAGGACAGCCCCCGGCAGTACAGGGCGGCGGACTGCTGGAACAACTGCAGGTAGCTGGCGGGCTTGCCGCCAGTGACCGCCGGCCGCACGGGAAGCGGCTGGCTGCGCAGGCTGACGATGGTGTCCCCGGGCCCGGCCGCACCGCGTACGCCGCTGGTCAGCGCGGCCAGTGCGGCGCCGGGTGCGCTGACCAGCGCGGCCACACTGCGGACCAGGCCGAGCGCGCCGGACGCACGGTTGCTGACCAGCACGTCGATGCCGGACACGCCGAGCGGCGCCGAGCCGCCGAAGATCAGGTTCTGGCGGGCGGCCCCGGTCAGCCCATAGCTCGCGCCGGTACGCAGGCCAAGCCGGGCCGCCGCGTCCTGCGAGGCCACGAAACGGCCGGCTGCCAGCGCGGTCCACAGGCCCTGGTCCGACGCCGTGGCCAGCGGCGTCCACGAGCGGAACTTCTGCGGGTCGACGCCGAGCACGTTGACCTGGCGGGTCCCGATCTTGATCGCGGCACCGTCAGCGGCGAGCACGTTCCGCACTCCGGAGACCTTGCCGATACTGGCGATCTGGGTGGCGCTGAGCCCCTTCGGCGCGATGACCAGCAGGTCCGGCAGGATGATCTGCTGATACCCCATCACGCTGCTGCCAGCGCTGCTCACCGCCGACCGTGCGGGCAGCGGCGGGTACTCCATGGCGGCCGCGCCGGTCATGAGCATGACGATTGCCCCGGCCGCCGCCGCTACCCGCATCAGCGGCATACCGGCAGGAGCGGCAATCGGCGCGCCGCGCCGAAACAGGAGTCTCATCGCGTTCCCACCCTAACTGGGACGGCATCCGGACTGAAGAGGCGGCAGCGCCGCTGCCACTTAAACGCTTGCCAGTACCGGATACGTTCATCCGGGATGTCAGCGGATTGATGCTCGGCTGCTACGCGGCCCGCGGGCCCGGTTCTCCGGTAGGGTCCCGGGCATGGTCAGCGCCGCCGCCATCACATCTCCCACCTGGCAGAACTGGGCTGGCAATCAGTCTGCTCGGCCGCGCCGGGTGATAACGCCGCGTTCCGCTGACGAGGTCGCCGAGGCGGTTACCGCAGCCGGCGCGGAAGGACTTCGGGTCCGGATGACCGGCAGCGGTCACTCGTTCACCGGGGCCGCGGTGACCGACGGCCTGCTGCTCCGCCCCGGCGCGCTGGCCGCGGTCCGGTCGGTGGACGAGCGCGCCGGCCTGGTGACCGTGGAGGCAGGATGCTCGCTCCGTGTCCTTAACACCCACCTCCAGACGCGTGGCCTGGCCCTGGCCAACATGGGGGACATCCAGGAGCAGACGGTGGCCGGCGCCATCCAGACCGGAACCCACGGCACCGGCCGTGACCTGGCCAGCATCGCGGCACAGGTGGCGGGCCTGGAGATGGTCCTGGCCGACGGCACGATCACGTCATGCTCGGCCGGCAGCGACGTGTTCCGGGCCGCCCGGGTTGGCCTCGGTGCGCTCGGCGTGCTGACCGCCGTGACGTTCCGGGTGGTCCCCGCGTTCCTGCTGCGGGCCCAGGAGGAGCCGATGCGCTGGTCCGAGGTCATCGCCAGGCTCGACGAACTGACCAGCGGTAACGAGCATTTCGAGTTCTACTGGTTCCCGCATACCGAGGGCTGCCTGACCAAGCGCAACAACCGGACCGGCGGCCCGGCCCGGCCGCTGCCGCGGTGGCGGTACCGGCTGGACGATGAATTCCTGGCCAACAGCGTGTTCGGGGCAACCTGCCGGCTGGGCCACCGGATGCCAGCCACCATCCCCGTGGTCAACGCGATCGCCAGCAAGGCGCTCGGCGCCCGTGGCTACGTCGATGCGTCCTACCGGGTCTTCACCAGCCCGCGCCGGGTGCGGTTCAAGGAGCAGGAGTACGCCATCCCCCGGGAGGACCTCGCGGGGGTCCTCGCCGAGATCCGCGCCCTGTTCGCCCGGCGCGACTGGCGGATCAGCTTCCCCATCGAGGTCCGGGTCGCCCCGCCGGATGACATCTGGCTGTCCACCGCGCAGGGCAGGGATACCGCCTACATCGCCATCCACGTGTTCCACGCCTCGCCGCACGAGAAGTATTTCCGGGACGTGGAAGCGGTGATGACCGCCGCCGGCGGGCGACCGCACTGGGGCAAGCTGCACACCAGGGATGCGGCCTACCTGCGTGCCGTATATCCGGAGTTCGGCCAGTTCGTGGCGCTCCGCGACACGCTCGACCCGGAGCGCCGGTTCACCAATCCCTACCTCGAGCACGTCCTGGGCCGGTGAGCCGCGGCGGCCCTCCTGGAACGCGGAGGTGGCTGCGGCCGCACCGCGGCCGGGGGGTTACCAGCGAACCTACCGGCCGACAGGCTAGTCTCCGACCATGAGTCGGGAAGCTGCACCCGGCGCCGCGCCGAGGAGATCCGCGCCCGGCGAGTCCGCGCCCGGGGAGTCCGCGCCCGGGGAGTCCACGCCCGGCGGGAATACTGCACCACGGGCCACCAACCACGCAAGCGCCGCACCGAACCCGCAGGCGGCCGCCGGCCGGGACCGCCGGCCCTCGCAGGGTGGTGGCGTCCCCGCGCAGGACCGCGAACTGCGCGCGCAGGGCCGCCAGACCGTGCAGCGGCTGCTGGAAGCAGGCCTGGCCGAGTTCTACGAGCGCGGATTCCAGGCGGTGCGCGTCGACGACGTCGTGCGGCGGGCCAAGACCTCGCACGGCACCTTCTACCTGTACTTCAAGAACAAGGATGACCTGTTCAAGGCCTTGTTGCGGGACGCGCTGCACGACATGGAGGGCATCACCAGCGCGTTTCCCCTGGTGACCAGGGATGAGGCAGGCCGGACGGCGCTGCGCCAGTGGGTGACCAGCTTCTGCGAGACTTACGCCGCCCACGCGGCGGTGATCGGGATCCTCAGCCAGGCGGAGCTGGTCGGCGAGGAAGTCTGGGGCGACGGCATGCAGGTGCTGTTCAAGCTGGCCGAGGCCATGACGCGGGGCATGACAGCGTCAGCCCCGGCGCGGTCCCCGGACGGCCGGGGCGGCCCGGACGAGCACGCGGAACTCACCGCGTTCGCCCTCCTGATGATGCTTGAGCGCGTGAACTACCTGCTCAGCGAAGAGATCAGGCTGCCCAAGGAGGAAATGGTGGACCGGCTCACCACCATCATCTTCGCCGCCTTCCACTCGCCGTAGCCGCCCCAGGCGGACGGGGGGTCCACCATGAACGCGACGCAGGCGCTGGGGCTGCTCTTCCTCATCGCGGGATCCTGCGGCATCGCCGCCCTGGCCCGGAGGCTCAACTTCGCCGCACCGATCCTGCTGGTCGTCGCCGGGCTGGCCGTGTCCTACATCCCGGGCATGCCGGAGTTCCGGCTCAGCCCGACCTTCGTCCTGCTCGGGGTCCTGCCGCCGCTGGTGTACGCGGCGGCGCTGGAGAGCTCGTACCTGAACCTGCGCGACAGCGTCCGGTCGCTCACCCTGCTCTCCGTCGGCCTCGTGCTGTTCACCGCGGCCGTTGTCGCGTGGGCCGTCCGCCTCGCCGTCCCCGGGCTGCCACTGGCCGCGGCGCTGACTCTGGGTGCGATCCTGGCGCCCACCGACGCTGTGTCCGCAGCCAGCATCGGCCGCCGTCTGCACCTGCCCCGCCGGCTGCTGACGATCATCACGGGCGAGAGCATGCTGAACGACGGCACGGCGCTCACCGTGTACACCGTCGCGGTCAGCGCGGCGGCGGGGACCGGCACCCTCGCCCTGCTCAGCGCCACAGGCAGCTTCCTGGCCATCGGCGCGGGCGGGGTGGCCGTGGGCATCGTCTTCGGCATCGTCATCCACATCGTGCGGATGCGGCTGCGCGATCCGCTCGCGGAAAGCGCCCTGTCGCTCGTGGCACCGTTCGCCGCCTACCTGGCGGCGGAGTCGCTGCACGTGTCCGGGATCCTCGCGGTCGTGGTGGCCGGGGTCTACCTGGGCCACCACGCCGGCCAGGCGCATTTCGCGACCCGGCTGCAGGACATGGCGGTCTGGCGGGTGGCCACGTTCGTGCTCGAGTCGGTGGCGTTCGCGCTGATCGGCCTCCAGCTGAGGCCGATCATCAGGGAACTGGCCGGGCGCAACCCGGGCCGCCTGGCCGTCGAGGCAGTGATCGTGCTCGGCGTCGTGGTGCTGGCCCGCATCGTGTGGGTGTTTCCGGCGATCTATCTCCCGCGATGGCTCGTCCCCGGGCTGGCGGCGCGTGACCCGTCACCACCGTGGCAGGCCACCGCCATCCTGTCCTGGGCTGGGATGCGCGGGGTCATCTCACTGGCCGCCGCC
>OCZU010000509.1_pt1 | contig 26741 bp, 24 predicted proteins | sample 1539001 | NCBI WGS metagenome assembly OCZU01 (sample SAMEA3539306, study PRJEB22396) | soil metagenome | biome: tundra; feature: field; material: soil | place: USA | collected 2010-05 | depth 0.15 m | reverse complement strand
CGGCCAACCCCGAAATGAAATAGACGATCAGCAGGGGAAACAGCCAGAACCAGTTCCAGCTGAGCAGCCCTCCCTGCTGGGCCTGAACGATCGCCCCCATGTTCAGACTGCCGGCGGCCATCAGTACGCCGACCATCGCAAAACCCATGGCGATTTCATAGGCGACGATCTGCGCCGCCGACCGCATCGCGCCCAAAAACGCGTATTTCGAATTGGAGGCCCAGCCGGAGAGGATGACGCCGTAAACGCCCACCGAGGTCAGCGCCAAGACATACAACAAGCCGGCGTCGATGTCGGCGAAGGTGCGCTCCGGCGCAAACGGAATCACGGCCCAAATCGCCAGAGCCGGCACCAATGCCAGAAACGGCGCCACCAGAAACAGGAATTTGTTCGCATCGGCCGGAATCACGATCTCTTTGAACAGCAGCTTGACGACGTCGGCAAACGGTTGCCCTAGGCCCGGAATCCAAAACAGGTTGACGCGATTCGGTCCGCGCCGCGATTGCATCCAGCCGATGACCTTGCGCTCGGCGAGCGTATAAAACGCCATGATCAGGATGATGCCGATCATGACCATGAGGATCTGCACGGCCGTCAACAGCGGCGTGGACCAATACACGGTGATCAGGTCGGACAACCAATCCCGCAATGGGCTCCACTGCCACATGATCAGAGCACGGTGCGGGCAGTCTGCCCGTCCTTGGTCTTGGCCAATGCGCCGGAGCCGCGCACCAACATGTCGCCCTGGTACGGCGGCAGGTCGACCCACTGGCCCTCGGGCGCCGCAGCTCCGGGCGCGCGCGCCGCGAGAGCCGCCGCCGCGAGCCTGCCGCGCGTATCGGTCGATGCCGAGTCGACGCAGCTCTTCTTCAAATCCTCGAGCACCTCCTCGGCGCTTGCATAGTCGAAGCCAGGCAAATTCATCAAATTCGCGAGCACTCGCAAAACCTTCCATCCGGGACGGCTCTCGCCGGGCGGCTTGGTGGCTCCCTGCCAGGATTGCCATCGGCCTTCCGCATTGACGAAGGTCCCCGCGGTCTCCGCAAACGAGCCGATCGGCAACACGACATGCGCACGCGATTTCAAGGATTCCGGAAGGTGCGTGGTCAGCGCTACGAGCAAATCCGCGCTCGACAGCGCGTCCACATCGCCTGCGAGGTCGACGGCGGGATCGATGCCGCCGAACAAGACATAGGCCTTGAGCCGCGCGGCCAGCATGGCCGGCGCCGGCAAGCCCGTCGCGGCCGCCGTCACGCCACCCGCGCTACGATGCGGCACCGCGCCGGCGAGGTACGCACCGGCGGCATTAGCCCCTTCGGTGATCAATCCCAAACTGGCCGTGCAAATCTCGGCCAAAATCGCGCCCAGAGACTGCAGTTCGGCATATGCCGGGTGGCGCTGCGCCAGCGTTCCCAGCAGAACCGCGCGCCTCTCGCCCGCAAGCAGCGCCGCCGCGATTGCGCGGTGCGTGTCGCGCACTTCCGCCTGCGGCACCGCCGCGGGCATTTGCGCGCCGCTCGCCGCGGCTGCGGCGCGCACGACTGCGGCAAATTCGCGCACCAAATTGTCACCGGCAATGCCATAGGCGGCAACCGGAAATAAATAATCGTAGCGACGCGGATTGAGGAAAGCCACTCGAGCGCCGCCCTTGACCGCGGCCTTGCGAATGCGATGCGCAAGCAACGGTATCTCATGGCGCAGATCCGAGCCGACGATCAGCACTCCCTGCAGACGCTCGATCTCCGAGATCGCCAGCCCAAGACCGGGTTGCGCGCCTTCGCACTCCTGCGCCCGGAAATCGAGTCGGCGTAAACGGTGATCGACATTGGCCGAGCCCAGACCGCGCGCGATCCGCGCCAGCAGGTATAACTCCTCGGTCGTGGACGACGGGGTCGCCAAGAAACCGGCCGCGGCGCCCCCAAAATTCCCGCGCACCCCGAGCAGCGCTTCCGCCGCCGCGGCGAGCGCAACCTCCCAATCGACGACCGTCAGCGCGCCGTCGACGCGCAGCATCGGCTGCGTGACTCGTTCGGGGGAATACATGCCTTCGAAGCCGAAGCGATCCCGATCCGCGATCCAGGTTTCGTTGATCGACTCGTTTTCGCGCGGCACGATACGCATTAGGCGGCCGCGTAAGACATGCGCATACAGATTGGTGCCGAAAGCGTCGTGCGGAGAAATCAAGGCGTGCTGCGTCATCTCCCAGGCGCGCGCGTGATAGCGAAACGGTTTGTTGTTGAGCGCGCCCACCGGGCACAAATCGATGATATTGGCCGACAATTCGTGATCGACGCTGTGCTCTACATAGGTCGTGATGAGCATGTCTTCGCCGCGGCCGGAGGCCCCGAGTTCCGGATATCCCTGGATTTCCTGACCGAAGCGCACGCAGCGCGTGCAATGGATGCAGCGCGTCATGTCGGTGGAAACCAGCGGCCCTAAACTCATGTCCTTGACGACGCGCTTGCGCTCGGCGAAGCGCGATATGTCGCGCCCGTACCCGATGGCTTGATCCTGCAATTCGCACTCGCCGCCTTGATCGCAGATCGGGCAATCGAGTGGATGGTTGATCAGCAAGAACTCCATCGTCGCCTTCTGCGCAGCAATCGCGCGCGGCGACTTGGTGTACACCTTCATGCCTTCCGCGACCGGTGTCGCGCACGCCGGCAGCGGCTTCGGCACCTTCTCCACCTCGACCAGGCACATGCGGCAATTCGCAGCGATGCTGAGCTTCTTGTGGTAGCAGAAGCGCGGGATATAGATGTCCGCCGGGTCCGTGACCTGCATGATCATCTGACCCTTGCGGGCTTTGAGCGGCACGCCGTTGACTTCGATGTTGACCAGGTCGTCGCTCATTGCACTCTCTTCAAGCCGCCACCGCTTGAGCCGCGACGATCGAGCGGCCTTGATGCTCGATCATGTACTGAAACTCATGGCGAAAATGCTTCACGAAACTTTGCACGGGCCACGCCGCCGCATCGCCGAGCGCGCAAATCGTGTGACCCTCGATCCGATTCGCGACATCGACGAGCATCGTCAGGTCCTCGCTGCGGCCCTGCCCCGCCAAAATGCGCTTGAGCACGCGATCGAGCCAACCCGTGCCTTCGCGGCACGGCGTGCATTGGCCGCAGGACTCGGACATGTAGAAACGCGACAAGCGCTCGAGCGTGCGCACCATGCAGGTCGAGTCGTCCATGACGATCATCGCGCCGGTGCCGATCGAGGAACCGGCCTTCTTCAAGGAATCGTAGTCCATGTCGATGTTCTGAATCGCGGCGGCCGGCAGCACGTGGACCGAGGAGCCGCCCGGTATCACCGCCTTGAGCTTGCGGCCTTTCCAGATGCCGCCGGCGAGCGCCAACAGGTCCTTGAAGGGAACACCCAAGGGCACTTCGAAATTGCCGGGATTCGTCACGTGACCCGATACCGAGAAAATCGCGGTGCCGCCCGAATTCGGCGGACCCAAGCCTGCGAACCACGTGCCGCCCCTGCGCATTATCGTCGGCACCGAGGCAATGCTCTGCGTATTGTTGATCGTCGTCGGCCTGCCATACAGCCCGAAGCCCGCCGGAAACGGCGGCTTGAAGCGCGGCCTCCCGGGCTTGCCTTCGAGCGACTCCAGTAACGCGGTTTCCTCGCCGCAGATATAGGCGCCCGCGCCGACGAACGTATGCAGATCGAAATCTATGCCCGAGCCGAGGATATTCTTGCCGAGTAGGCCCGCCGCGTAGGCCTCGGCGAGCGCCGCTTCGAATCGCGGGATGGGCTCGGCGAGAAATTCACCGCGTATATAGTTGTAGCCGACGGTCGCGGTCATCGCATATCCGCCGATCGCCATGCCTTCGATGACCGAGTGTGGGTTGTATCGCAGGATATCCCGGTCGTGGCAGGTTCCGGGTTCGGACTCGTCGGAATTGCAGACGAAATACTTCTGCACGGGTGAACTGCGGGGCATAAAGCCCCATTTGACCCCCATCGGAAATGCCGCTCCGCCGCGCCCGCGCAAACCGGACAACTTGATTTCTTCGATGATGTTCTCGCGCGGCGTCTTCTCGCGCAGGATCTTCTCCCAGGCCTGGTAGCCGCCGAAGCCGCGATACGACTCCAGCGTCCAGGACCGCTCGTGCCCCAACGCTTCGAACACACAAAGGTTCTGCTCGATGGCCATCAGTAGTTCCGCACCGTCATTTCAATTCGTCCAGAATGCGATCGATCTTCGCGGGCGTGAGGTCCTCGTGATAGACGTGATCGACCATCATCATCGGCGCGCCGACGCAGGCCGCGAGGCACTCCTCCTCGCATTTCAGGAAAATGCGTCCATCGGGCGTGCTCTCGCCGGTTTTGATGCCGAGCTTGGCTTCGACATAGGCGACGACCTCCTCCGCACCGCGCAGCAAGCAGGAAATGTTCGTGCAGACCGACACATGGTGGCGCCCCACGCTGTGGGTTTCGAACATCGAATAGAAGCTCGCGACTTCGTAAACCTGCATCGGCGCGAGCCCAAGATAGGCCGCGATCGCGTCCATGATCGGCACGGTCAGAAACCCATTGTTCTCATGCTGCGCGCCATGCAAGGCCGCGATCACCGCCGAGCGTTTGCGGCCCTCGGGAAATTTCGCGACCCACCGGTCGATCTCCTCGCGCAGATGCGCGGATAATTGCGCACCCGCCGGCGCATCGGCGCCCCTCGATTGATCGACGCTCATCGGTCGACCTCCCCGAAGACGATATCCTGAGTGCCGATCACCGCAACGAGGTCGGCCAGCATGTGGCCCCGCACCATCTCGTCGAGCGAGGCGAGGTGCGCGAAGCCGGGCGCGCGAACTTTCAATCGATAGGGCTTGTTCGCTCCGTCGGACACCAAATACACGCCGAGCTCTCCCTTCGGCCCTTCGACCGCCGCGTAGACTTCGCCCGCAGGCACGCTGTAGCCTTCGGTCATTAGTTTGAAATGGTGGATCAGCGATTCCATGTCGCCTTTCATTTCCTCGCGGCGCGGCGGCCGCACCTTGCTGTCGTCGATCATGACCGGCCCGGGATTCGCCCTGAGCCATTGGACGCATTGTTCGATGATGCGATTCGACTGACGCAGCTCCTCGACGCGCACCAGATACCGAGCGTAGCAGTCGCCGCCGATACCGACGGGAATATCGAAATCGACGCGGTCGTAAACCTCGTAAGGCTGATTCTTGCGCAAATCCCATTCCAACCCGGAACCGCGCAGCATGGGCCCGGAGAAACCCAGCTGCATCGCCCGCTCGGGACTCACGACGCCGATGTTGACCGTGCGCTGCTTCCATATCCGGTTATCGGTGAGCAGCGTTTCGTACTCATCGACGCATGCCGGAAAGCGCCGCGTGAAGTCCTCGATGAAATCCAGCAGGCTGCCGCTGCGCCGCTCGTTCAATCGGTCGACGTCCTTCTTGCTGCGCCATTCGTTGTATTGATACTGCGGCATCGAGTCCGGCAAATCGCGATACACCCCGCCCGGACGATAATACGTGGCGTGCATGCGTGTGCCGGACACGGCCTCGTAACAATCCATGAGGTCTTCGCGTTCGCGAAAGCAAAATAGGAATACGGTCATCGCACCGAGGTCGATCCCATGTGCGCCCAGCCACATCAGATGATTGAGGATCCGGGTGATCTCGTCGAACATCACGCGGATGTACTGCGCACGCAGCGGCGGCTCAATCCTGAGCAATCTCTCGATCGCCATCACGTATGCGTGTTCGTTGCACATCATGGAGACGTAATCGAGTCGGTCCATGTAGCCGATCGACTGATTGAACGGCTTGCTCTCGGCGAGTTTCTCCGTGCCGCGATGCAATAGGCCGATATGCGGGTCGGCCTTCTGAATGACCTCGCCGTCCATCTCCAATACCAATCGCAACACGCCGTGGGCCGCCGGATGCTGTGGGCCGAAATTCATCGTGAAATTGCGAATCTCAGGCATTGGGTTTGCCTGTCGGCGCCGCGGCGCTCGCACTGGTGAGCTGTGGATCGTAGCGATTGTCGTCGCGAATTACCTTCGGCACGAGAATCCGCGGTTCGATCGTGACCGGCTCGTAAACGACGCGGCCCTTCTCCGGGTCGTAGCGAACCTCGACGTTCCCGGACAACGGGAAATCCTTGCGGAACGGATGGCCGATGAACCCGTAATCGGTCAGTATGCGCCGCAGATCCGGATGTCCCCGAAAGAGTATTCCGAATAGATCGAAAACTTCACGCTCGAACCAATCGGCCGATGCCCAGATGGCGGTCACCGAATCAACCATCGGCTGCTCATCGTCGGGACAAAACACGCGCAGCCTCACGCGCTGATTGAGCGACACCGACAACAAATGATAGACCACCGCGTAGCGCCGGCCCGCAGCCGGCTCGCTCGAAATGGAGTCATCGATCGCCTCGCTGGCCTCACCGATTCGCGACACGCCGCGACTGTACCCCGAGGAACTCGCCGCCACGGTCTTCCATTCGGCGCGCCCGTATTCCAGATAGTCGATGCCGCATACATCCATGCACATCTCGAACATCAGCTCCGGCGCATCGCGCAAGAATTCCGCGACCTTGAGCAGCCGCTCGGGCGCCAATTCATAGGTCAACTCGCCGCTGTGAGCCGGCACGGCGGTGAGCTGATCGGCCAGCACGCGCGCGAACACCTGTTCGAGTTCCTCGCTGCGAGTGAGTCCCGCGACCGCTGCAGGGACGCTCGCCTCCGGCGTTGTCGAATTGCCCGGGATCATCGGACGAAGGCCTTGTTGCGCCTGATCTTGTTCTGTAACTGGATGATGCCGTAGAGCAACGCCTCGGCCGTCGGCGGGCAACCGGGCACATAGACGTCGACCGGCACGATGCGATCACAGCCGCGCACGACCGCATAAGAATAATGATAGTAGCCGCCGCCGTTCGCGCAGGACCCCATCGAGATCACCCATCTTGGTTCCGACATTTGGTCGTAGACCTTGCGCAATGCGGGAGCCATTTTATTGACGAGAGTACCGGCGACGATCATGACATCGGACTGGCGCGGGCTCGGGCGAAACACGATACCAAAGCGATCGAGATCGTAGCGCGCCGCACCCGCCTGCATCATTTCGACCGCGCAGCAGGCCAGGCCGAAGGTCATCGGCCACAGCGAGCCGGTGCGCGCCCAATTGACGAGCTTGTCGATCGTCGTGACCTCGAAACCCGGCGCCGCGCTGGCGCCCGCCGATACGGTATCTAATCCCATTCCAACGCCCCTTTCTTATAGTCGTAGATCAAGGCAACGACCAAAATCGAGGCAAAAATCAACATCCCCAGCAGCCCGAACGTGCCGGTGCGCCCGAGCGACACGGCCCACGGAAAAAAGAAAGCGATCTCCAGATCGAAGACGATGAATATGATCGCCACCAAGTAATAGCGCACGTCGAAACGCATGCGCGAGTCCTCGAAGGCCTCAAAGCCGCATTCGTAGGGGGAGAGCTTCTCAGCGTAAGGGCGGCGCGGACCGGCAATCCAGCCAATGGTGAACAGCGCTAAGCCAAGTACGGTGGCAAGCCCCAAGAAAATCAATATAGGCAGATAGTGTCGCAACATGATCCGCGCATTAATTTTTGCGGTTAATCTTCCGACGTTTAGTTAAGTCGCCATTGTATCAGGCGCGCCGCTTCGCGTATCGCAAGAGATGGTGCCGACGGCCGGAGTCGAACCGGCACAGGTTGCCCCACTAGCCCCTCAAACTAGCGCGTCTACCAATTTCGCCACGTCGGCTCGTTAACCATCTCTTGCAAGCGGTCACTCTATACCCAGCGATCGATCAGGGCCGGTTCGCCGGCGCGGGCGGCGGCGTCGAAGCAGGCGTTGCGGGCGTACTTTGCACCGGCGTCGCGGGCGCGCTCTGCGCCGGCGTCGATGGTGGCGGCGTCACCGGAGTCGCGGTCGTCGTCTCGGCCTGTGCCGCACGCTCCAATAGCGTCGTCGGCACGGCGCTCGCCTGGGTGCCAACGTAAGCGAGAGTCAAACTCGTTACGAAAAACAGCGCCGCGAACACGGCCGTCAATCGAGAAAACAGCGTGCTCGTACCGCGCGCGCCGAACACCGTCCCGGAGGCGCCCGAGCCGAATCCTGCGCCCGCCTCCGCGCCTTTGCCCCGCTGCAGCAGCACGAGCAAGACGATCATGAATGCCAGCAACACATGAAAAGCTAAAATGAAACCACGCAACATAAGAAAGCTCTCAATGGCGAGCGGCCGCAGCCGCGCAGATCTCGTAAAACTCATCGGCGCTCAAGGACGCGCCACCCACCAAACTACCATCCACATCAGGCATCGAGAACAAATCCGCGGCATTACCGGCTTTCACGCTGCCGCCGTACAGGATGCGCATTTGGCTCGCGATTCTAGCATTTTGTTCCGCGACCCGATGGCGAATGAATGCGTGTACCGCCTGCGCCTGTTCGGGCGATGCGGTACGGCCCGTGCCGATCGCCCAGACCGGTTCATAGGCGATGATCGCAGTCGTCATCCGTTCCACGCCGCTCAATGCGATCACGGCATCCAGTTGCCGCGCAACCACGGACTCCGTCTTGTTCGCCTCCCACTCGTCCAAGGTTTCCCCTAGACATAACACCGGCACGAGTCCGGCGGCTACGACCGCCGCGAACTTGCGCGCCACCAGGAAATCGTCCTCGTGATACCAATGCCGGCGTTCCGAATGGCCGACGATCGTCAGCGAGCAACCGACATCCTTGAGCATCGCGGCGGCTACTTCGCCCGTGAACGCGCCGGACGCTTCCGCGCACACGTTCTGTGCGCCGACCACGATCGTGCCGTCCTCGAGCGCCCGCACCGCATCAGGCAGATAAACAAACGGCGGGAATACCGCGACGTCGATCGGCCATTCCGGCTTCAAACGCCGTTCCAAGTCCGCAAGCAATGCGGTGTTGGTGGCGCGCGACCCGTTCATTTTCCAATTACCCGCGACCATCGGACGACGCATAGGCACCTACCTGTGGAATCCACTCTGCGGGAAAGGCGGCGAAGATTAGCCTTGCAGGCCGCTAACTGCAAGCCCTCCGCTCAGACGCGGCCCTTCGCCGCCGCCTCGACGGCTTGCGCGATCTCGCGCGCGCCATTTTTGACGAGCGCCGCGTCGTAGCCCTCCACCATGACCCGGATCAGCGGCTCGGTACCCGATGCGCGTAACACGATCCTGCCCCGGCCGTTGAAGCGCCGCTCGACCTCTGTCGCGATCGTGCGCACGGCCGCATCCGTCATCGGGTCAAAGCGCCGTTCCACCTCGACGTTGAGCAATACCTGCGGATACTTCGGCATCGGGGCCGCGAGCTCGGCGAGTCCCGCGCCGGTTTGCTTGATGGCGGCCAGCACTTGCAACGCGCTGACGAGTCCGTCGCCGGTGGTCGTCTTATCCAAGCACAGGATATGCCCGGAAGTTTCGCCGCCAAGCGTTCCGCCGGTCTCATTGAGCATTGCGAGCACCTGGCGATCGCCGACCTGCGCGCGAACAAAATCGATGCCCCGCTCGGCAAACGCGTGCTCGAGTCCCAAATTGCTCATGACCGTGCCGACGACCGGGCCCCGAAGCTCGCCGGCCGCATGGCGCGCGACTGCAAGAATGAACAGCATTTGATCGCCGTCCACGATGCGTCCCAACGCATCGACCATGAGCACGCGGTCGCCGTCCCCGTCGAGCGCGAGCCCCACTTGCGCTCGCACGCCGGGCACCGTCAATTGCAATAATTCCGGCGCGGTCGAGCCGCAGCCGTCGTTGATGTTGCGGCCGTTGGGAGAACAGCCGATCGGTACGATCTCCGCGCCAAGGTCCGCGAGAACCCGTGGCGCAACCTTGTAGCCTGCGCCGTTGGCGCAGTCGATGACGATCTTGGAGCCCTGTAGAGTCATTCCGGCCGGGATCGTCGATGCGCAAAATTCCTGATATTGCGTGCGGCTGCGATCGATGCGGGTCGCCTTGCCGAGGTTCGGCGAGTCCTGCGTCACGACGGGTCCATCGATCTCGCGCTCGATTTGCGCCTCGACCTCGTCCGAGAGTTTACTGCCCTGCGAATCGAAGAACTTGATGCCGTTGTCTTGATAGGGATTATGCGATGCACTGATGACCACGCCGAAGCGGCATCCCAGGCGCCGCGTCATGTAGGCGATGCCGGGCGTCGGCAAAGGACCGATCAGCATGACGTCGACTCCCGCGGCAACGAAGCCGGCCTCGAGGGCCGACTCGAACATGTATCCCGACAAGCGCGTGTCCTTGCCGATCAGAACGCGTCCGCCCTGCGGGGCGAGCACGCGCGCGGCGGCGCTCGCGAGCCGCAGTGCGAAATCGACCGTCATCGGACTTTGTCCGACGCGGCCTCGCACGCCGTCGGTGCCAAAATATGAGCCTGTCACGTTTCCCTTCCTCGCAGCACCGCGTCGACCATGCGAATTACGTCCACCGTTGGCGCGACATCGTGGGTGCGGATGATATTGGCGCCCGTCGCAACGGCGAGCGCCGCCAATCCCAAGCCCCCGTGCAGCCGCTCCTCGAGCGCGCGACCACCCAGCACGCGCCCGATCAGGCTCTTGCGCGAGACGCCCACGAGCACGGGCGAACCAAGCGCCACCAACGAGCGCAGTTCGCGCAACAACGTCAAATTATGCGCCAAGGACTTGCCGAAACCGATACCCGGGTCCAGCGCAATGGCCTCGGAGCCGATCCCGGCCGCAATACAAGCCTCGCGTTCGCCTTGCAAAAACCCAACCACCTCTGCGACGACATCGCCGTAGTGAGGGTGTTCTTGCATGGTGCGCGGCTCGCCCTGCATGTGCATGAGGCATACGCCCGCCGCCGTCGATGCAGCCCATGCTCGCGCACCGGCTGCACGCAGCGCGTAGACATCATTGACGATCGAGGCGCCGGCGCCCACCGCGGCAGCCATTACGCTAAGCTTGCTCGTATCGATGGATATCGCAATGTCGAAGCGCGCTGCGATCGACTCGATCAGCGGGATCACGCGCTGCATTTCCACCGCTTCGTCCACGCCTTCGGAGCCTGGACGAGTCGATTCTCCGCCGACATCGATGATGCCCGCACCCTCGGCGACGATGCTTGCGGCGCGATCGAGCGCTGGACTCAGCTGCGAGTAGCGTCCGCCGTCGAAAAATGAATCGGGGGTGACATTCAGGACGCCCATGACCACCGGGCGCTCAAGGTCCAGAATTCGATGTCGACAGCGCCAAATCATCTGTGCCAATGACAAGAAGGCCGATCGGTAGCGCCGCCGGCCTTTTTTTGAGGATTCCTGGCCCTTGAACCCGGCTAGTGCTGCCCCGCGGGACTGACCAGCGGCGCAGCGGGTTTTTCCGGCGAGGGACCCCGCGGCGTGGGCGTCGGCGTATCGTCCCAATCACGAGGCGGACGCGGGGTCTTGCCTTCCATGATGTCCTTGATCTGTTCCTCGTCGATCGTCTCGTACTTCATGAGAGCGTCCGACATCGCCTCCAATTTATCCATGTTGGTCTTGATGATCGTGTAGGCGCGCTGGTAATTGTTGTCGATGACTTGGCGTACTTCTTCATCGATCACGTGCGCAGTGACGTCGGATACCTGTTTGTGTTGCGTCACGCTGCGGCCCAAAAACACTTCGCCGGACTCTTCGCTGTAGGTCTGCGGACCCAAGCGATCCGACAAGCCCCAACGCGTAACCATGTTGCGCGCGAGTTCGGTGGCTCGTTCGATATCGTTCGAGGCGCCCGTGGTGACCGCATCGGCACCGAATACGAGTTCCTCGGCGACGCGGCCGCCGAACAATGTCGCGATACGACTTTCCAGGCGCCGCTTACTCGTGCTGTAGCGATCGCCTTCGGGCAGGAACATCGTGACGCCGAGCGCGCGACCGCGGGGAATGATCGTGACCTTGTAGACCGGATCATGCTCGGGAACGCTCAAGCCGACGATCGCATGGCCCGCCTCGTGATAGGCCGTATTGCGCTTCTCCTCCTCGGTCATGACCATCGAACGCCGTTCTGCGCCCATCATGATCTTGTCCTTGGCGCGCTCGAATTCCTCCATCGTGACCGAACGCTTGTTGCCGCGAGCCGCAAACAGCGCGGCCTCGTTGACGAGGTTCGCCAGATCCGCGCCCGAGAAACCGGGCGTCCCGCGCGCGATCACCGAGGGCTTGACGTTGTCGCTGAGCGGCACTTTGCGCATGTGCACCTTGAGAATCTGTTCGCGGCCGCGCACGTCGGGCAATGGCACGACGACCTGGCGGTCGAAGCGGCCGGGACGCAGCAATGCCGGATCGAGCACGTCGGGGCGATTGGTCGCGGCGATCACGATGATGCCTTCGTTGCCTTCGAAACCGTCCATCTCGACGAGCAATTGGTTCAGCGTCTGTTCGCGCTCGTCGTGACCGCCGCCGAGGCCCGCGCCTCGATGCCGGCCGACCGCATCGATCTCGTCGATGAAAATGATGCAGGGCGCATGCTTCTTGGCCTGCTCGAACATGTCGCGAACGCGCGACGCACCGACGCCGACGAACATTTCGACGAAATCCGAGCCCGAGATCGTGAAGAACGGCACCTTGGCTTCACCGGCAATCGCGCGCGCGAGCAGCGTCTTACCGGTTCCCGGCGACCCCACCATGAGCACGCCTTTCGGGATCTTGCCGCCAAGTTTCTGGAACTTGCCGGGATCCTTCAAGAAATCGACGATTTCGACGACTTCTTGCTTCGCCTCTTCGACACCCGCGACATCCGCAAAAGTCACGTTGACTTGATCTTCGCCGAGCAGCCGCGCGCGACTCTTGCCGAACGACATTGCGCCGCGGCCGCCGGACGCACCCTGCATCTGGCGCATGAAATATGCCCAGAACCCAATGAGTATCAGTATCGGGAACGCCGAGATCAGCAATTGCACGAGCACCGATTGCTGCTTGGGCGGCTCGCCGCGAAATTTCACGCCCTGCGACTGCAGCAGACCGATCAAGGCACCGTTGCCGGTTTCCGGGTTGTAAGTCACGAACGGATCGCCGGAACGGCGCTTACCCTCGATGATTTCGCCCTTGAGCGTCACCGATTCGATATTGCTGCTCTTCACTTCGGTCAAGAATTGCGAATAATCGATGGTCGCCGGCTGGCTCGAGCGCATGCCAAATTGGCTGAAAATCGCGAGAAGAATGACCGCAAGGGCGACCCAAAGAAGGATTTGTTTCGTCAGATCGTTCAAGTTTCACCTACAGTCGTGTACAAAATACGACAAAAAAGCCTGACGGGCGTTCCCGACGTTACACCATCCCAAACTGCCGCGCCAACAGATAGATCTCGGGACTGCGGGTTCGTGACGCCTTTGGCTTTTTCGTGACCACCTTACCGTAACGCATGCGCACATCCCTGATGATCTGATCAAAACCTTCGCCTTGAAACAATTTCACCAATAAATCACCGCCCGGCGCCAGCACGCGGTCGGCAAATTCGAGCGCCAGTTCGGCCAAGTACATCGACCTCGGCTGATCCACCGCATCGATTCCAGCCATGTTGGGGGCCATATCGGACAAAACAAGGTCGACTTTGGCATTGCTAACCCGATTCAAGACCTCTTCCAGCACCGCCGCTTCGCGAAAATCCCCCTGGACGAATTCGACGCCCGGGATCGCGTCCATCGGCAAGATGTCGGTCGCGACGATGCGGCTGGTGTTGCCCAAAATGCGCGCGGCGTACTGGCTCCAGCTGCCGGGCGCCGCGCCCAGATCGACGCAGCGGATACCGGGCCGCAACAGCCGCTCGCGCCGCTGGATCTCCTCGAGTTTGAAAACCGCGCGCGAGCGCCAGCCCTCGCGCTGGGCCCGCTTGACGAACTCGTCGTTCGCATGCTCGGCCAGCCAGCGGGCGCTACTCTTGGAACGTTTGGGCATTGGATCTCTCGCGCGTACTTTATACTGCAGCCATGCCGCTCAGCGAAAAACAAAAAAAGCACCTGCGCCGTTTGGCCCATCCTCTGCATCCGATCGTCATGCTTGGCAACGCGGGCCTGACCGATGCGGTCGCGAACGAACTGGAGCGCGCGCTGAACGATCATGAACTGGTCAAGGTCAGTGCGCGCGTCAGCGGCCGCGATGGCCGCAATGAAGTATTGGCAGCGCTCGCGGCGCGCACCACGAGACACCTCGTGCAGCGCGTCGGACACGTCGGCGTGTACTACCGCCCGCGCAAAGCTTTATCGAAAATCATTCTTCCAGACTAGCCACAGCGTGGCGGCGCAGGCGGTGCCGTAGAGCAGCGCCGAAACCCCATGCCAGGCGCCGAAGCTCAGGCCAAGGCTCGCGCCGTTGAGGCGCGCCTGCGCCATGTACGGCCGCAGCCCCCATTCGTTGAGCGCGAGCAGCGCGGCGGCCGCGTACACGGGGATCAGTCTGGCTCGGCCGGGCAGCAGCAAGCCGAACACCGCGGCTGCTACCGCGAGATACGTCTCGATGCTGAATATCCGACCCGCGAGCTGCCCGGCGAGCGTCCGGTCGGTCAAAAGATCAAACAGCGTCGGCGCGACGATCAGGCCTGACGACCACAAGCTGCCGATCATGAGCACCAAGAGCACGCGAAACGCGTTCTGAAGCCGCTTCACATGTAGCGCACGGAGACGATTTCGTAGCTGCGCGTACCGCCCGGCGTGGTCGCGTCGACGACGTCGCCTTCGGACTTGCCGATCAGTGCGCGCGCGATCGGCGATGAGACCGACAGCAGGCCGTGCTTGATGTCGGCCTCGTCGTCGCCGACCAGCTGATACCGGACCTTGCCGCCGCCGTCTTGGTCCTCCAGCTCGATCGTCGCGCCGAACACGACGCGCCCGCTCGCGACCAGCCTCGTCACATCGATGATTTCGGAACTCGACAGCCGGTGTTCGATCTCGTTGATCCGCCCCTCGACGAAGCTCTGCTGCTCGCGCGCCGCGTGATATTCGGCGTTCTCGCTCAAATCGCCATGCGCGCGCGCCTCGGCGATCGCCTTGATGACCGTCGGGCGATCATGGCTCTTGAGCTTTTTCAACTCCTCACGGAGCCGCTCGGCACCGCGCAGGGTCATCGGAGTTCGCTTCACGCCAGCAATTCCTTATGCAAATCTTGGAGCCGATTCACTTCACTGTCACCGAGATGGTCGAGCGCATCGCAGGTGGCGCGCGCGGCCGCCACCGTCGTGTAGTAAGTCACCCTGCGTGCGACCGCTTCGCGCCGGATGGAGCGCGACTCGCGCACCGCCTGCTTGCCTTCGGTCGTATTCACGATTAGCGCGATTTCGTCGTTCTTGATCATGTCGACCACGTGCGGCCGGCCTTCCCGCACCTTGTTCACGCGCCGACAGATGATGCCAGACTCGCCAAGACTTTGCGCAGTGCCGCCGGTCGCGGCGAGTTCGAAGCCGCGTTCGATCAGCATCCGAGCGAGCGGCACGGCCGCAGGTTTGTCTCTATCCCGGACGCTGATGAAGCATAGGCCGCGCGTCGGCAATACGACGCCGGAGGCCGCCTGTGCCTTCGCGTAGGCTTCACCGAACGTATGCCCGGTGCCCATGACCTCGCCCGTGGACTTCATTTCCGGACCCAAAATCGGGTCGGCCTCGGGAAATTTGATGAATGGGAATACCGCTTCTTTGACCGAGAAATAGGGCGGAATGCGCTCCTGGATGTGGCCTTGCATCGCCAGCGTCTTGCCGGTCATGACTCGGGCCGCCACTTTGGCGAGCTGTACGCCGGTCGCCTTGGAAACGAAGGGCACGGTTCGCGAGGCACGCGGATTGACCTCGAGGATATAAATGACGCCGCTTTGAATCGCGAATTGAATGTTCATCAATCCGACCACGTTCAAGGCTTTGGCGAGTTTGCGGGTCTGCGCACGCAGCTCATCCTGGATCTCCTTGGTCAACGTGTTCGGCGGCAGAGAACAGCCCGAATCCCCGGAATGGACCCCCGCTTGTTCGATATGCTCCATGATGCCGCCGATCAGCACGTCCTCCCCGTCGCTGACCGCATCGACGTCGACCTCGATCGCGAGATCGAGAAAACGATCCAGCAGCACCGGACTGTCGTTCGATACCTTGACCGCGTCGAGCATGTATTGGCGCAAGTCGTCTTCGTTGAAGACGACTTCCATGGCGCGGCCGCCGAGCACGTAACTCGGGCGCACGATCAGCGGAAAACCGACGTCGCGCGCCAGCAGCACGGCTTGTTCCTCGGTGCGCGCCGTCGCGTTGGCCGGCTGCTTGAGCTTCAAGGTCGCCACCAATTTCTGGAAGCGCTCGCGGTCTTCGGCGATATCGATGCTATCGGGTGTGGTGCCGATAATCGGTCCGCCCGCGGCGGCAATTGCACGCGAGAGCTTCAACGGCGTTTGGCCGCCGAATTGCACGATCACGCCCTCGGGCTTTTCTTTCTCGATGATCTCCATGACGTCTTCGAACGTCAGCGGTTCGAAATACAAGCGATCGGAGGTGTCGTAGTCGGTCGACACGGTTTCCGGATTGCAGTTGACCATGATCGTCTCGAAGCCGTCCTCGCGCAGTGCCATGGCGGCATGCACGCAGCAATAATCGAATTCTATACCTTGACCTATTCTATTAGGTCCTCCTCCTAATATCATGATTTTTAGACGATTAGTTGGATTCGCCTCGCACTCTTCTTCGTAGGTCGAATAGAGGTATGCGGTTGCCGTCGCGAATTCCGCGGCACAGGTATCGACGCGCTTGTAGACCGGATGAATGCCGAGCTTGCGGCGCTTGGCGCGCACGCTCGCATCGTCGCGCCCTGTCAATTTGGCGATCCGCGAATCCGCGAATCCCTTGCGTTTGAGCGCGCGCATGCGCGCGTAGTCGAGGCCGTCGAATCCCTGCTCGCGCAGCTGCGCTTCCTCGGCCAGCAGGTCCTCGATCTGCGCGAGGTACCACGGATCGATGCCGGTCGCCTCGTATACTTGCGCGCGGTTCCATCCGGCGCGAAACGCATCGGCGACGTAGAGAATCCGGTTCGGGCCCGGCCACCGCAATTCATAGGCCAGCTGGGTCGCCGCCTCCTCGTTGAGCGGCAGCGTGACCTGCTCGTTGAATCCGTCGAAGCCGGTCTCGAGGCTGCGCAGCGCCTTTTGCATGGACTCTTGAAACGTGCGGCCGATCGCCATCGCTTCGCCCACGGATTTCATCTGCGTCGTGAGGCGGGTGTCCGCGCCAGGGAACTTCTCGAACGTAAAGCGCGGTATCTTGGTCACGACATAGTCGATGGTCGGCTCGAACGCCGCCGGCGTCGCACCGCCCGTGATGTCGTTTTTCAATTCATCGAGCGTATAGCCGATCGCCAATTTGGCGGCGACCTTCGCGATCGGGAAGCCGGTTGCCTTCGAGGCCAGCGCCGAGGAGCGCGATACGCGAGGATTCATTTCGATGACGAGTACGCGGCCGTCTTCCGGATTGATCGCAAACTGGACGTTCGACCCGCCTGTGTCGACTCCGATCTTGCGCAGCACCGCGATCGAGGCATCGCGCAGCCGCTGGTACTCCTTGTCGGTCAGCGTCTGAGCCGGCGCAACCGTGATCGAGTCGCCCGTGTGCACGCCCATCGGATCGATGTTCTCGATCGTACAGATGATGATGCAGTTGTCATTTCGGTCGCGGACCACTTCCAACTCGAATTCCTTCCAGCCGACGACCGACTCCTCGAGCAGCACTTCGTTGGTCGGAGAGGCATCGAGTCCGCGGCCTACGATCGCCTCGAACTCTTCGCGGTTGTAGGCGATGCCGCCGCCGCTGCCGCCGAGCGTGAAGGAAGGCCGCACCACGGTCGGAAAGCCGATCTCCGATTGCACCGCGAGAGCCTCCTCCATGCTGTGAGCGATTCGCGCGCGCGCAGTCGCCAGGCCGATCTCGGACATCGCACGGCGAAACAGTTCACGATCCTCCGCCATGTCGATCGAGCGCTTCGTCGCCCCGATCAGTTCGACATTGAATTTCTCGAGCACTCCCTCTCGGGCCAGATCGAGTGCCGTGTTGAGCGCGGTCTGACCGCCCATGGTCGGCAGCAAGGCCTGCGGCCGCTCTTTCTCGATGATCCGCGCGATCGTGCGCCAGTTGATCGGTTCGATGTAGACGGCGTCCGCCATTTCCGGATCGGTCATGATCGTCGCGGGGTTCGAGTTCACCAAGATGACTCGATAACCCTCTTCTTTCAATGCCTTACAAGCTTGAGCTCCAGAATAATCGAACTCACAAGCCTGGCCGATGATGATGGGCCCCGCGCCGATGATCAGGACACTGTCGATATCGGTTCGTTTCGGCACGGGCTAACTCTCGGCGGATTTTTGTTTGATTTGAACGCGAGTCCGCGAGTTGGCTTGTACGCGCTTGACCATCAGATACATGAAATGTTCGAACAGCAATTTCAGTTCGTGCGGACCGGGGCTCGCTTCGGGATGTCCTTGGAAGCTGAAGGCCGGTTTGTCGGTGCGTGCGAGCCCCTGCAAGGTGCCGTCGAACAGCGAGCGGTGGGTCGCGCGCAGATTGTTCGGCAGCGTCGACTCATCGACCGCGAAGCCATGGTTTTGACTGGAAATGAAGACCCGGCCGGAATCGATTTCGAGTACCGGATGATTGGCGCCGTGATGACCGAACTTCATCTTGGTCGTCTTCGCGCCGCTCGCGAGTCCCAACAACTGGTGCCCCAAGCAAATTCCGAAGATAGGCAACTCGGTTTCGAGAAACCGCCGGATCGCCTCGATCGCGTAATCGCAAGGTTCCGGATCACCGGGGCCATTGGATAAGAAGATACCATCAGGATTCATCGCAAGTACTTGATCTGCCGAGGTTTGCGCTGGAACCACGGTCATGCGGCAGCCATGTTCGGCAAGGATGCGCAAAATATTGCGCTTGATACCAAAGTCATAGGCGACCACATGCAGGCGGCTCTGCGGACGCGGCGCCTTGAGCGGCGAATTCCAGATTGGTCCGTCGTTCCATTGATAGAGGCGCTTGGTGGTCACGGCCTTGGCCAAATCCATGCCCTTCAATCCGGGAAATTTCTTTGCCGCCCGGATCGCGTTCGCGTCGTCGATGGTCTCGCCGGTCATGATGCAGCCGGAAAGAGCGCCTTTTTCACGCAACAATCGCGTGAGCTTGCGCGTATCGATTTCCGCGATTGCAACGACTTTGCAGCGAACCAGGAAGCTCGCCAGAGACTCGGTCGCTCGCCAATTCGAATGCAGCAGCGGCAAATCGCGGATCACGAGTCCCGCGGCGTAGATCGCTGCCGATTCGAGATCCTCGGGCGTCGTGCCGGTATTGCCGATGTGGGGATACGTGAGCGTCACGATCTGGCGACAGTACGACGGATCCGTGAGGATCTCCTCGTAACCGGTCATCGCGGTATTGAATACCACTTCACCCGTCGTGTTTCCCTTTGCGCCGACAGAGACGCCCCGAAACACGGTGCCATCTTCGAGAGCTAGCACTGCAGGTGTCGACACTCCGGTTCCTCGCTTTGCGCTACGGAGCTTTCCGTAGATGCGCAAAGCGGGAGGCGCTCGTCAGAACAGCCTCCCGCTTCATGGGTTGAACAGCATTGAAGATTCCGGGCGCGAATATTAACGATGCGCGCGATGCCTGTCTATGCCCTCGCTAGAGCCCAAGCACATCGTCCATGTGATAAAGGCCCGCAGGCCTGCCGATCAGCCACTCGGCTGCCCTGAGTGCGCCGCGAGCAAAGTTGAGGCGGTCGGTCGCGCGATGGGTAATTTCGATGCGCTCGCCGTCAGCAGCGAACAAAACCGTGTGTTCGCCGACGATGTCGCCCGCCCGCACCACGGAAAAGCCGATGCTGCCCGGCGAGCGTGGACCCGCCACGCCATGCCGCTCGTAGACGGCGCTCGCGCTCAAGGTCGTGCCGCGAGTGCGGGCCACCGCTTCGCCCAGGCTCAAGGCGGTGCCCGAGGGCGCATCCCGCTTCATGCGGTGGTGCGCTTCGAGGATCTCCACGTCGTAGCCCGTGCCGAGCGCTCGCGCTGCCAGCGTGGCCAATTTGGTCATGACGTTGACGCCGACGCTGGTGTTGGGCGCCACCAGCACCGCGATGCGCCGGGCCGCCGTCTCCAACAACGCTACGGTCGCCGCGTCCAAGCCGGTCGCGCCGACCACGAGCGGTACACCAGCCGCTGCACAGGCGTTCGCGTGGAGGCCGACTGCTTGCGGCATACTGAAATCGACGGCGACCGTGGCCGCGGCGAGCGCTAGTGCGGCATCCTGCGTCACGACGACATCGCCGGCGGTCGTCCCGGGCGGACTTTTGCCGAGGCTCGCGCTGTCCGGCGATGCGACCGCGCCGCTGAGCCGGAATATCGTGTTTTGCTCCAAGGCGTGAATCAGCGCCTGGCCCATGCGCCCTGTCGCACCGAAGATTACGAGCTGGTGCACGGTATGCTTGCCCCTAGTCCGCGGCGCCGGTGAAGAATTTCTTCACGCCCTCGAAAAAGGTCTTTTCTCGGGGCTTATGGCTGCCCTGCAACAAAGTGGCCTCGAATTTGCGCAGCAATTCTTTCTGATCGGCGCCCAAGCCGACCGGAGTCTCGATGACCACGCGGCAGAATAAATCGCCGGCGGAGCCGCCGCGTACCGGCGTTACCCCTTTTTCGCGCATGCGAAAAACACGCCCGGACTGCGTCTCCGCCGGGATCTTGAGCACGACCCCGCCGTCGAGCGTGGGGACCTCGACCGCACCGCCTAGCGCCGCGGTCGTAAAACTGATCGGTATCTCACAGGAAAGATTGCTGCCCTCGCGCTCGAAGATCGCATGCTCCCGCACGCGAATTTCTACGTAGAGGTCGCCGGTGGGACCGCCGTTGCGCCCTACTTCACCCTCGCCGGTCAGGCGGATCCGATCGCCCGTATCGACGCCGGCCGGCACCGTCACCGACAGGTTCTTTTCTTGGCGCACGCGCCCCTGGCCGAAGCAGGTATCGCAAGGATTGCTGATGATCTTGCCGCGTCCCTTGCACCGCGGACACGGTTGCTGAATCGTGAATATGGATTGCTGCACGCGCACTTGACCATGCCCATTGCAGGTATCGCAGGTCTTCGGTGTGGAACCCTTGGCGGCACCGGTTCCGGCGCAGGTCTTGCACTCCGCGAGTGTCGGAATGTGGATCTCGGTCTTGGTGCCGAACACCGCCTGCTCCAGATCTAACTCGAGCTCGTAGCGCAGATCCGCGCCGCGAAAAACTTGCGAGCGGCTGCGTCCGCCGCCGGAGAAAATATCGCCGAACATCTCCCCGAAAATGTCGCCGAACGCGTCGCCGGCACTGAAGCCGCCGCCGCGCCCGCCTTGCAGCCCTGCGTGCCCGAACTGGTCGTAGGCGGCACGCTTCTGTGGGTCCGTGAGGACTTCGTAAGCCTCCTTGGCGTCTTTGAAATGGTGTTCCGCATCAGGATCGTCGGGATTGCGATCAGGATGGTGCTTCATCGCGAGCCGCCGATAGGCTTTCTTGATATCGGCCTCCGACGCGTTTCGGGGCAGATCCAGGAGCTTGTAGTAATCCTGCTTCGACATTACTCATCCATAAAAAAACACCGCCGGCACCTTGAAGAGCCGGCGGTAGATTAGGGACTCGATCGATCCAGCCTCAACTGAAAGGCCTCAGGCCTTCTTACGATCGCTTTCCTTGACTTCCTCGAATTCCGCATCGAGCACGTCGTCCTTCTTGGCGTCCGCATTCGCGCCTTGGGGCTGCGCGCCGGCGCCCGCTGCGCCCGCCGCACCTGCCGCGGATTGCTCATAGGTCTTCTGCAGTATAGCCGCCGATGCCTGGTCGAGAGCCTGGGTCTTGCGTTCGATGTCGTCCTTGTCGTCGCCGGCCATCGCGGTCTTCACGGCCGCAATCGCCTCGTTCGCAACGCGCTTTTCGTCCTCGGAAATCTTGTCGCCCAGCTCCCTGAGCGCCTTTTCGATCGTGTGCACGCTCGCGTCCGCCTTGTTGCGCGCTCCGACGAGCTCGCGGAACCGCTTGTCTTCCTCGGCATGCGCCTCGGCGTCCGCGACCATGCGCTTGATCTCGGATTCCGAGAGTCCGCTCGAGGCTTTGATGACGATGCGCTGTTCCTTGCCGGTCTTCACGTCCTTCGCCGAGACATTCAGAATTCCATTGGCATCGATGTCGAAGGCGACCTCGATCTGCGGCATGCCGCGCGGTGCCGGCGGGATGTCGGAAAGATCGAATCTTCCGAGCGACTTGTTGTCGGCCGCCCGATCTCGCTCGCCTTGCAGCACGTGTATCGTCACGCCGGTCTGATTGTCGTCGGCCGTCGAGAAAGTCTGCGCGGCCTTGGTCGGAATCGTCGTGTTCTTTTCGATGACTTTCGTCATGACGCCGCCGAGCGTCTCTATGCCTAAGGACAGGGGCGTCACGTCGAGCAACAAGACGTCCTTGACGTCTCCCGAAAGCACGCCGCCTTGAATCGCGGCGCCGACCGCGACCGCTTCATCCGGATTGACGTCCTTGCGCGGCTCCTTGCCGAAGAAATCCTTGACCGCTTTTTGCACGAGCGGCATGCGCGTCTGACCGCCGACGAGAATGACTTCGCCCACGTCTTTCATGGACAGACCCGCGTCCTTGAGCGCGATGCGGCAGGGCTCGATCGTCTTCTGCACCAAGTCCTCGACGAGAGACTCGAGCTTGGCTCGCGTCAGTTTTATGTTGAGGTGCTTAGGTCCCGCCGCGTCGGCCGTGATGTACGGCAGATTGATTTCCGTCTGCTGGCTCGAAGACAGTTCGATCTTGGCCTTTTCCGAGGCCTCCTTGAGGCGCTGCATGGCCAAGGGATCGCGGCGCACGTCGATGCCGCTCTCTTTCTTGAATTCGTCCGCGAGATAGTTGATGACGCGAAGATCGAAATCCTCGCCGCCTAGGAACGTATCGCCGTTGGTCGACAGCACTTCGAACTGGCGCTCGCCGTCGACTTCCGCGATTTCAATGACCGAGATGTCGAACGTGCCGCCGCCCAAGTCGTAAACCGCGATTTTGCGGTCGCCGGCGTCCTTGTCGAGGCCATAGGCAAGCGCGGCCGCGGTCGGCTCATTGATGATGCGCTTGACGGTCAGGCCCGCGATGCGGCCCGCGTCCTTGGTCGCCTGGCGCTGCGAGTCGTTGAAATATGCCGGCACCGTGATGACGGCCTCGGTAACGGTCTCGCCGAGGTAATCCTCGGCGGTCTTCTTCATTTTCATGAGCACGCGCGCGGAGATCTCTTGGGCCGCCATTTTCTTGCCCTGGACCTCGACCCATGCGTCGCCGTTATCCGCTTTGATGATCTTGTAGGACACCATCGCGATGTCCTTCTGCACGACATCGTCGGTGAATTTCCGGCCGATGAGCCGCTTGACGGCGGCCAGCGTGTTCTGCGGGTTCGTGACTGCTTGGCGCTTGGCGGATTGCCCGACCAGCACCTCGCCGTCCTTCGTAAAGGCAACGATCGACGGCGTGGTGCGATCACCTTCGCTGTTTTCTATGACCTTGGGCTTGCCGCCCTCCATGATCGAGACGCACGAGTTCGTCGTACCCAGATCGATGCCGATAATCTTTGCCATATGTAAACCCTCTAGAAAATCTTATGCCACTAGTCGTTCAATGGGGTATTACGCGTCTTTTTCAATCTCGCGCCCGTTAATTCCCGCCGTCGCCCGGAGCCTTGCTGACGATGACCCTGGCGGGGCGCAGCAGGCGCCCGTTCAGGGAATAGCCCTTTTGAATAACCGACAAGACGGTATTAGGCGGCAGCTCGGCGCTCTCCTGGGCCACCATGGCCTCGTGCCATTCGGGATCAAACGGCTGCGAGACCGGGTCGATGATTTTGATGCCGGCCTTGTCAAAGGCACGGTACAGCTGGCGCAAGGTCGCCTGCGCGCCCTCGAGCAATGCCGGGCCCGGATTGGCGGCGCCCGCATTGATACCCGCTTCGAGCGCATCGCCGACCGTCACGAGTTCCTGGGCAAAGCGCTCGATCGCAAATTTACGGGCATTATCGACGTCACGCTCGGCGCGCTTGCGGTAATTTTCGAGTTCCGCGACCGCCCGCAGATAGCTGTTCCAATTTTCCTGCGCCTTTGCTTCGGCGGCCGCCAGCGCAGCGTCAGTCGCGTCCGCGCCCGGCTGTAACCCCGCCTCGGCCGGCTGACCGCCGGCAAAATTCGTTTCGTTCACGTTTGATCAGTCCCCAAAAAATCGCGGCTACCCCGGCCCTTTCCGCTGGAAGGCTTTCATTTGGGGGCTATTTTCGGGCGTTCAAGGCCGAGCCCAATAGTTTTGCGGTCATATCGACGATCGGGATGACCCGCTCGTAGGCCATGCGGGTGGGCCCGATGATCCCCAACACCCCGACGATTTGATTGCCCTGCATATAGGGCGCCGTGACCACGCTAATGTCGTCGAGAATGCGGTAGCCGGAGTCCTGGCCGATGAAAATCTGGATCCCGTCGGCATGCAGACAGCTGTCCAGGAGCCGCAGCATGTCGTGCCTCTCGTTGAACGCCTCGAACAGGCGGCGCAAGCGGTCGATGTTCGAGAGCTCCGCGAAGCCCATGAGGTTCGTCTCGCCGGCGATCACGTATTCGACGCATTCTTGCGGGCTCTTGTCGAAGACCTTTTGCGCAACCTGAATCGCATCGAGCATGAGTCGATTCATGTGCTGTTGAGCATCCTTGAGCTGCTCGACCAGCAGTGCGCGCACCTCGGGCAGCGATCGGCCCGCGAACGCCTCGTTCAAATAAGTCGCTGCACGCCGCAGCTCCTCGGGCGCATAGTGGCGATCGAGCTGCACGACGCGGTTCGTGACCTCGTTATTGTTCATGACCATGATCGCAAGCGCGCGATTCTCCGACAAAGCGATGAATTCGATCTGCGAGAGCGCGACGAAATTCGGATTCGGCAAGGTCACCAGCCCGGCCATGTGGGTCACGCTGGAGAGCATCTGCGAGACCGTCTGCACGAGCGACCGGCCATTCGCGGCATCGCTGACGAGGCAGCGTTCGATATCGATGACCTCATCATGTTCGAGCGGTTTGAGCTTGAGCAGCGTATCGACGAAAAATCGGTAACCTTTGTCGGTCGGAACGCGGCCCGCCGAGGTGTGCGGCGACGCAACGAATCCGAGGGACTCCAAATCCGCCATGACGTTGCGGATCGTCGCCGAGGATAAGCTGAGGCCGGAGTCGCGCGACAGGGTCCGCGAGCCCACGGGCTGGCCGTCGCGGATGTAGTTCTCGATCAAGGCCTTCAAGAGCAGCTGCGCCCGCTCGGTTAGAGAGCCTTCGGCTTCGTCTGTCATAGTGCGGTCCATAATATGGGTTCGAACCTACCTAGCGTATCCGTCGGAAGTCAAGAGCGTGACCGGCACGGCGCCCCCATGCTACAAGGAATGCCGTCTATGCCTCACCCTTTCAAGTCCATCGCCCTCGTCGGTAACGCCAAGGACTCCCGCGTCTCCGACTATATGCTGAGCGTTGCCGGACATCTGTTCGGTCGGGGTCTGCGTGCCCTGGTCGACCCGCGCAACGGCGCCGGGTTCCCGAGCGATACCATCGTGCAATGCCCCGAAACGGTGTTCGCGAACCGAGCGGACCTCATTATCGCGATCGGCGGGGACGGCACGCTGCTCTATGCCGCCAGCCTGGTCGCCGGGCATCCGGTACCGTTGATCGGCATCAATCGAGGGCGGCTGGGATTTCTGACCGACGTGAGCCCCAAATCCATGCTGCAGGATGTCGACTCAGTGCTGGACGGACGCTATACGGAGGACCGGCGCTCCTTATTGGCTGCGCGGCTGGAGCGCTATGGGGCGCCCACGGTGCGGGCGCTCGCGCTCAACGACGTCGTCGTCAATAAATGGGAAACCGGCCGCATGCTGGACTTCGAGACCTCGATCAACGGACGCTTCGTCAATTCCCACGGTGGGGACGGGATCGTGATTGCCACGGCCACCGGTTCGACCGCCTATGCGCTGTCCTGCGGCGGCCCGATCGTGGCGCCGGATCTCGATGCCTGGGTGCTCGCGCCGATCAGCCCGCACACCTTGAGCAACCGCCCGATCGTCGTACGCGCCGGCAGTCAGATCCACCTGCGCATGTCCGATCGACTCGAATCGCATGCGCAAGTCACCTGCGACGGCGCGGCGCTCGGCGACCTGCGCCACGGCGACAGCCTGTTCGTCGAAGGATCCGAGGCGCAAATTACGCTGCTGCACCCGCCAGGCTATGATTACTACCGGCTGTTGCGCTCGAAGCTGCACTGGGGCCGGGGCGGCCACGGCGACGAGAATCGCGACTAGTCCGCCATGCTGACCCATTTGCAGTTACGCGATTTCGTGATCGTCGAGCGCGCCGAACTGGATTTCGGCGCGGGACTCACGGCCCTGACCGGGGAGACCGGCGCCGGCAAATCGATTGTCGTCGATGCCCTGTCGATGCTCGCCGGCGGCCGCGCGGGCGCCGACGTCGTGCGCAGCGGCGCGGAGCGTGCCGAAGCGACGGCCGCGTTCACGACGCTGCCGGCGGCCGCCTTGGCATGGCTCGAAGCGCAATCGATCGAGCACGATGGCGAAGTTGTTGTGCGCCGCGCGGTCGGTCTCGACGGCCGCTCACGCGCCTACATCAACGGCCAGCTCGTGCCACTGCAGACGCTGCGCGAGTTCGTGGAATTGCTGCTCGAAATTCACGGCCAACAGGAATTCCAGC
>OCZU010000507.1_pt1 | contig 26765 bp, 19 predicted proteins | sample 1539001 | NCBI WGS metagenome assembly OCZU01 (sample SAMEA3539306, study PRJEB22396) | soil metagenome | biome: tundra; feature: field; material: soil | place: USA | collected 2010-05 | depth 0.15 m | reverse complement strand
CCGACATTGACCGGCCGCTGAACGCGCGCGGACTGGCCGCCGCCGATTTCGACAACGACGGCGACATCGACCTGGCAATTTCCTGCAACCGCGGCCCACTGATTTTGTTGCGGGCCGATGGCGCCGAGGGACGCAATTGGATCAAGGTCAGTCTCCAGGGCAGGAAGAGCAATCGCCAGGGAATCGGTTCGCTGGTGCGCGTTTCTGCTGGTGGAGGTACCTGGGTGCAAAGTGTCGGCAGCCAAGGATCATACCTGTCGCAACACGCGACGCCTCTTCATTTCGGCCTGGGTTCTGCCACATCGGTGGATCGCATCGAGGTCGTTTGGCCCGGCGGTCGCCGCCAAACAGTGGACCATCCTCGCATCCGCCAGCACCTCCATCTAAGGGAAGACTGAACGACTGGCCACCAAGCCAATACGACAAATCCGAATCGCGAATACAAGACCAGATGTGGGTGACAACCACCTCCAGCTTTTTGAATTGCCTTAGCTTCTGGGGGACGCTACTCTGCAGATTTCAGTATCGATACCAACTGAAGAAATTCGCGATCCATCCCCCAATCCGGATCATGGGAGCACGGTTGCCCGGTACGAGGTTCTCATCCATCCCCCGTGGATAATCGAGGCGCTCCAGGAGATCTCCGGCGAACTGATCCACGATCGCGAGCTGGCGCCGTGACAGTTTCTGCCGCCAGCCCTGGATCGCACCTTGGCCGATCCACCGGCCCTCTTCCCCAGGACTCTTGGGCAGCGTTTTCGCCTGGTCCTCCTTGGCTCGCATTTTCTCCAGCGAATTGTTGCAAACCACGGCGTGAATCACGGGCGGATCCACCTTCTTGCCGAGGAATTGCAGGCAACGTGCGACCGTGCCCTCGAGATCTTTTCGCATCTCCTCGAAGCTTACCACCAGAAGGTCTCCGTTTTTCGCGAGCGGAGAGTTCATCCAGCCCTCAACATGTTCCTGCCAGGAGCCGAAACGTGTCATCCTGCCCTGCATGAAGGGGCGGACATAATCATCCAGAGTGCGGATGTGAACCACATCCAGCGCTGTTTCGCGCGCGAAGCTGGAGAGCATCACGTCCCGGACATCGCGAACAATGTAAATGGCGCGCTTGTACTGGCTACGGTAAGGCTCATGGGTTTTGATCAGACGACCACCGCCAGGCACCACCGGATAGGCGTGCACGTGAACCCCAATTTCAGGGACGATTCGTTGAATCTGGTCGAAGTTGGAGGGCACGCCGCTCAAGGCTTCGCCCAGCATGAACCGCAACATCGTGTTGCCCGACCGGGGATACGATGCGAGGAATACATCGGTGGAATCGAGTCCAAGGTTTCGCAGCCAAACCAGAGGCGCCCGCAACCGCGTGCGCCCGGCACGAGCGCGCAATCGCCTAAGAGCAAACACTAGGGACGTCCCTCCCCGTGTGCCGTCCGGCTACCGATCACAGTGGTGCCGGAGGATCGTTCAGGATTCACCGGATCAGTCTGAGAAATAGTGCCGGGTTCGTGGCGACGATTTTTCAATTCGCGGTAACGACGCAGCAGAAATAGCGGGACGAACGAGAAGACGATCGGCGTGATTCGATCTCTTGTGCGCAACATCTTGTAAAGCGCCCCGTCAACGAGTCTCGCAAAGCGCTTCGGCGGTTGAGCGGCATCGTTCGCTGGCTGAGGATAGGGAGGCCAGCCAGCACCATAGAGTTCATGCCACCAAGCCAGGTACTGGCTGATTTTTGCACAGAGCATGGGGCTGAGCAATTCCGGGCGGGAGTTCCTGACGATCTTGTCACCCTTGACGTTGGCATGGTGGTGGCCATCAAAGATGGCCGAGCGATCGGCGCCCTCAAGGTTCGACAGTGCATCGTAATAGGGAATCTGCAGAAACTCGCAGACGCGCCGCATCACCGCGGGAGTGTCAAGAATCAGGTCTTCGTAATTGACCTGGCAGACGGGTCTGCCACGAGCCAGCAGCCGGTCGCATTCCTTCTTAAAAATTTCGTAGCCGAGAAGTCCACAGAGAGCCGCGCCTTTGCGGCTGAAATATGAATTGCCGAGCGACGCTGCGCGAAGAATGCTGTCGGCCGTGCCCTTGGGATCGCGCCAGACGATGATGAATCGCGCCTGGAGAAAGTCGTCCGCCATCTCATTGAGGCGGTCGTAGTAATTGGGAGACTTGTCCCCCCAGATCGTGGCCCCGTGACGCTGGGCGTAGAGTTGGTGAGCAGCGGCGAAGGCGCTGGGAAAATCCGAGCTACCTTCGACCACATCCGTGGCCGCCAACCCGTGGCGGTGGAAGGTTTCGTTCCAGAACTCCCAGCGCTCAGTCCAGTCACAAAGAGCTTTGGGCTTGAGGAACACGGGCCGTAAGAGCAGGAGGTCGGCCTCATACATCAGCGCGACCTGGGGATGCTTATTCAAAAGCGCATAGAGCAGCGACGAGCCGGAACGCCACATGCTGACCACAAATAGGGGCCCAGGAGCCAAAACGGGCTCCGGCCTTGGTATGGGATCTTGACCCTCGGAACTCATGCACGGGCCTCGGCCAGGTCGGACTGAGCGACCAGGACGGCGGGTTTACTGTCGCCAGCTCTCATCCGCCAAACTCCGTCCTGCTTTTCTACGACGATCAGCGTGCCAGTAGGTGGCCCTCCACGAACCGGAACTCGGTCCGGGTCGCCCTGCTCAATGACGGTCTGAGAGGCCAGGAGATTGCGAACGTGAGTCACTGCCACGATGCACTGCGAAGACCGCAGCGCCAGATTCATCAGCTCCGTCAGGCGTCGCGAGTAACGTCCATAGAACTGGTAGAAAGACTCGCCGCTGGGCGCGGACAGGTCGGGGTGCTGATTCAGCTGATTGAGAAAGGGCAGGATATCCAGCACCCTCTGACCGGCAAATACTCCCAGATTCCAGGGGCGAAGTTCTTTGGTGGCCGTGACCCGCGCATGCGTCCGGCGGCGCAAAACTTCGGCCGTTTGGCGGGCGCGGCGCAGGTCAGAGGAATAGATGGCCTCGACTGGATACCCCGCGAGACGCTCGGCGGTTTCTGCCGCTTCCTGCAACCCCTGATCATCGAGCGGGATGTCTAACCAGCCTCGTAGTCGCTCGTCTCTACCCGGCACGTTCAGTGAGGTATGTCCGTGTCGCACGAGTATAAGTTTCCCCATTCTCTAAAGGCTCCGGATACGAAGTCCCGTGCTGATGCAAAGGCACAATCGAACAGCTTCTCCATTTGAACGGGCGGCGAAAGCGGGGGAGGAATACTATAGTAAGTTCATCGACTTACTGTATAAGACTCGTGCAACAATACGGCGGAAGAGGGCCACTGTCAAGCCTCTCGCAAAAAGAAAAAAGTCTCTAGCCCGACGTTTGGCGAACGCGAATGATCCTCTTTGTGCTTCACAGCACATGTTGCACCGTTCGGAGTTTCTAGTCGTGCAGGACGACGTTCAGAAGTGAGCTGTGGACTTCGAGCCCGCTCTTGTAGTGAATAAATCCCAACTTCCTGAAGCGGTTCATGAAGAAGCTGACCCGCGAGCGCGTTGCCCGCACTCCGGTCGTTAGTATGGACTTAGGGCTGGCGAGGTCCAACGCTTTTCCTCGTCCTCAACACCGGCGTGCCTTTTGGCGTTGTTCTCACGCTGGTTGCACCGTTGCTGTATCTGATTAGAAAACTACACATTCCTAAACAACGGAATTAACGATGCAAAGAACCAATGTTTATGCGGGTGCGAAGGAGCAGGTTCTTAAGGGGTTTTCTAACACACCATGGAATGCAAATCTATCCCGGCTATGGGCGTCTCGCAAACCTGCCTTTTGAAGGAACTTCAGAGTGGGACTTCTGCCGACGTTATTCAATTTACTTGCTTATAACCAACACGCCACCCACTTCCGTGCCCAACGACTATTTTTGTGGAAGGCTGGGAGCGGTTCTCTCACGACGGGTGAAGGGATCACTGCCTCTTGAGCAACTCTTCCACCCAGCTCAGATGCCGGTGGACTTGAAGGTAGTACCGGGCGGCCGTACTAAATGCGGCATTCAGTGCGAGTCTTCTCTCCATCCGAACGCGAATGTCGATTCTCGATTGCGAATCCTCAGGCAACGCTTCGTGCGCCTTCACGTCCTCGGCAATGTCATGGTACAGCGCTTCAAAGTGTTCAAACCGAACTTTCAGTGCCGATGAAAACACATCAAATGAAGGGACCGAGCTGCAAGGGACATCTACAGGACACCAGAACTCACGACAAGTGCCAAATTCACTCCTAGAAGGTGGACCGACGAGGACGGTAAGTGATTGGAACTGAGGAATCTGGCGGAGAGGGAGGGATTCGAACCCTCGGTACAGGTGTTAGCCCGTACAACGGTTTAGCAAACCGCCGCATTCGGCCACTCTGCCACCTCTCCGCGCGGGGGTTTTTATTAGCTTAACACAGCTTTCGGGCTGGTCAGCTACTGCGCCAGCGCTGGGCATGTTCGTGTTTCGTAACAGGATTAAGTTTGTGGAACCGGACCTGCCAAACAGTGAAAAACTCCTTAGCAATTGAGGGGGAGGAGTGGATCCGAAAAACTGCCCGCACTGCGGCGGTACCGGATTTATTGCACGGCCTGTGGACATTAGCGGTAAGTCCGAAGGCGTTGCATTTATCCGCGTGAAATGTCCGGTCTGCGCAGGCAGTGGACGGAAAAATTCGATGCCCCCTTCGACCGCGGGCTGACCGCACGGCCTGTGGCGCTTGCGAAAACGTACGAGCCCGGGGCGTCATCCTCCCGCCGTGAAGTGGCGATCCGGGCCGCACGTTTCTAGACCTGTGATCTTCCCGACATTCAGGTTTGCCTCATGCGAAACCGGCCGCTTTGCTGCCAGGCCGACGTCGGGGAATGGAGGCGGTTTCGATCCGATTGCGTCCTGCGGCTTTCGCGCGGTAGAGGGCTTTATCGGCTTGCTGGATGACTTCTTCCGCAGATGGATTTTCCCGCCTCGAAGTTGCTACTCCGATGCTTGCGGTGACCGATATTTCCGCCGGCGCCGTTGCCCGGGAAAATTGACGGATGGCGTGGCCGGTTTGGGCGCGGCCGCGCGCGCGTTGGTTGCGGCGGTCGGGACCGCGCGCCTCCTGCCGGCGATCTAGGCCACGTAAGCGAAGCATGCTGGCTTCGATGTCGGCGCGCAGCTTTTCCAGATGGTCCAGGAGCTCGATGGTCGTCTTGCCTGGAAACAGAATGGCAAATTCTTCTCCGCCGCAACGGTAGGCTTGTCCTCCGCCCGTCACCCGTGCCAGTCGTGAGGCGACCAGACGCAATACCTGATCTCCGGCGTCATGACCGTAGGTGTCGTTGCAACGTTTGAAGTGATCAATGTCGACCATCGCGATGGAATAAGGCGGCTGGAGGCGAAGCAAGGCATCGTGGAAGGCCCGGCGGGAAGGCAGTGTGGTCAGTTCATCGTGATAAGCGAGGAGGTAGGAAGTCTCGATGACGGCGCCTGCCAGAATGAACGCGGCGGCCGCGAAGTAAGCCGTGGGGACTCGGCCCACAGCTCCAAAACGGAGGGCCAAGAAGGAAGCCGCGAGCGCCCAGATTAATCCGCTCTCGGTGGGCTTGCGGAGAAGCAAAAAGCGTGTGAGCAATACCACTACCGCCGCTGCGAATGCCATCAGCGTGGCGAAGGGCAAAGGTGCTGGCGAGAGGGTATGGCGCAGAGAGCGTTGCGCCGCGGCTAACGGCTCAGGGCGGCAAAGGATGGCCACAATGACCGATTCGAGGAACAGCAACAGACTTGGAGGAGCAAGGCTGGAGAAGGTGAATCCCTTTTCTTGTGCAACTGCGAGTAGAACAAAGTTGATAGGCAAGAGCAGACCTACCGCAGCGAGTGCGGAGTCCCCCGGTCCGCTGGCTGGGACCTGTCCTGAAGAGAAGTAAGAGATTGCTTGTTGAGCCAGGAACAGAACCAGCAAAGCGGAAAAGATACGACTGGAGTGAAACCGCAAGGCTAGCAGTAAGCCTGCGATCGATGCGGTGTAGAAGGCATAGGTGATCAGCGCTGCGCTGGGCGTGACAAGGCCGGTGCTCAGCAAAGCCGCAACGGCCAGGAGGCAAATGCCGGGCGTCAGCAGTGACTTCATCGAAGTTGGACTCCGGTGGTCAGTGGCAATCCTCTCCGCGCTGCAGAATCCTGGGCCGATTCATCCTCTTCAGATTATCTCTGGAGGGCGGGCTGCAGAGTAATTGACCGACAGGGTTCGACAGAACAGGTTTCTTTCTCAGTTGCCCAGTCGGTGGATCTCTGCCGGTAATTTCCACTCCTCGTGACAGCGCTGCTCAGCCTGGTGGATGGTTCTGGGTGGAGCGTGATTTGTCCGGAAAGATATTCCACAATCGGCGATCTGTGGATATGGAACAACTTACCGCGCTGGCTGAGCGACACTTTGGGCGCCTCTGTTGAGACCCTAGTTGCCCGTCCCGATCGTCTCACCGCGCTTCAGAGTCCGGTCAAAGAACGCGGCCGTGGCAGTGTAAGCCCGCACCCAGTCCCTCCACCTCAGGAACCCGTGGATCTCATCCGGCAGGATCAGTTGTTCGAAGGGCACGTGCTGCGCCCGCAAGCGCTGCGCCAGGTCCACAGTTTGGCTGAAAGGCACGTTGCGATCATCATCGCCATGGATGAGCAGCACTGGCGACTTCCACGTACTCACGTAGGCGTCGGGCGAGGAATCCCACGCCAGCTTCACCGCAGCTTCTTCGTCAGGCGGGCGCAGCGCCAGATTGCCGAAGTAGGGGCGTTCCGTGAGAAAGACGCTCCAGTCATGCACGCCGTGGAAGTCCACACCCGCCTTGAAGAGCTCTGAATTGCGTGCTAGACCCATAGCGGTTAGAAAACCGCCGTAGGAACCGCCCCACAACCCAATCTTGTCGCCGTCAACTTCTGGAAGCGATTGCAGGTAACGTCCCGCCGCCACCACATCCTTGTACTCCGCTGCTCCGCGCCAGACGGTGTTTGGCGCTTCGCGAAACGCGCGACCGTACATAATGCCGAGCCGGTAATTCACCGATAACACGGCGTATCCCTGACTGGCCAGGTACTGATTCTCGGCGTAAGCGTTGTGGTAGTAATCCATGTAATGGAAGCCCAGCATCATCTGCCGGATTGGCCCGCCGTGCGTGAAGATCAGACCGGGCACTTTCCCTTTCGCGCTAAGCGGCAGAAAAAGCTGGCCGTGCAGAGTCACTCCGTCGTCGCTCTGGAAGATCACCTGCTTAGGTGTGACTAAGGAGGCAGAGGGAAAGTCACTGGGCAGAGCCTGCTGCGCCATCATTGCGCGGCCTTTCGCGGTGACTTCATAGGGCATAGCCGGTGAGGTCGCCGTTGAGCCGAGGCAAAGAATGCTCTTGCCGTCACCGGTTTGAACGGGAGACCATTCCATGGTCTCGCCGCCTGTCAGCGCCTGCTGCGGCGTGCCGCCAACTACCGGCACTCGCCACAAGTGCCGCCGGTCTACGTCATCCTGATTCGAGGAGTAAATTACCCAGGCATGGTCCGCGCTGAGCGTGACGTCTTCCACGTCAAAGTCGCCGGGCGTGAGCAGTGTGGCCGCGCCGCCGGCGACAATTGAGTACAAGTGATTGCGCCCGTCCTGCTCCGAGGCAAACACGATTCGTCCATCGGCAGCAACGTTGAGCGAACCATCTTCAGTGAGGCCGGGCAGAGAATCGTCCAGCTTCCCGCCGCTGCGCCATAACAGGCGCCCCGCGCCGGTGGCAGCATCGGCAATCCAAAGCGACCACGGCTCAGGGCGCACCGGAATCAGCGGCAGTTTCTGCTCGTCTCCGGCAGTACGCACGAAGACAATCCACCTGCCGTCAAGCGACCAGCGTGGCATGGAATCCTTGTCCACGCTCGGCGCCAGGTAACGAACCGAGTCGCCGTCGAAGTCGTAAATAGCGACGAAGCTATGACCGTCACGCTGGCTGACAAAGGCAATGTGTTTGCCGTCCGGTGACCATCTGGGCTCAACCGCTGCTCCGCGCACCGCAGCCAATTCCTTGGCCTGCTGTTTCCCATCCACGCTGGCCAGCCACAACTTCTTTTTCGCGGACCACACCGCCCACTTGCCGTTGGGCGAAATCTGAATATCTTCGCATTCCTCGTCCGGGCAACCCATCTCGCCCAATAGCCTGGGCGTTGCGGTTTTCGCATCCACATCAAACGCGAAGACCTGCTGCTTGGCTCCCTTCGTCCAGCTGGCAGGATTGGCGCTCTCTTGCGCCCCGTTCAACTCGCTGCCCAGCGCATAAAGCGCGGTCTTGCCGTCGGGCGTAAGTCGCAGGCTGGCGATCGGCTGACCGTCGTCTGCGCTGTAATGAGTCACCTGGCGCGCGCTGTGAACGAAGTCCGGGCCGTCAGCCACCCACACGTTGCGGACTCCCTTTGCATCGAAAACCCACGCCACTCGGCTGCCGTGCGTGGCTGCCGTCAGCTCGGTCGGAAAGGGTGAGCTCATCACCTGCTCCAGAGTTACAGGAGATTGCGCCCATGCAACCGTTGTGCAGCCCAAGATCAAAGCAAAGGCGACGTGAAAGAGACGAGTGGCAAGTGTCATAGGCGGCTAGGGTAAGCGAAACGGAGCCCGTCTGCCAATAGCAGTTGTGGAATGTTTCGCTAACACCCCCACAGTGCCCGGGCATGCGACGATTCTGGATACCGTGCTGCTGTGGTGCAAGTCTCCGGTCCGATTCCTGTTTGAATTCCGTTTTGAAACGGGGCTCCGCTCCCGGAAATACTCACTTTCGTGCGGAGGAGTTTCCGTCTCAATTGAGTGATCTCTACCTACGCGGACCAATGGATGAAGGACATCCCCGCAAGCTGATCTGCATGTTTCCATGCCAGCGGATTGTCCCGGGGCCTCTAGGGCTGTTGGGATCCTTCACGGTCCCGTTCCTTCACTCAAGCTCTTTCCTGGTGCCGCGAATACTCGAATCGCGGCACTTTTCTGGCGCTCCCTCGGTGCTGCCGAGGCGAACCAAGAGGTTCAGCATGGTGCAAGCTCGGTGCCATGGTTAAATATGACTTATTGGTGTTCTTGACGAATACCAATAGATCAACAAAACAGGTGCCGATATGTTCTGCAGAGATGCTCAGGGCTAGGCGGCTCAGACAGGCTCATCGCCCGTTCCGGGACACGCGAGCGTGAACGAGTTCCGATCGGGGAGAAATCTGCTCCCGACCGACCTTCGCCGAAGTTTCATGAGACTTCGTTATCTTGGAGCTGTAAGGATGGTTCCGTTCGGATCCAGTAAGAGCTTATGGGTTCCCAACGGCGCAGATAAGCGAAACGAAGATTCCGCGCCGTCGGCAAACACGCGGCCGAGCAGCAGAGGAGCTTTGCCAGGAACCACCGCATAGATGGGCACCGACGTTACCAGGTCTTCCGGCCCGTCCGTTTGCCGTATAACTCCGGTCACGACCGCGGCGTTCTCTTTCGCAGCGAATTTGACGCCCTGCAACTCCAGCTTGGGCAACGAGGTGCCGTTCACCCAACCATCGAAGAACCAGTCGAGCGAAGCCTTACCTTCATATCGCAACGACGGAGGAAGGTCCTCCGCAAAAACATTCAGCAGCTCACGAGTACTGATGGCTTTTCCCTCGTACCGTTCGCGCACTTTGCGCAGAGACCGCACAAAAGGCTCTTCTACAGCCCTGCGCTTCGAATCTCTTCTCCCAGCATCTTCTGCCGCATCCTGCAACATCGAGCGCAGCATGTGGAACAGCCACGTCGCCCGTCCGTAGCTGATGGCTTGGTAACCTTCTGGAAAGTGAGACGACAGCAGACGGTTTCCCAGAGTCACAGGACCGGCGTCCTTGGGAAAGTTGCCGTCTTTATTCTTATCCGCCAACTCCTTTCTATACTTCTCCATCACCAGCTTGAAGCCTGCCGGATTCTTCTCCTGAAGCATCATCAGCGAGCAATAACTTGCCAGGCCCTCCGAAAACCACTGATCCCGATAAGAGTTCCATGTGATCAGATCTCCCCACCACTGATGCGCGGCTTCATGTGCCGGGACCAGTTGGTCAATCAATGCGCCGGTAGCATTCATGTGGAGATCCTTGCGCTGTTCCGAATTCAGGAAAGCGTAGGAGGACAAGAAGATGAGCCCCGGCCACCCCTGGCTCTCCCGTCCCGGCAACTGAGTCAAAGCCAGTTGACTGTAGGGAAATGGACCGAATCTCTCCGCGTAGTAACTAATCGCCCGCGCCGCGCCCTCGGCCACGGCCGTCGCGTTCCGCGCGGGCGAAGGTGGAGGCGCAGTAATCAAAGCTGGAGGCAGCTGGGGCAGCGGCGATTTCGGTTCGGTTTGCAGTTCGGGCAGCGGGGGATTGGGGAAATCACGTTCCATGCTGATGGTCGCGTAGGTTTCAACCGTAACATTCCCGGCTTGCGCCACACCTCGAACATACTTGCCAAGGTTGAACCCGGCTATCGGGATGGGCCGTTCCGAGATCCAACGCGTCAGTTGCTCGTCGCCGGCATTCTGCGGCGCAGCTCGCGGGAGCTTCGTCGCCGTCCGGGAGAGGGACGCTGGCTTGCCGGTCGCCAGCAGAGTCCAGCCCATTGGATAGTGGAAGGTTAGATCGAAATCTGCCATGGCCATTCCGCGATTGGGGTACCACGTACCGCGCGCACCCACGTAAAGCAGACCCTTACCGGCCTCGGCTAAGACTTCCCCACCATAGGCGAAACGCAGGCTAATTTTCTGCCCCTGGCTGGCCGGCTCGGGCAGAATCACGGCCACCAGGTCATTGCCGCTGCGCGCCAGCCGCGTGCCCTCCACCGCTGGGTTCTGGATAAATTCCACCAACCGCCCGTCTGCCTCTACACTCCGGATTTGCAGAAAGCGCGATAGTTCGAACACCAGGAACCGTGATCTGCCGCGCACCACTTCGAGCTGCAGCTCCACCTTTGCGTCCAGCTCCTTCGGCGGTTTCACCTGGGCATCGATCACATAGTTGTGTACGCGAATCGCATCCCGGCGAGACCCCGTTTCCGCCGGCAGCGCCTGAGGGATTTCTGTCTGAGCTACTCGACTCGGTCCCGCAACTTCGGTTGAGAATGAAGTCCAGACGTTGTAATAGACGGTTCCGTTTTCTGCCGTCTTGGTTTGTCCAGCCTCGACTTGCTCGGTAGATGTCGAGTCGAACAAAATGTCGAAGACACCCAGTTTGTTTCCCTGCAGCCGCGCATGCAACATGCGATCCCCAGGATCAGCAGCTCCAGCGGCTGCTGCGTCGTTAGAAGCAATTCCTGCGACGGGCAGCGTCTCGCTGAAACTCGCCAGCAACCTCATAGCATCCGCCTGCGCCAGGTTGCGGGCTGTCTGGTCCCATCGGGCTGCAAACTCCTCGGCCTGCTCGGGTGCCCTCAGACCGGGCTGCAACTCCGAGGCAGCGTTGTCATTGAAGCGGAAATAGGCTGTGGAGAAGCGCTCCTCCAGAATTGCCATCCCCGTGAACAGGCTTATAGATTGTCGTTCTACATCGTTTGGTGGAGAGAGCAGCACTTCCCCCTCGCCCTCAAAAAATGCCCCGGTAATCCTGCCCAGCACATCCTTCGTGAAGGCGATGGTGCCATCTTCCAGAGTGATATGAATTGCGGATCGGTCCAGAGATGCCCCTCGCACCTTGAAGACCCGGCTGGGATCCAGCCCGACGCTACTGAGTTGAAGGTAAAGGGACTCAGCCGGGCCATGCCGTTGGGTCTGGACTGGAGGTGCCGGTCCCGGAGTTGCCTGCGCGCTCCCCAGTTGCGGAAATGGCAGAACCGCAAGGCACACGACCAGCAGGATGCGGGCTCTGCATGACATCGGCGGTACTTTCGTTACGTAGGGGTGTGCCCTCACTCTTGCTAGAATGCGCTTCAATGCGGCTTTGTGTCACTACCCTGTTCGCGATCTGGATGATGCTGGCCCCCTTGGCGGCATCGGCTGACACGATCCATTTGAAGAATGGCCGTACCATCCTCGCTGACCACGTCCGTGAGAATGGCAACCGTTATGAATACGATATCGGCGACGACAGCTATGCCATTCCCAAGAGTTCGGTAGACCGTATCGAAGCCGGCGGCATGCCACCCCTTGCACACTCAGGTGCTGGCAAGAGTGCCAGCGACCTCCCCGCCTTCATCCCGGTCGACAGTCTGGCGAACGAGGGCGACCTTCCCAAGACAATTGTGAAGGATGGAAAAGTTGATCCCGATGCGCTTTCGAAACTTGAAGGCAAAGGGAATGCCGAGTTGAGCGCCACGGCCGACTTTATCGCCGGCAAGTTTGAGTTCGAGCACGGCAACATCGATCAAGCCCGCCGCTATTTCGACAGCGCACTCCGCTTCCAGCCGGAAAACTCAACCGTACTCATTTACTACGCCGCCCTGCTGGTGCGCACGGGGAACGCTTCCCAGGCACTCACTTATGCCCAGCGCGCGGTGAGCGCTGCGCCCCAGTCGCCCGATGCCTATACTGTGCTCGGTTATGCACAGCAGGCGTCGGACCGCACCAAACAGGCCGTCGCCTCCTGGAAGCATTCCCTCGAGCTGCGTCCCGACCCGGCCGTCGAGCAATACCTGGCAAAAGCGCAGCGCGAACAGAATGCCGAAACCGACTTCGCCCAGCGCGAAAGCAGCCATTTCGTCCTGCACTATGAAGGCAAGCAGACTTCGGAAACCTTCCGCGAGCAAATCCTGGCAGCACTCGAATCGGACTACGACGATCTGGCCCGTGATCTGGGCACGCCGCCGCGCGACAACATTCTGGTAACGCTCTATACAGAGCAAGCCTTCTTTGACGTTACTCGAGCGCCCTCCTGGTCAGGAGCCCTCAACGACGGTAAGCTCCGCATCCCCATCAGCGGCCTCAATTCCATGACGCCGGAGTTGGCGCGGGTTTTGAAGCACGAACTGGCCCATTCGTTCATCAATCAGATTTCCGGCGGCCGTTGTCCGCCCTGGCTGCACGAGGGCATCGCCCAGCTTCTTGAACCAAAATCTCTGGGCAGCGATGGCCACCAATTGGCTCAGTTATTCAAGGCGCAACGCAATATCCCGCTGAATATGCTCGAAGGGAGTTTCATGCGCTTCTCTGGCGTCGAAGCCTACGTGGCCTACGCGGAATCGTTGGCTGCAGTTTCCTACATCAACGATTCTTACGGCATGGGCGACATCCAGCGAATTCTGCAGCGCCTTAGCGAAGGCAGTTCCACCGAAGCCGCCTTGCGTGCAACCATCCACTCCGACTATGGCCAACTCGAGTCCGAGGTCGGGAAGTACCTCGGCGACAAATACGGCGAGTAGCCACGAGCCTTCTCCCAATCCGGGACACGACACATTTGCCCGCCGCCAGCGCTTGTGCTAGTTTCGGTTCTTGGTCTTCGCGTCGCATGTGCCCTCTATTCCAGTCCCGTGGGCCCGAGCCTGCACCAGCCGTGGAGCCTGTCCCCGGCGAGTTCCCCCAGATTGACGGCGCGGAGATTGCCGCCACCACTTACGGGAAAAGAGTCGCCGGAGATTTCTATGACTCCCTGCGAGTCAGCCCCGAAAGGATACTATTTGGCCTGCTTGACGTTGCTGGACGCCGCGAGAGCAATCAACAAATCCTCTCAGCCGCACAGAAAATATTTCGCACTCTGGGGACCGAGCTCTTTTCGCAGCCCGACATCAACGAATCCGACGCCATGGCTACCCTCTGTCTTCGGCTCAACCGTGGCCTGATGGAGGCCGCCGCCGGTGTTCACTCTTGCCCGGCATTCCTCGGCTGCTACCACGAAAGATTGGGCACCCTCTGCTACACCAACGCCGGGCATACGCCCGGACTGCTCCGCGACCACACCGGCATTAGCGAACTCGCGTCCACAGGCCTGCCGCTTGGCCTTTTCTCCCATGCCACCTGCGAGGCTCCCACCGTTGTTCTGGAGGAAGGCGCGGTTCTTCTGTTGGTTTCGCGCGGAGTGATTGAGGGCAAGTGCAGAGACGACAAGGCTGAAGATCTGGAATTCGGCCTGGAACGCGTCAAAGAGCGCTTGCTCGCCGATCCCTCGTTCAATGCCCAAGCCCTTTGCGGGTCGATCTTGAACACGGTTGGGGAGTTTACCTGCGAACCCCTGGTTCCTGATGACATGACGGCCCTCGTCTTTGTGCGGACCGGCTGACACTCGTCGCCAGCAACCTGGCGCGCGCGCCAGGGCATCCAAAATGTATTAGTTGTCGGGCCAGGTCAGGCGTGCCCAGCCCGAAGTAGTAAAATACCCGAAAGGCCTCCGCCCGCTAGTCCAGGCAGCGTGGCGGCGCATCGAAAATCCTATGAAGAGACTGATTTTGGTACTCATTGGCATGGCGTGCCTACCCGTATTCGCTGCAGGTCAGGCCGTCACTCCGGGTCCCGTCGCCGGTCAGGTCACCCCGGTTCCGGCCGCTCCCGGTGCGGCCGCGGCGGCTCAGGCTGCTGCCGGACAGGCCCCCGCGGGCCAAGTCGTCGAAGAGATTATCGCGCGCGTGAATAGCCAGATTATTACGCGCTCTGAGTTCCTCCGCAGCAAGGACCAGCTCAGGGATGAAGTGAAACAGCAGGATGCAGCCACTGCGGACAAGGTCTATGCCGACCGTGAAAAGGATATCCTGCGCGATCTCATCGACCAGCAGCTCCTGTTGGAAAAGGGTAAAGACCTGGGCCTCAGCGGCGATACTGACCTGATCAAGGCCCTCGACCAGATACGCAAGGACATGAAGCTGGAAACCATGGAAGAGCTTGAAAAGGCCGCCACTGCCCAGGGCATCTCGTATGAAGACTTTAAGCAGAACAAGCGCAACGAGATCATCACACAAAAAGTGATCGGCGAAGAAGTTGGTTCCCACCTCAGCATCACCAAGGAGGCAGAGCAGCAGTTTTACGACGAGCACAAGAATGAGATGGAGCAGCCGGAGTCGATAAGACTCAGCGAGATATTGGTCGCTCCGAAGAAGCCGGCTGCCGAGGCGCCCGCAGCCAGGAAGCTTGCCCAGAGCAGTGCTGCCGATTCCCCCGCAGCGGGAGGCGACACTCCAAAGAATCAAGACCCCGCCAGCGACGCCGCCAAGCAGGCTGAAGAGGCTGCGGCTCTGGCGGCGGCCGAAGCCAAAGCCAATGACCTGCTCAAACAGATTCGCGCTGGAACCAGCTTTGAAGACGTGGCGAAGAAATATTCCGACGGTCCCTCGGCCGCACAGGGCGGCGATCTGGGAGAGTTCAAGCGTGGTGCTCTCGCCAAGGAACTGGAAGACAAGACCTTCGCCATGAAGTCCGGCGAAGTCACCGACGTGATCCGTACCAAGCAGGGCTTCGCCATCCTGAAAGTTGCCAGCCACCAGGTGGCGGGCATTCCCCCGATGAAGGATGTCGAGCCTCGAATCCAGAATGCTCTGTACTACCAGAGCCTGCAGCCCGCGCTCCGCGCGTATTTGACCAAATTGCGCGAAGAAGCCTACATCGACTACAAAGAGGGCTACATCGATTCCGGCGCCAGCCCGAACCAGACCAAGCCCATTGAAACTGCTGCTGCCAAAGCGTCCGAAGCTAAGAATCTCAAGAAAAAGAAAAAGAGGCTGCTGGGCATTCCCCTCTAGCAGACTGCTGGGAACTCGGGTGCTGTGCGGTGGACGGCTTCCAGCGCTGCCACACGACCCTAATCTGTCAGCCGCCGCGTGTCCAAGTGCCTGCGCGCCGTCTTCGTGCTTTCTGATTTACACTGATGTAGAGAATGAAAGAGTTCTACATCAGCGACTGCACGCGCCACGAAAACAAGATCATCACTTCCAACTTCGTGGTGGTCAGCAAGCAAATCAAACCCAAAAAAACCGGGGAGCCGTATCTCGCTCTGACCCTCGGCGACCGCAGCGGGCAGCTCGAAGCCAAGATGTGGGACAACGTGGAAGAAGTGCTCAATGCTTTCGAGCAGGACGACTTCCTCAAGATCAAAGGCTTGGTCAACAAGTACAAGAACCGCTTCCAGCTCACAGTCCACAAGCTCCGAAAGCTGGGCGAGTCGGAAATCGAATTCTCCGACTATCTTCCCAAGACCACCAAGAATGTTGACGACCTCTGGCAGACCCTGGCGACTTTCGTCGCATCCTTTCAGAATCCTCATCTCAAGTCTCTGGTGCAGGCCTTCATGTCTGACCCGGAGATCGCGGCCGCTTATCGCAACGCTCCCGCCGCTAAGACCCTGCATCACGCCTATATCGGTGGCCTGCTCGATCACGTGGTCTCACTATTTCGCTCTTGCGATCTGATCTGTAAGAACTACCCGCAGGTGAATCGCGATTTGCTGCTGACCGGTGTGTTTCTTCACGACATCGGCAAGATTCACGAACTCACCTACAATCGCTCGTTTTCCTACACCACGCGTGGCCAGCTTCTCGGGCACATGATCATCGAACTTGAGATGTTGCAGTCCAAACTCGCGCTGGTCCCCGATTTTCCGCCTGAACTCAAGACTCTGCTTGAGCACCTCATCATCAGCCACCATGGCGAGTACGAATTCGGCTCACCCAAGTTGCCCATGTTTCCTGAAGCGCTCCTGCTGCACTACATGGACGACCTGGATTCAAAGATGGAGGCCATGCGCGCACACTTTGAGCGCGAGGCCGATCTGGAAAGCCCCTGGACCAGCTACAACGCCTCGCTCGGACGCCCGTTGCTAAACAGCGCCAAGTTTCTTGTGCCCAAGGTCGCCGCTCCTCCCGAGGATTCTCCGACGGAGGCTGAAACGGAGCCTGCCAGTGAATCCCGCGAAGGAGCGCCGACGCTGCCCGGCTTCGAACCCTAGCTCCCGTCCGAGAGGTATGCCATCGACCATGCTCGACTTCAGCCGATTCGAAATTCTCACCTTTGATTGTTACGGCACCCTGATCAACTGGGAGGAAGGAATTCTGCGCTGCCTGCACCGAATCCTGGCTGCCCATGGCAAAGACACGGACGATGCCACGATCCTGAAACTCTATGGTGATTTCGAGGCCCGCGCCGAGCAGGGAGAGTATCGCCGGTATCGTGAGGTTCTTCAGTCTGTGGTCAGACAGTTCGGAGAACAACTTGGCTTCGCGCCCACGAATCAGGAAGTCCGCTCGCTGCCTGAGTCCCTGCAGGAATGGAAGCCCTGGCCCGACACTGGAGCTGCGCTCCGCGATCTCCACAGCCGGTTTCGACTAGCCATCGTTTCCAATGTGGACGACGATCTGTTCGCGGCCACACGCCCGCAGCTCGGGGTGAATTTTGATCAGATCATCACAGCGCAGCAGGCGGGAGCCTACAAGCCCTCGTTGAAGATCTTCGAGCTGGCGTTGAGCCGCGTCGGTTTTCCAGCCCACCACATCCTGCATGTAGGCCAGAGCCTCTACCACGACGTGATCCCGGCGCAGTCACTCGGCCTCGCCACGGTTTGGGTCAATCGTCCATCGCCGCGGACCGGCGTGGGTGCCGTCAAGGCAGCAAAGGGACATCCGGACCTGCAGGTCTCCAGCCTCGCAGAGCTGACCGCCGCCTGCGCCCAGTTGTGATGCTTTGGAGCCGCTAGAAGTTAGCCCGGTCCGGAAAAACACCAATCACCATTCCAGACAGGGAAGGGCACGACTGCAGTCGTGCCGTAAGCCGGCGAAATCGGCCGCGGCTTTAGCCGCTGAGGAAAGCTCTCGACTGGATCTTCCAGCAGCCGGCTAGAAGTTAGCGGGAATCTTTACCACTCTCTTCTGAATCGCCCACATGACCAGTTCAGCTTTGTTGTGGATGCCAAGCTTCCGCATCAGGTTGAACTTATGTGCATCCACGGTCTTGCTGCTCAATCCCAGAACCGTAGCCGCCGCGCGCACCGTCTTCCCCTCCGCCAACAGCTTCAGTACTTCCCGTTCGCGGGCAGTGAGAGTGCGTTCTTGTGGGAACAACGTTGCGGTAGAGCGCTGCGGATCACGCCGCAGGGATGTTTCCCGATGGCGTGTCGGAGTACGGTTTGTTGGAATATGGCTTGCCGCATTGCCAAGGCACGAGTTCCGGACCATCTCCACCAATTCTTCCGCGGAAGTCTGCCGCACCGCACAGCCTCCCGTCGCAGCTCGCAAAGCCCCAAACGGGGAACGGGCCTGTTCCTGCACGCTCAAGAACACGATTTTGGTCTGGGGAGACTCCTGCGCTACGAGAAGCTCCGCTTCGGGTGCCGAGAGCCCAAATGTCCCATCATCCGCCACCAGCACATCCGGCCGGAGCTCATAAACCTTACGCAGACACTCGGCCGCGTTGCCAGCTTCGCTGACCACGTCGATGTCGGGCTCGTCTTCCAATAAACGCCGCAGACCTTGCCGCAACAAAATATGGTCGTGCGCGAGCACGCAGCGAATTTTCCTGCTGGGAAAAGTTACTTCCCTTGTATCTGTGCGTGGGGGCACACACTATCTCCTTAATGGGGCCAGAGAGTTTGCAAAATGACGCGGACGGCTGGACAGACCTTAACCAAACAAAGATTATGAATGTGTAGTTATTGTAGCAATCATTCGCTCTCAGTGCTGAGAAAGCCCCCCAGGGGTATTTTTTGTGACCCGTCCGGAGGCACGCCGTTTCTCAATGCAGCAACTCCAGTGGGACGCCGTATCAGGTAAAATCGAGCACTTATGCTGCGCTACTTCACAGCCGGAGAATCTCACGGCGAAGCTCTGGTCGCTTTCCTTTCAGGCCTGCCCGCCGGGCTCAAGGTGGACCAGGTCTTTCTCGATCGCGAACTCTGGCGTAGGCAGCAGGGCTACGGCCGCGGCGGGCGCATGAAGATTGAACGGGACACCGCTCACATCCTCTCGGGCGTCCGTCACGGTATGACGATAGGCTCGCCCATTTCCGTTCAACTCGAAAACCGGGATTGGAAAAACTGGCAGGAGTCCCTTCCCGTCGGCGAAGGCGACCCTGCCCGACACAAGCGGGTAGCCTCGCCCCGGCCCGGCCACGCCGATCTGGCGGGCGCGCTGAAATATAACTTTCCCGAAGCCCGCTATGTCCTTGAGCGCGCCTCAGCCCGCGAATCGGCGGCCCGCGTCGCCGTTGGCGCCCTCGCCAAAACCTTCCTGCGCGCACTTGGCATCGAAGTTCTCAGCCACGTCGTCGCCGTCGGCAACGTTGCGACGCAGCAGGAAGTCCCCTGGGAGCAAATTCAAGCGCTTTACGATCGGGAAGAAATCTTGCTGAGTTGTGCCGACAAAGAAACCGAGCAGCGGATGAAAGACGAAGTTGACAAAGTGCTCAAGACCGGGGACTCGCTGGGCGGAGTCTTCGAGGTGGTTGCCCACAGCGTTCCGCCGGGCCTGGGCACTTACGCGCAGTGGGACGAACGCCTGGATGCCCTGCTGGCCGCCGCCGTCATGTCGTTGCAAGCGGTGAAGGCGGTTGAGATTGGCTCCGGAATCACCGCCGCCGCTTCTACTGGCTCTGCCGTGCATGATGAAATCGGCTATGGCAAGCCGGCGAACTTGAGTGGGTTCACCCGTACCCGCAACAACGCCGGCGGAATCGAAGGTGGCGTCTCCAATGGAGAAGAGATCCGCGTGCGCGGCTATTTGAAGCCAATCTCCACGTTGCGCCGCCCGTTGAAATCGGTCGATTTTTCTACACGCGAGCCCGTAAGCGCCGCCTACGAGCGCTCCGATGTTTGTGTAGTCCCGGCCGCCGGGGTCGCGGCCGAGGCCATGGTCGCGCTTACCCTGGCCCGCTGTGCTCTCGACAAGTTCGGCGGCGACTCTATGGGAGAAACCTTGCGCAATTTTCAGGGTTACTGCTTGCAACTGAAAAACTACTGATTGCAACTGAAATGATCTATCCCATCGTTAAGTTCGGAAATTCCGTCCTCGAGAAGCCGGCCGAGAGAGTCACGGTCTTCGACGAAACGTTGAAGAAACTGATCGATGACATGTTCGAGTCGATGTATGCTGCCCGCGGCGTGGGCCTGGCTGCGCCGCAGATCGGAATCTCGCGCCGCATCGCCGTCGTCGATGTCACCTTCAAGGAGGACCCTGAAGCCAAACTCGTCCTCATCAATCCCGAGATCATCCACAAAGAAGGCCGCCACAAGCAGAGCGAAGGCTGCCTCAGCATCCCCGACTTCCGCGAAAATGTGAATCGCGCCCAGGTGGTTACCATCCGCGCCCAGGACTTGACCGGGCAGGTCTTCGAAAAGACCGGCGACGACCTGCTAGCCCGTGCCTTTCAGCATGAAACCGATCACCTCAACGGCAAGCTCTACATCAGCCACATCAGCGCGCTCAAGCGCGACCTGATCAAGCGCAAAATTCGCAAGCTGGTCAAAGCGGGAGAATGGTAAAGAATTTGTAACTTAGTAATTTAGTAATTTAGTAATCTCCTTCCGTGTCGTTGACGGTAAAGTACCCAATTGCCCGATTGCCAAATTACCAGATGCCCCCATCCCTCAATCTCGTTTTTTGCGGCACGCCGAGCTTCGCCGTGCCCACGCTCGAGAAACTGGTCGAGGCTGGATTCCACGTCCATCTGGTGGTCACGCAGCCGGACCGGCCCAAAGGCCGCGGCCTCGAACGTGTTGCGTCCCCTGTCAAACAGCGCGCTTTGCAGTTGGGACTGCCGATCACCCAGCCCGAAAGCATAAAGAACAACGACGACTTCCACGCTCAACTCACCGCCCTGAAGCCCGACGCCATCATCGTGGTGGGTTACGGCCGCATCATTCCGCAATGGATGCTCGATCTTCCCCCTCTCGGCAACATCAACCTGCACGCATCTCTCCTGCCCAAATATCGCGGCGCCGCTCCGATCCAGTGGGCGATTGCCCGAGGCGAAACTATCACCGGCGTAACAACGATGAAAATTAACGCCGGCCTTGATACCGGGGACATTCTCCTGCAGCAGGAAATCACAATTGCCCCCGACGACACCGCAGAAACGCTCGCTCCGGAGCTGGCGGTCGTGGGAGCGGAAATCACTGTAGAAACCCTGCGCCGATTGCAGACGGGCACGGTTCATTCGCGTCGGCAAGATGACTCTCAAGCGACGCTTGCGCCCATCCTCAAGAAGGAAGATGGCCTCATCGACTTCTCCCGCCCCGCCAGCGAAATCCTGAACCGCCTGCGTGGCTTTCAACCCTGGCCCGGAGCCTATACCAAGTTTCGCGGCAAGAACCTGCAAGTATGGAAGGTAGCTGCGTGCGAGCGGGTGCTGCCATCGGCTGAGCTCAAGATGGAAAGCGATCGTCTTGTTGCCGGTTGCGGCCGGGGTACTGCGATTGAACTTCTCCAATTGCAATTGGAAGGCAAGAAGCGGACTTCAGCCTCTGACTTTCTTCACGGCCATCGTCCGCTACCCGGCGAGAAGCTCGGCGTTTAGCACGGCACGAATTTCTGCTTCGCACCGTCTGCTTCCGTCATACTGGCGACAGTGAAACCAAAATCTCGAAACTCGCACCCCGTGGTTTCGCCAGCCCGCGCTGCAGCATTCGATATCCTGCTCCGTGTCGAGCGCGAGTCCTCCTACGCATCCGAGCTGCTTCATTCCCGCATATACGACCGGCTAACCGTGGTCGATCACTCCCTGACAACGGAGTTGGTCATGGGCGTCCTGCGCTGGCGATCGCTCCTTGATTCCCAGATTGCAGAGAACTCTGCTCAGCGTCTCACCAAACTCGACCCGGAGATTCTTACCGCACTCCGCCTCGCCGTTTACCAACTCCGCTGGCTCAGTCGGATTCCAGCCCGAGCCGCAATCAACGAGAGCGTCCAACTCGTCAAGCGCGCTCGCAAACGCTCCGCCGCTCCCTTCGTCAATGCAGTCCTGCGTAAACTAGCCGACGTCTCAGCCAGCCACAAGGCTCCTCAACTCGCGATCCCGGGCCCTTCGGCAGAAAAGCTCGCAGCAAGCAGTGCGCACCCATTGTGGCTCGTCGAACGCTGGGCTCAAGCCTACGGACTCGATTCCGCTCTTCGCATTTGCCAGCACAACCAATCAGTTCCGGTGACCGCCATCCGTATCCGTCGCCTCGAAGCGGAAGACCAGCTCCGTGCCGAGGGAATCGACCTCGCTTCCGGCGCTCTCCTTGCCTCTGCGCGACAAGTTCATCACGGAGATGTCACCAGAACGGCTGCCTTCCGAGCCGGCCTCTGCGTCATTCAGGACGAAGCCTCGCAGCTCGTAGCAGCTCTTGTCGGCCACAGCGCGGTCGTTCTCGATTGTTGTGCGGCTCCCGGAGGAAAAACTCTAGCCATCGCCGATCGCAATCCCAATGCGGACATCTCCGCGGTGGAGCTTCATCCTCATCGGGCACGTCTGCTGCGAAAACTCCTGAGCGCAAAAGATCCAACCGCCAAGGTTAGAGTTGGCATCCAGGTGGTCGCCGCCGATGCCCGAAATCTGCCCTTCGCCACAAAATTTGATCGCGTTCTCGCCGATGTGCCCTGCTCCGGTACCGGTACTCTCTCCCGCAACCCGGAAATCAAATGGCGACTCACTCCTGAAGACATCGCCGATCTGCAGGCGCGCCAACTCGCGATCCTTCGTTCGGCCATGGCTCAAGTTGCTGCCGGAGGCCGCCTGATCTACTCGACCTGTTCTTTGGAAAGAGAAGAAAACGAAGACGTCATCGAGCACTGTCTGGAAGGAGCCTCGTCGTTTCTCATCGTCGACTGCCGCGTTGAGCTCGAACGGCTTCAACAGGAAGGCGAACTACTGTGGCCGAACCCGTCGTCGCTCACTCGTGGTCCTTATTTGCGCACCCTGCCGGGCGTCCACCCCTGCGACGGCTTCTTCGCCGCGATCGTGGAAAGAGTCTAAGGCTCAAAACGAACCTCACCGCACTTCGAAGTTCACCACTGCCCCTGCCAGAACCTTCTGCCCCGATGGCGGCCACTGCGTAACGATGATGCTGGCCGGTGAGGGCTGGGGCGGCGCGGCAGGCATCGCTGGAGGAATACTCGCCCCCGCGTTCGCCGCCGGCGGTGCCATGCTCACATTCCCCAGCTTGAAGCCCGTATCCTGCAGCGTGCGGCTCGCGCTCCCCAGAGGCTGCCCCACAAAACTCGGCATCACATACGCCGGCAGATCGGCTGCGACGGTTACCAGCAGGCTGGTTCTAGGCGCTGCCACCTGGCTCGCGTTCGCCGGCGGACTCTGCGCCAGCACCTGGTCGGCGGGCGTTCCCGGCAACTGCATCTCCGCCGTCGAAGCCACATCCAGCCCGCGCCGCCGGATGTTCCACTCCGCCGCGCGCTCGCTTTGCCTCGTTACATCCGGAATCACCACGCGCTGCGGCCCCAGACTCTGCGCCACCCGTACCTGCCATCCCCGCCGTACTTTCGCACCCGGCGGCGGCAACTGGGTCATGATCCGCCCCTCGGGAATCTGCGGACTGTAATATTGCCGCTCCACCTCGATCTGCAGTCCCAGCCCGGCAACGGCGCGTTCCGCGTCGGAAGGACTGAGCCCCACAACCGCAGGCACTTCGACGACCTGTCCATGAATCGCGAATCGCATCGCTGTCAGTGCCGACACCAATGCCACCGCCACCAGCATCAGCGCCAGCATCGCAAATCGAAAGAAAGACCTCATGGGACGTCAGAGATTATAGTTCGCCAAATCGTCGGCCAGCCTTGGTTATCACCGGTTGACCACTTTAATGCGTCTCATCCGCGCCCGGAGACGCATCCGACGTATCTACTTTTTGGACAACAGTCACTGGTGCATCAGGTGTTGCCGGGAACTGCCCCGGATCTCTCCCCGCCATGGCCGTATTCATGAAGTTCATCCAGATCGGCAGCGCCGCGTGCGCTCCTGTCTCCTTGGCCCCCAACGTTTTCTTCTCGTCGAATCCCATCCACACGCCGCAAGTCATCGTCGGCGAGAATCCCACAAACCAAGCATCTGTGAAATCGTTGGTCGTGCCCGTCTTTCCGGCAACCGGGAAAGGCATCTTCGCTGCGGCCACCGCGGTCCCATGCAGCACCACCTCGCGCAGCATCCCTGTCATGATTCGGGAAGTGCGCGCGCTGATCACATCCTTCACATCGGGATAATCCTCTTCCAGTACGCGCCCTTCGTAGTCTGTCACCTTCGTGATGTAGCGAGGCGTTACGCGCACCCCGTCGTTCGGGAACACGCTATAAGCCGAAGTCTGTTCCATCAAGGTAATTTCTGCCGAGCCCAGCGCCACCGGCAAATAGGGCGGCAACTTCGCCGTAATTCCGAAACGCTCCGCATAGTCAATCACGCTCTTGATCCCAACTTTGTTAGCCAGCTTCAGCGCTGGAATGTTCCGCGACTGTGCCAGAGCCCGCCGCAGCGTGATGATCCCCTCAAACTTTTCGTCATAGTTATGCGGCGAATAAGGTCCGGAACCGGTCTCGAATGTTACCGGCTCATCCAGAATCGTGTCGTCCGGGCTTCCGCCGCGGTCGATAACAGTTGTGTAAACATAGGGCTTGAATGACGATCCCACTTGCCGCAGAGCCTGAGTCGCCCGATCAAATTTCGATTCGCTGAAGTCCCGTCCACCCACCATCGCCTTGATTCCGCCCGTCGCGTTGTCAATCGCCACCAGCGCTCCCTGCGCGCCAGAATCCTGTTCCAGGCTCGCGCGCGCCGCCCCATTGGCACTCAACCCGAGAACTCTTACGTAGCAGATGTCTCCCGTCCGCAGCAGATCCTGCATCTTGCTCTGTGTCCAGGCGACGTCGGCCTGTCCCATCGCCGCCGCGTAGCGCCCGAACTTCAGCGTCGCAATCCCGATCCCGGCCGAAGTCACGAGCGCGTGTACGTACCCATTGACTTCCGGTTCATCTTCCCAGTCAGGATGCTCGTACTTGTCGATCGCGCTTCCTTCCGCCACCACGTTCTCCAGATGCCCCTTCCATCCATGACGCCGTTCGTATGCCGCCAAGCCATCCAGAACCGCCTGGTTCGCGGCCTTTTGCAGGTCGACATCAAGCGAGGTATAGACCTTCAATCCGCCCTCGTGTACCTGGTCGGCTCCGTATTTGTTCTCCAGGTACCTTCGTATTTCCTCTACAAAGTAAGGCGCCAGCGAGTTGGGATCGTGCTGAAGATGCAGAACCACCGGTGCCAAGCGCACCTCCTCTGCCTGAGCCGCAGTAATCTTTCCGTCTTCGAGCATGGCGTTGATTACCAGGTTCCGCCGCTTCAGTGCGCGATCCGGATGGTTGATCGGCGAATAGACTTGCGGCCCTTTGGGCAAACCCGCCAGCAGTGCGGCTTCCGCCAGCGTTAGCTTCCGCGCTGGTTTGCTGAAGTAGAATGCCGATGCCGCCTCGAACCCGTACACTCCGTGCCCCAGAAAAATCTGATTGGCATACAGCGTGAAGATTTGCGGCTTGGTGAAGCGCCGCTCAATCTGAATCGCAAGCATCGCCTCCTGCACCTTGCGGTGGAACGACCGGTCAGGCGAGAGAAACAGGTTTCGCGCCAACTGCATGGTCAGCGTTGATGCGCCCTGCACTTTTCCACCGGACTCAATGTCGCGGTACGCCGCTCCCACAATGCGCCAGAAATTGATTCCCGAATGCCGGTAGAAGTCTTTGTCTTCGATGGAAACCAGTGCATCCCGCAGGCCCGGGGCAAAATCGTCGTAGCCAGCCACCACCCTCCGCTGCAGCGCGAACGATCCAATCACCCGCCCATGATCGTCGTACAACTCCGTAATCGAACTCGGGCGATACGCTTCCAGAGCCTCCACCTGCGGCAAGTCTGTCGTATAGACCAGGAGAAGTCCGGCGGTTGCTCCCACCAGGGCGGAAACCAACACCAGCAAGCCAAACAGCACCCGGCTCACAAACTTCTGACCGGCAATCTCCACCGGCGGAAGATCTTCATAGAGCGGCGTCATGGCGAGATGGGTTCAGAATAGCAGGGCATCAACCGCCCCGATAGTCGCGAGCGCCAGGTCGCAGGATGGTCGTCCGTGATTCCGGGAAACGTACCGACGCAAAAGAAATCGCGCACCTGGCGGTGCGCGATGAAATTCGATGGAACAGCCAAACAGCCGACTAGCTCGTTCGGCTCTTCAGCACCTCAACTGCCTTATGCAATTGATCGTCCTGCGTGTTCTTCGGCTTGGCCTCGGGTTCCGTGGCAGAAGGTTCCTGATCCTCATCCTCGGAAATTGCGTTGTCCGTTTCGTCGGCGACCAGCACGTTCGGAGTCACCGCCGTCTCCTGAATCGCCTTCCCGCTGGGTGAATAGTATTTCGCCACGGAGAGAATCAGCGCTCCGCCGTCCGGCAGGTCGATCGTTTTCTGCACCGATCCATCGCCGAAAGTCTTGTCACCCACCACATCGCCCCGGGCATTCTCCAGGAGGGCCGCCGCTACAATCTCAGCCGCCCCGGCCGTGCCTTTGTTCACCAGCACAGCGACCGGAAGCGAGGTTAACGCCTTTGCCGGATCGGCATTGAACGCCTCTCGCGGAAACTTCTGGCCTTGCAGATATGTGATCGTGCCGTGGTTCAGGAAAAGATTGGCGGTGGCGACGCCCTCGCTCGCTTCTCCCTCAGATGTGTTCCGTAAATCCAGGACCAGCTTCTTCGCCCCTGCTTTCTCCAGCGACTTGATGTTCCCGGCAATTTCCTGCGCCTTGCCCTTGGTCAGAGCGTCCACTTTCACGTAGCCGATGCCTTCTTCCAGCATCTTGTCCGAGACCGGCGGAACGCTCACCACATCCCGCGTGATCGTCATTTTCTGCGG
>OCZU010000506.1_pt1 | contig 26839 bp, 28 predicted proteins | sample 1539001 | NCBI WGS metagenome assembly OCZU01 (sample SAMEA3539306, study PRJEB22396) | soil metagenome | biome: tundra; feature: field; material: soil | place: USA | collected 2010-05 | depth 0.15 m | reverse complement strand
CCAACGAATACTGTTGCCCGATGAAAATCCTGGAGTACATGGCCCTGGGAAAGCCGATTGTGGCGCCCAGGCAGGAAAACATTCAGGACTTACTGAAGGAGGGAGAGGAGGCCCTGTTCTTCTCCCCGGATGATCCGGCTACTTTATCGGAGGCTCTGAAGCAACTGGTGAACGACCCGGGGATGGCCCGCCGAATGGGCCTACAGGCCAGGGAGGCGGTTACGAGGAAAGGCTTCCTGTGGACAACAAACGCTCAGCGAGTCTCGAAGCTGGTGGAAGGAAGCGCAAGGCCTTGCGGCGATCCCGCCCACCAACCCCCTGCGCACGAATAACTTTAGATGGCGATAGCCGTCGCGTGTGTCCCCGAACAACTGGCGATGCCACGAGTCCAGCACCAGCAGCGAATAAACCTGCTCGCTGCCTCGCGTTGGCGTGCTGCAAATAGCTTCTCCATTCCGCATAATGCCAGAAACTCACCAACACACCGGCAGGATCTCGGGCGTGAATCCCGCCCACATGCCGACGGAACCACGCCCTGACGGACACTCAGGAGCTTTCTTAGTGGGGTAGAAGCTTTCGCTTGGCATCAGGGGCACCTTCTAGGGACATCAGCAAGTCAATCTCCAATTGTACGTCAAGTATGTTGCAAACCCCGTCGTGGTTCAGATCTCCTGTCGTGCAGGCCAACAGCCCCAGCGCTTGGTCTAATACGGAGGTGAGGGCCGGCACGCTGAACGAGGTCGCAGGTGGCAGAAAGCTGATCTCCGAGAAGTTCTTGTTATTCTCCGTGCTCACCATCGTGCCCGTATAGTTGCCGTCCCAGTTGCCGTTGCCCGTGCCACTGATGGCAATCGCGGGGTCAGCGACCACGGCCATGTAGAAGTTACCACTTAGGTTGGCATCGGTATTGTACGTGCCTGCCGTTGTGCCGGGACAACTGAACGTGAAGGAGTCTCCAGACACGCTGGTTACAGTAAACCAAGTCACATTCTGATAGTTGTTGGAATATCCAGGGCCACCACTTGTAACTCCTGTAACCCCAATCTCCTGCCCCGCTACAACTCCTGGGGCTACGGTCAAATCCACCGTGCACACGTTTGGTGATCCACTCGTTACGACAATGTTCGTGAGCGTAACAGGCGGTGAGTGCCCTTGATTCGAGTGGAACCAGAACTGGCGTGGGTAGACGTTCGTAATCGCCACCGTAGATTGATTGGCGTTGGTGTTGCCGCCGACCCCAGAGATATTCACATGGTCGCCAACCTGCATGTTGGGGTCTTGGCGGAAGCTGAGCACGATAGGCGAGACGCCGTTGCCGCTCACGCCTGAGACACACATATTAGGCCGTATGCCGAAGTAGTAGTTCCCGTAAGGCAGCGCAGCGGTGTCGTGGATGACTTGATACTGCGTTAGCACCCCGTACTCAGCGGCGCTGGTCGATCCGTCTGCTGTCGCATTATTCAGGCCAAGGGCCTTCAGTTCGCTGGTCGAGTAATAGAAATTGTAGGTCATTGAAGAACACGGTCCCCCGGAAACTCCAGGAGATACGACCATGTTCATATGATACTTACCAGTCCCTGGGTTATAGGTAGCAGACTTGGTCATTACCCATTCCTCCGGTTCCGCTGCCACCGTGTCCATGTACATCGGTCCAATGTATGAAGTCTGCGCACCCACCAGCGAGTATACATTCGACAGGTTCATGTAGAACGTGCGGTTGATATCGAAGTAGTGATATGTTTCCCCGGTCCACGCAGGGAAGCCCACGAACCCTGTGTATGTGCTATCCGTGCCCTGTGGGGACCACGAGGGACCGCCTACCCAATGGTAGGGGAAGGCATTGATCTCCCATATCTGCCACTGGCAGGCACCCGTCGAACCGTAGGTGTCAAAATTCAACGAATGGTACCCGTGCCAGCTAACCTCAGACGGTTGCTCCACGACGTAAGATCCAAACTCCATCTCTGCCGCCGTCATAGTCGCAGACCAGCAGTACCAGGCGCGGTATCTGTTAAACGAACTGGAGAACGTGCCTTCTACCATGTGTGCCGGATACTCGGTGGGATAGTCGCCTATCGTCGCCTCCCCCGGACCCCAGTATGCGTAATAATCCGCAAAGAGAGGAAAGAAGAAGTTATGCCCCGATGTGCTGACTGTATACGTTCCGTCCGACACGCCCGCGCCGCCTTGGCCGGTCCCCATGTTGGCAATGGTGATGGTGCAACTGGAGGAACAAGTCCCCGTGACGGTATTGATGACCCAAGGCCGGTTGATCGTACCATAGGTGCTGGCCGACTCGGTAAAATTATTAAGCCACATCAACTCGTTCGCTTGAAGGGTGCGCGTGTACTGCGTCGTATTGTTATTCCAACTGGAGACCGTGATTGTGCCGGTTCCGCCGCTCACCACCAGGGAGCCAGTTGTGCCAAAATCCCCGTATCCCTTCGCGTTGAATGGATCGATGTAGCCGAAACTGCAAGTAATTGCATTTGACGTGCTTGGGCAACCGTCGATGGTCATCAACTCGTATCCATTGGAAGTAATCTCGATAAGCGGTGGAGCGCCGTCCGCACCGCTTGGCAGAAGATACGGTCCACTGCTCGGGTTAGCGGCGGAGGCTCGATTGATGTGAATTGTCTGTCCGGCGAAGGAGCCAAACGATGACGAATCCAGGGGCACGGAAAAGTGTGTGCTGTCCACAATGGTAATCGCCCAAGTGTTAGAACGGTCCAGCGGACCCCAAAAGAGGTCTTCATTGCAGTGTGGCGTGGCGGTGGTGGTGTTGACTCCACGGGCACTCAGCACAATGCTACGGCCGTCTGTGATCGATCCGAGTGTCACCTGCTCGCTGCCATAGGTTCCGTTGCCGCAGTATGGGACCGATCCCTGCTGATTCCATATCTGCCACGTCGATCCGGGCGTATTCTCCATCATGCCAGTATCGTTCAGATACACTGTAGTACCCGTGGACGACATCACCATCTTGAGAAGCTGCATAGTTTGCGTATTCAGAGGCGTCCAATTGCCGGTCGCGCCCCATAACATGACGTGAGACCCGGTTGGAAAAATGAGGTTCTGCGGGTTGCCCGCCGCGTCGAGGCATTGAATGGTTGTGGGGCCGCCGGATGGACTAGCAGTCACCGCACCTGTGGAACAGGAGAAGTTTTCAAGCGGGACAGGCTGGGCGACGCCAGCTGCCACCGACAACAGAGATAATACGAGCAGGCGCAAGGCTGCTACACCAAGTGAATTGTGCCAAATGAACCCGGAGGGATTGGCTCCAGTATTAGTGGCGCCCAAGCGCAGTGCTCTATATTCAGCCTCGTACGATCTGGAACTTATAGTACCGGCCACGAATTGATAGTACCACGAATTGTCTGAGCTTCAATATTAACTTTCTTCAGTGTCGGTGGCGGCGAAAAAGGGTACCATTTTGGCGGCGAAGTAGTGCCCTCCCAGGGGGGCCGTTTGGAGTGAGCCTTTCCCTCTTGTCAGGAGGCGTTGTCCAGAACGGCCCGGAGCTGTCAAGGGCGCGCCGTTGTTGGGCGCGGCGAAGCGAACCCTTGACAGCGAGGACCGTTCTGAGATGATCGCTGAAGAGGGAAAGGCGGGGCGAAACGTTGGCGAAAAGTGGTCCGCCAAAATGGTACCCTCGCCCGCCGCCTCTGACACCTTCAGTTCTCCTTAAGGAACAGAGAGCGATCACAGTACACACCCTTTCGGCTCGCGCGAAGCCGTCGCTTATTGACGAGATTGATCGCGCGTGGGTTAGGGCCTATAGAGCCGAGGGCGTCGCCGCAGACGGCCAGTAAGATGCGCGATGCGCCAGGATTAGCGGTAGACCATTGGCTGCCGGCGCTGGCGTTGCGAGTGGAGCGAACCGTCGGCCATCCGATTTTGGCAATCGGCCCAGGCTCCAGGCCGCGTTTCGCCCCAAGGCAGGCTGATTCCGCGGCAAGCCATGGAAGAGATTGCCCCTTCAGACGACACGTGGTGAGGAAATCTCCTACTGCTGGACATTGCCGGTCTGTCGAGCGTCGGCTACGCGGTCCCGGCAAAACTTTACGATTACGTCCCTTCTGGGCGCCCTGTCCTGGACCTAACGCTCGAGAACTGGCCGCTGGATCGGATTCTTACAAAGAAGGGGCTCCGATATACATGCGACTATCCGACGGATTCTGCAGACGAGATCGATGGCGAACTGGGAACTTTCTTTCCAATCCACCACAGGTTCGGAGGCTCCCGGCGCCCGGTTTGTAGCACCTCGCTGGCAGGGGGCTGGTCGCGACGATGGCTGACCTAATTAACGATCTGCCTCGACACTGAGGGGCAAGGCTTCGCCGAACTCTGGATGCGCTGCAGCCCAGGCAATTGCGTCGTTTCTCGCCCAGAGCACAAGGCCTATCGTTGGCTTAAATTCACCCTTTTGGTACAGTTTTCGTCTCGCGATGCTGCCGGTCAAAAACCCCGAATTTGGACCAGCGGGCCCGAGTGTAGTCAAAAACGCGCCATTCTCCGCAAACACATCGTTGAGCCATGCGAGATGTGGGCTGACCCGGAACGTTTCTGGCGAATGGAACCAGGAGGCCGCGATTATTCCTTTAATTGATGGCTGCATGGCCAGTGCCTTGGCGAGTCGATAATAGCTCTGGTTCGCCTCTTTCTCCAATAGAACGATCGTGCGCGGACTGGTGTGTAATTCGAAGAGCGGACACGTGCCCCGCAGATTGGTTGTCAAAAAGGAGAGGAGCGAAGGCAATCTCCGGCGAGGCACTTTCCATAGCCAAGAACGTGGGAACCCGGATAGCTCCCACTGCGACTGTCCGGCTGGAAATCTCTGCAATAGGGCCACCCTGCACATGGATCGGAGGCTCGCGTTATAATCAGGCTGAAAATGTTTGATCCAGCCGATTTCAGGAGCCGCAAAGAAGCGGAATTCGGCGCAAAACAAACCCTTGACCGAATCATCGACGGCGAGGTCACCCATCCTCTCCAACGCGACAATGCTTGCGTTTATGAGCAACCAACGTGCCAGCCCGATCTTGTCACCTGCTGTTGCCTGATCGCCGAAGACCCTCTCAACGATACCCGCGAAGACCTTCGGCACATCGGCCGCTCGCGCCAGGCTCCGGACGTGTTCAAGGCACTTGGCAGTGCCTAGGCCCGCCCGGCCGAAAGCCTCCCGGACCGGCTCCAGCGACTCGTGACGAAGCGCGTCTCGCATCGCCTTACGGGCTTCCTCAACAAGACATGCGCGCATCAGTGGCCCTCTGGGCCAGCAGACTTCCGAACCCTGAAATCCAGGCCTCAAATTCACTCGATGTTAACGCCATATGATCTAGTAGGCGGGGTAGTAGGAACGGGCTCCCCCCCCGTGATGCAAGCCCCATTTCACAAGTAGTTGCGGAAAGTACCTTCTCTTGTTTCAACAACTCGCCAAGCTCTGGGCGATGCACGCCACTTGGATAACAGAAGTGAGAAGGCTCGACGCCAGTAATTTCCAAGACGATCGCTCGGTTCTGGCGTATTTCGGCCGTAAACAGCTCCGGCGCTGCGGGCGTTCGATGTCGGTGAGTGTGTAACTCAAACGAAACCCCCGAACCGGACCTGGACAGGTCTGCTACCTCTTGAGGATTCATCAAGTGAAGCAACCGACGGCCTAACAAAGCGTCGTAATCGAAACCGAGCGCTTGAGCGAGGGAGCGAGCAAGACAATCTTTATCCATAGCTGACAAATCGTGGCGGTCCGACCACTCGAGGATCGCATTCGTCGCCATCGACCGCTGGCGGTTGGTAGCCAGGTCAACCGTAGTCGCCAGCCCAAACGCACCCTTAGTGTTCCAAACCATCGAGCGACGCTTCCAAAGCACATACGAACAAACGAGTGGGAAGACGGGACGCTGGTTGATCACATAGTATGTCGTCAGGTATACGGTCGCCGGATATTGATATTCGCGGAGAATCGGTGCCACGACCTGAACGAAGTCATAAAAGCCGTCGTCGAAAGTGATCGCAACGCTGCGGGGTGGCAGGTCGCGCCGCGATAGCCGATTCAATGCTTCCGCCAGTGGCAGGACATTGCACCGATACCTTATGAGAGTTTCCATACGAGATCGAAAAACCGAGGGCGACACATAGAGAGATGGTCGCCAATGGTGCTCGTCGTCCAGCGAGACCCCGTGGTAGCACAATATCAGGAGCCTGTCACGCCGCCATTCGCTCTGGTGCATACGTTCAAGGACGCCTGCCATTCGCGCCAGGGTGATCAGGGTGAGCTTTGCCTCTCGCAGCATTTGTGTACAGTCCTTCCGAATTTCACGCACGTAAGGCGCCAGATAATGCTACGACAACCCGGCGCGAAAACAGGCGGGCAACCTTCCAACCGTAGGGTGTGACGAAGTAGCGATTGGTTTTGGGTGGACGGTAACCCTTCAGGCGGAGCCGGCGCAAGTCGTAGGTCATCTGGTGGGGAGTGTACTCGGCCACCGTTACACCAAATAGATCCGCCACCTGCTGCCGGAGATCGCGATTGCGAAAGCCGTCAATGAGATGATGAAACATGGTGAGCGCCAGCAGCAGCGCCATCACCGGCGGTTGGCCGAACTTCAACCCCGGCGCTTTTTGGCCGTCTTCCGTGACGGCCCTAGCCTAGGCTAGCGCGATGTCAGTCACTCGGCCCTGTCAGGCGGTGGGGAGCGTAGTGGAGGCCAGCAAGGGGCGGGACTTCACGAACTGCTCGTGCCAGAAGTGCAGCACCAGGAGCGCGTAGATCTGCGTGCTGCGGTCCTCGTACCGGTGCGCCTCGAAAACACGATCGAGCGCCGGCCGGGAAAGGAATTCGGCACAGATGCCGCTCGATGCCAACAGCGTTTCGCGCGCGAAGCCGGACAGCTCTTCGCGGAACCAGGATTTTACCGGAACCGGGAAGCCCTTCTTGGTGCGATAGACGATTTCGCGGGGCAGCAGAGGCTCCGCCCATTTCTTGAGCAGATACTTGGTCACGCCGCTGTGCACCTTCAGACGGTCCGGCAAGGTGGCGGCAAACTCGACCAAGCGATGGTCCAGGAACGGGACGCGCAACTCCAGCGAGTTGGCCATGCTCATGCGGTCGGCTTTGACCAACAGGTCGTCAGCCAGCCAAGTCTTCAGGTCCACATAGGACATGCGCTGGAGCGCTGTCCGGCCTTGGCAGCGAGCATAAGCGGCCGCTACTCCGTCCTGGGACTTGCCGGAAGCGAGTAGCAGCTCGTTTGCCTGTTGCTGGGAGAAGAGACCGCCTACGCCGCCATACCGCCATTCCAGCGGACGCCCGAGCATGTCCGCGTACTTGCGGATCTTCGTGTCTCCGGCAAACGTACCGATCAAGCGGCCGGCCAAGCGGGCCAGCGGCAGCCGGTTGACACGCTCATACGCCAGCATGCGACGGTAGATCGGATATCCGCCGAAGATTTCATCCGATCCCTCGCCGGACACAGCTACCGTGACCTTTTGCCGCGCAAACTGGGCTAGGAAATAGAGCGGAATCGAAGCCGTATCGCCGACAGGCTCGTCCATGTACCAGGCGATCTTCGGCAGCACATCACGGAAAGTGACGGGTTCCAGCCGGAGCTCGTGATGGTCGGTGTGAAAGTGCGTGGCGACGATGCGGGCGTAATCGAGTTCGCTCTCGGCGCTATCGTACCCAATGGAGAAAGTCTTGATGTCCTTGACTCCCAAGCGGGACATCAGTCCGACGACGGCGCTCGAATCGATGCCGCCGGAAAGAAATGCGCCCAGCGGGACGTCGGCGACAAGATGCATGCGCAGGCACTCATTCAGGAGCGCGTCCAGCCGCTCCAGGGCCTCACCTTCCGACATACGTGCAGGCTCGCCGAACGGCACATCCCAGTACTGCCACGAGCGAACTCCGGATTGGTTTACCCGGATGGCGTGGCCTGGCGGGAGCTTCCGGATGCCACGCAACATCGTGTTAGGCCCGATCACGTACCGGCGGCGCAGGTATTCGTAGATCACTGAGGGATCCGGTTCCCTGGCGATATCCGGCAGCTCCAGCAGAGACTTCATCTCAGACGCAAACGCGAACCGCTCGCTGTTCTGGTGGTAGTAGAACGGCTTGATACCCAGCCGGTCACGCGCGCCGAACAGCACCTGGCGCCGTTCATCCCAGATGGCGAAAGCGAACATGCCGCGCAGCTTGTCGACGCACTGTTCGCCATACTCTTCCCAGGCGTGGACGATGCACTCCGTGTCCGACCGGGTCCGGAACCGGTGCCCACGGCTTACAAGCTCCTCGTGCAGCTCCCCGAAGTTGTAGATCTCGCCATTGAAGACAATCCATACCGAACCATCTTCGTTGGACATCGGCTGATGCCCGCCCGAAAGATCGATGATGCTGAGGCGGTTGAACCCCAGGCCGACGTTTTTTCGAAAGTAGAATCCCGAATCGTCGGGTCCGCGGTGCCGCGCGACTGACTGCATGCGATGCACCACATCCTCCTCGACAGGGCGCGTGTGATCGAAGTAGAATAACCCGCTAATTCCGCACATAACTGAGTTTCACCGCATGCGCCTTGCTGGAAAGGATGCTTTGCATCACGTCGATCACTTCACGCGCGACCTGTTGCCAGGAACGTGAACGACCCCAGTCGGAAATGGCGCTGCGGTCCCAGGGGCGACAGAGTGCTTCCCGCAGTGCATCGCGTAAAGCCGGTACGTCGCGGGGAGGCATCATGAATCCGTAACGTTCCGAAGTAACCATGGACGGCACGCCGCCGACATGCGTGGCTACCACGGGAGCGCCACAGGCCAATGCCTCGTTCACCACATTGGGACAGCCCTCCGTGTAACTGGCGAGGCAGAAAACATCGGCGGCTGAAAGCAACTCTGCCATGCTCGCGCGGTCCACAAATCCGATGAGGCGCACCCGTTCGGTCAAGCCGAGCTGCGCGACCGTCTGCCGGAGCGTTTCCTCAAAGCGTGAGCCGCCCCGAGCCGTGGCGCCCACGATCAACAGCTCCGCATCCATGCCTTCATCCAGCAGTGCCCGTAGCGCCTCTGCCGCGACATGGTGGCCTTTGGCTTCAATCAATTCACCCGCGCTTACGATCACCTTCCGGTCGGGCATCAGTCCGTGTTTTACTCGAGCCGCCTGGCGGTCGCGCGGAAAGAACGTTTCGCGATCGATGCCGTTGGGAATGGTGGCGGTCCGCTCCTCCGCGACTCCCTGAGTAATGGCGAACTGCCGCAGGTCTTCGGAAACCGTGATCACCCGGCCTGCGCGCCGGAACGCCCAGCGCATCGCATCGCTGCGGTAACGGTATCCGGCAAACATGGTTTCGCTTCCCCGTAGCGTAATCGTGAACGGGACATCAGATGCACCCGCCAACAACGCCGCGGCGGCGCCTTCGGGATAACCGAAGTGCGCGTCGATCAGGTCGAACGCAAAGTCTCGCCAGATGCGGCGCAGCAAGGGCAGCAAACGTCCCGCCAGGCAGAGCACGTTGAGGGGAGTGCCATTCGGCGGAAAGACCCAGCGCGGATGGAACACTTCGATGGGCCCATCCCACCGGCTCAGGGGAAACGTCCGAGACCGGAGCAACTTGCCTTTAGGATTGGAATAGTCTACCACCGGAATCGGGGCGATGACCTTGACCTCGGCTGTTTCGGCGATGGCCTGCAGTCGCGACCGGACGAAAATTCCCAGACCCGGCTCGTCAGGATTGGGATACACGAGGCTGAGCGAGAGGATCTTCATCAAAGTCCCAAAACGGGCCAGCGCAGGAGGGTAGCACCCCACGAGTACCCCACGCCAAATCCCACCAGCATCACCAGGCTCCCGGGCCGCAGCTTGCCGTCGTCGACGGCATGCTTGAGCGCGATCGGGATGGTCGAGGAGACGGTGTTGCCGCAATGGCCGAGCCAGAGGTAGAACTTCTCAGGCGGGATCTTCATTTTTTTGCGCAGATGATCCAGCATGAATTGATTGGCCTGGTGGAAAACATACAGGTCGATCTCCTCAGCGTGCACGCCAGTGCGTGCCAACAGTCGGCCGACGCACTCCGGAATTATCCGCAGAGTGAAGTTGAAGATCTCTGCGCCGTTCATGTACAGATTCTCCGGGCTGCGCGTGTTCCCGTCGTCGTCCATCCCGACTCGAGCGGTCTCCGGCGTTGGTCGCTGCCGCAGTCCGCCGGCAGGCACGATCAGGTTTGGAGCGCCCTTGCCATCGGTGCCAAACACATAGGCTGCGCCGCGGCCGTTTTCTTGCGGAGCCCCTTCCAGCAGCGTAGCCGCAGCCGCGTCGCCAAACAGCGTGCGAACGCTCTTGTCGCCCGGGTGTATGAACTTACTGTATGCTTCCGCCGTGATGAGTAGCACCCGGGAAGCCTGCCCCGTCTCGATCAGGCCCTGCGCCAAGCCCAGTCCATAGATGTAGCCAGAACAGCCCAAATTGAAATCCAGCGCCCCGGCACTCGTGGGAATCCCCAGGCGGTCTTGCAGCAGGCAAGCCGTGGTGGGCAAGAAATAGTCCGGGCTCTGGGTGCAGAGCAGTAGATAATCGATCTCGCCAGGCGTGGCGTCGCATGACGCGAACAACTTCCGCGCCGCCTGAAACGCCAAGTCCGAAGAACACTCCTGCGGGCCGGCGATGTGCCGCTCCTGAATCCCCGTTTTGCCTTGAATTTTATCGACCGACCATCCCGGGAACTCTCGCGCCAAATCCTCGTTCGAGACCACCTTTTCCGGCAAGTAATAGTCGATTGCTCTAATCGCGGCGTGCATACGATGCCTTTTCTCTTCTCTTTACTGTGCGGTGTAACCGCCGTCCACGGCCAAAACACTACCTGTAATCCACCGCCCGGTATCGGCCAAAAGGAAGGCGATGGCGTTGGCAACGTCGATGGGATCTCCCAAGCCCAGCGGCTGCGTGGTTTCGATCAGTTTTTCGAGCTGTTCCGGCGTCAGCGCGCTCAGGCTGCCCTCATACATTTCAGTCTTCACAAAAGCAGGCGCCACGCAGTTGATGCGCAGACCGGTCTTGGCCATCTCAAGGGCTGCCGACCGCGCAAAGGCAATCAGGGCTCCTTTGCTAGCACCGTAGGCGGATCGCGCCGGCACGCCCAGCAGGCCCGCTACCGACGCCACTAACACCACGCTGGCATGCGCCTGGCGCATGCGCTTGCGGCAGAATGCCGTAGTCAGCGCTACCGCGGCATGAAAATTCACGCGCATCACGGCGTCCAGATGTTCCATGGTAAGGGCTCGTAGCGGCATGAGCGATCCCATTCCCGCGCAGTGAACCAGCCCGTCTAGCGGACCCGTTTGCGTAACCAAATCGCCCAGACAACGGGGGATTGCATCGAGCCCCGCCAGATCGAACGCTACGACAAGGTGTCCCGAACCCTCCAGTAACGCGGCGGTCTGCTCAAGCCGGGGCTGGCTGCGGGCCAGCAGCACGACCCTGGCCCCTAACTGGCTCAGAAGCACCGCCGTACACCTGCCGATGCCCGCCGAGGCACCGGTGACCAGGACGGTCCGGCCGGACATTTGCATGGGGTTGTGCATTACTGTACGGCCGGCGCCGCATGCCGTGCGATGAGATCCGCCAGCGTGCCCACGGTGCGGCAGGCGGCAATCTCTTTAGGTGGCAGCACGACACCGTATTCACTGTCGGCCAGCGCGATGAAGGTGATCACCGCTACGGAATCCCAGCCGTCCAAACCTTCCAGCTCTTCGCCGCCCGTCAGAGTCCCAGGCGCCAGATCCAGCATTTCGTCCAGCTTCAAATAGAATTCGCTCGTATTCATCTCACATACTCCATAATGTCACGTAACAAAGGGATAGCTCGAGCTATACAGGAAGAAGGCGTCAGAATCCACCATTTGCAAATGCAATGGCGGCGCGCCCGTGAGCCGTCCGCCGGGATCGTACAGGACCACAGGCTTCTCGCCGCGCTGGCGGAAGCCATCCCGTCTCAGGATCTCCGCCACCCATGGCAAGGCGCTGGCCACTGTGACCTCGCAGGTGCTCGCCAACTCGGCCGCAGCACGCGCCGCGCAGCGATAGGCCGACTGCCAGTCGCACTGCTCTTCGGAATGCACCCGCACATCTACGATCCGGCACTGCCCACCCACTGGGTTCAACAGGAAATAGCCCCGCGGGACGCCGCTCTTCACCAGCACGTAATATCGGCATGCCGCCGCCGGGCAGCTCAGCAAGTAGTTAATATGGTCCGCCGAACGTCGGCCTATACCATACGTCCGCGGCGGCGCGGCGGGAAACTCGTGCACGCGGGTGGCGGGTTGAGCGGACCATCCGCCATCCGGTTTTGGCAACTGGCCCAGCCTCCAAGCCGCGTTTCGCCCCAGCCGCACCACCTCGCGCCAAAGTGCGCCGTGAGGCCTGCAGGCAAACTGATTCCACGGCCGGATCACGCGGGCATAGGTCTCGAGGATCCCGTACGGAGCGAAGCCGATTTTCGGCAGCAGTCTGCGCGCTTGCGGGCTTCCGCCTATCGCAAGTACGACGCCGGTCAACCGCATCAGATGCTGGTATATCGTAATCCCGACTCCAGGCACCGATGGGTCAGCCAGCCAGTCGATCAGGTGGCTCGCTCGCACCTCTCCGAGCGGACCCTGGAACGCCACCGGCCAGACGCAGGCGTGTGCCAGGATGCGGTCGCCGTCGCGAACGACATAGCTGCGCGGACCATCCCAGTCCGGCCGCGGCAAGAAGAATTTCCAATCAAGAAAATCCGGCTTCAGGAATTCGGCCGGTAGATCGTCGCCGAATGTGGCCTTGATCAGCCGGGCGATTTCCGCCAGGTCTACCCGCCGCGCCGGGGTGACTTCAAGCGAGCCTCGCAAGGACGCTATACTCGAACTGGAAGGCATGGGCAAAAAAGAGCTGCTGGCCAATCTACTATACCATTCAGGTCTTTGGCGCTTTGTCTCCCAACGGCGCCGACACGGACTGGTAATCCTGAACTACCATCGCATCCGGCCCGATCACGCGACCGAGCCCTGTCAGTTTGACGACGGCGTTTTCGGTCCTATGCAATCCGCCTTCGAGCGCCAGGTCAAGTGGCTCAAGCTTAACTTCGAAGTGCTCTCCGAGTCGGAACTGCTCGGTATCGTCCTTGGCGCCCGTCCCTTCAGCGGCCGCTTTGCCGCAATTACCTTCGACGACGGTTACCGCGACAACTACGATCTGGCCCTTCCGGTGCTTAACGCGCATGACACACCGGCGCTCTTCTTTGTCTGCCCGGCAATTATCGACGAACGGCGACTTGGCTGGTGGGATGTCATCGCCTACCTCGTGAAGGCATCTCCAAGAACCACTATCCACCTGCGGGGCGAGGTGATCCCACTCAACGGCCAGAAACCCGCCGCAATCGGCAAACTGCGCGCCTGGATGAAGCTGCGGCCAGCCGCCGAAACTGCGACTCTGATGGACCAACTAAGCGAGGCCTGCGGCGTCCCGCCTCCGGACCTCATCCTGCGGGATCGGCAACTGATGACGTGGGAGCAAATCCGCGAAGCTGGCAATCGAGGTGTCGCGATCGGCTCGCACACTCACACCCACCGCGTGCTGGCCGGGCTGACAGAAGAGGACCAGCGCTGGGAATTGCTCCAATCTAAGGCCGCTCTGGAGGCCCAGCTCGAACGGCCCGTGCGCACGTTATCCTATCCTGTTGGCGGATATCAAAACTTCACTGCCGTCACGATGCGGCTGGCCCGGGATTGTGGCTACGAGGGAGCGTTTTCCTTCCATACGGGCGTGAACCTCCCTGGCGACGGCAATCCCTATAACCTGCGGCGGATTGCACCCAGCGTCACTCTGGACGCCATGTTCGCTTGTGGCGTGACGCTGCCAGAAATGTTCAGTTGGTCGCATCCGCTGCCCGCCTCGCACCAGGCGCCGGCGCCGTAACGGCCGGTGCGGCGGATACCCGCAACCGGCGCTCAATGCGCCGCCGCAGCTCCATAAACGGTTTCTCCACGACGTAGTATGAGACCAAAGCCGCTGCGAACGTGAGGACCAGATTGATGGGGAACCAGTTGATAGGCCGGTCGGAAAGCCGATCCAAAAACGGCTCCTGCCACAGATACAACGAATAACTCAGCACACCGATGAATGCCATGGGACTCCAGTTCAGGAGGCGGCCAAAAAAATCGCTGGGATGCCGGACGCACCGGTCGATGATAAGTGCAATTGCCAGATTCAGAGCGGTCATGCCCACGGCATAAGAAACCAGCAGCAAGGGTGGCTGTTCGAAGGAAAGCAGGATCGCAGCTCCCAAAGCCACCAGGGGCACAGCCAGGAATCCACGGGACTGTTGGAAGCGAAGATAGCCGGGCTGCGCCCACAGCCAAGTGCGCACGCCTGCGAGCACGCAACCGGCGGCGAGCGCATCGGTTTGAAACGAGGTGCCAATGCTCCAACGCAATTCCGGCCCCAGGTACCACGCTCCCAACCGGGTCAGGGGAGCCAGCACGAGCACACTGGCGGCCACCCAGAGTCCACGGCGCGGGCCCACGATGCATAGCAACACCGGCCAAACGAAGTAAAACTGCTCTTCCACCGACAGCGACCAGAGATGAATGGTATGCCAAGGACGGAGTTGCTCGTAGTTTACCGTGTAGGTAGCTGCATGGATCAGGTCCTTGGGTTCTAACCGCAGCCAACCGGCCAGAGACAGCAGGCAGGCGATCGCGATGTACGCGTAAGCGCAAGGGAAAATGCGGAGCGAGCGCCGCAGATAGAACATGCGCAGTGAGACCCGCCCGCGTTCCGCAAACTCCTGAAGGAGCAGTGTGGTAATCAGGAATCCGGATATGACGAAGAAGACCCGCACTCCCACGTTGCCAAGATCCCGCCTCAGTGCGACCAGGCTCACGAAGTAGCGGCTCCCGCAGAGGTGCGCGAAGATCACCATGCCGATGGAAATCGCGCGTAGTCCATCAAGTGACGGAATCCGACCGCCGGAAAAGAGCTTCTCCGAAGGCATGGTTGTCGTGACTGAAGTCGAGCTAGCCATCATTGCGGACCAGCACACAGTTAACTGATGCAGTTTGTCGTGGCCGACCTCGCTGATGGGCCGCGAGGTTCAGTTGAATGTCCACCAGGGGGGAGTGGACAGCCTTCCTCAACGCGCCGGTCATCTCGCAATCCGTGCCGGGACTTCTTGCTCCAGCACATCCGCTATGCGCGCGCCCGCCATCCCATCCCACAGTTCGGGAACTCTCGCGTGCATGCCATTTGCGTTCAACGCCTCGATCGCTGCCTCCAGAATCCGTCGAGGGTCAGTCCCCGCCAGCCGGTTAGTGCCTTTCTCGATGGTCACCGGCCGCTCCGTGTTGTCGCGCAGGGTCAAGCAGGGCACTCGAAGAATGGTGGTTTCTTCCTGAATGCCACCCGAATCCGTCAGGACCAGCCGCGCCTCGCTGATTAGCCTCACGAAATCCAGATAGCCGAGCGGCGTGGTCAGCAGCAGATTGGGTGCACTCAGCCCGGCCTCCTGCATGCGCCCGCGCGTTCGCGGATGTACCGGAAATACGACCGGCAGCCGCGTCGCCAGTTGTGCCAAGACATCAAATAGAGCCTTTAGGCTCTCGGGCGAATCCACGTTCGAGGGCCGATGCAGAGTGGTTACCGCATATTCCTTCGCGTGCAATTCCAACTCCTCTAGAATTCCGGATCGCGCCGCTTTATCCCGGAAGCGCAGCAGCGTGTCGATCATGACGTTGCCCACAAAGTGGATTCTCTCCTGCGGTACGCCCTCAGCCAGCAGATTCGCTACCCCGTGAGGCTCAGTCACGAACAAGTAGTTTGAAATCGCGTCCGTCAATACGCGATTGATTTCCTCCGGCATGGTACGGTCGAAGCTCCGCAAGCCGGATTCGACGTGTGCAATCGGAATGCCTAGCTTTGCAGCCACTAGCGCCGCCGCCAGCGTTGAATTCACGTCCCCTACCACCACCAGCAAGTCCGGGCGCTGCGCCAGGAATACCGGTTCGATCCGCTTCATCACCTCGGCTGTTTGGAACGTTCCCGTGCCGCCACTCACTTCCAGGTTCAGGTCGGGCGCGGGCAGTTCCAGGTCGTCGAAGAATGCCTGCGACATCTCAGGGGAGAAATGCTGACCCGTATGAATCAACCGTACGTCGAACGATGGCCGCCGCCGGAATTCGGCAATCAACGCCGCCATCTTGATAAAGTTCGGCCGGGCGCCGACGACGCACGCGAGCTTCAAAAGAGCCTGCGGTCGGGGGTGTGAAGCGGGGGATTTAACCATCAACGCGCCGCCTGTTCGGGAGCCGCTGCCTCCGACTCAGGACTCAGTTGTTTCTCGCCTTCGATCCAGAGGCTCCAGCCCCAACGCCGCGCCCACGCCTTGATCCCGATGCGTGGCACCCACCTAAGCAAGCGCGGCAGCGGAATCGCCCGCGGTAGCAGGTTGTCCATCTCCGTACCGAGCACGCGAATGGATAGTCGCTGTGAGAGCGGCTCTAAAATGTTTCGTATCTCGGCGCTCGTCACAGGCCACGTATGCGGGTTACCTTCGTTTTCCCAACCGTCAGTGTAACGGCTAGCCAACGCCAGCGGCTCCAGAAATTGGTTCTCTCCGTGGAGAAAGCCCTCAATGTACTGAATGCGATACCACTGGTAAAGGGAATGGCGATGGTACAACATTATGCCATACCCCCCCCGGGCTTCACTACTCTCAACAACTCGCGTAAGGACGATGACAGATCGGGAGAGTGGTGCAGGACACCCCAGGAATAGCCGTAATCGAACGAGTTATCGCCGAAGGACAGGCGGCGGCCATCTTCCTGTCGCACCGTCCCCGGCAGGTTCAACAGAGAAAATCGCCTGATCGTCTGTTCCACCGCTGTTCGGGTCAGGTCGACAGCGGTGATGCGGGCTCCACGCTGGCTCCAGTACATCGCCAGCGTTCCCATACCGCACCCGACCTCCAGGACATTCCTGTCTGCATACTTCGCGTAATCGAAAATCCGTCCGAAGGGACCCGTTTCATTGTGCAAGGGCCGGTTCCAGTTGTTGATGGTTCTGTCTATCTGTTGAAAGAATTCGGCGCTTCCCGGAGTATAATCAACTTCCCGGCCTTCTCCCGCCTGATAATGAGCCGTGCCATGTTCCGTGCCATAGGTCATCGGCCATGCTGACCACCAATCCTCTACAGGCTTGCCCACAATCTCCTCACCTCCTCCCTCGAACCGCATCCCAAGCCACAAGCCCGGGCGTGACGAGGAAAAACACCATCGTAAACAAAACCTCGCCGAGCAAGAACTTCTCCAATGCCCGCCGGCACAGCAGATGCCGCCGGCGTTCGGGCGTAAGTTCGAAAAGTCGTCGACGACCGTTCAGGACCCAGATCCGAGCGCCTTGTCGCTTCAGCGCGCCTTCCAGCGGCGAGCATCCGATACCATTGGCGTCCGTCCAGAGGATTACCACCTCCGCACCGTGCCTAACGGGATGCAACTCCGAAGCTCGCGTCACCAGCCGCACGTCACGTGCGCCATGCTCGGCCGGCAGGGCGTTCATGTACTCGATCGTGCGGCAGCGGCCGTTGTGGGCGATGTGCGTCGACAGAACCCCGATGAGGCGGTTGCGGTTGCCCATCACCCTGGCAAGTCCAGGGTAGGCTGGGCCGTTAAACTGGATGAAGATTGCATCGTTGGAAATAGAGATCATGCTGCTACCTCTCCAACGGGCACGGCCGCGTGAAAGTTTTTCAAAGCCGACCTTGCAGCAGCCACTCCTGCGACGCGCTCTTCCCGCTCGAAGACCCCAAAGATGATGGCGCAGCTATACAAAACCATAGCCAGAACGCCGGTTGCCAACTCCGCGAGAACACCGGAGGGACGGAGCAGATGGAAACAGGACACAAAAGCCACGGCGATGCCCGCGGTTTGGAGCAGGCGCCGGTATTCGAAGCGGTAGTATCGCAAGCGTTGTGCTTCCCAATAGCTGTAGACGAGAATCACCAAAAAGCCGATTAAGGTCGCCGCGACAGCTCCCCATAGTTTGAACAGAGGTATCAGCGTAGCGTAGGCGATCAGGCAAACGATCCCACCCAAGCCGTTGGCCCTAAGCTCGGCATTCGGTTTGCCTTCCGCGGTGAAGGCTCCCTGGAGATGAGCGCCGAGCGAGCGAAACAAGTAGGCTAACCCGATCCAGGGGGCCAATGCGGCTGCTCCATGAAATGCGGGTGTGGTCAGGAGAAAGACCACAGGCCGAGCGAACATGGTCAGAAAAACCGCGGCTGAGGTTAACACAACAGTAAGATAGGTGAGCGCCTTGACATAGATGCGATGTCCGTCCGGGCTGCGGACCACGGCGCTTACGCGGGCCATCCAATGCAGAGAGAACGGTGCGTGCAGAAAACTAATCGCCATGCCCAATTTGTAAGCGAGGGAATAGATTCCAATCTGGGAAAGCGGCACTTGCGAGCGGAGAAAGATCCGGTCGCCGTAATGTATCACGAACACGGAGAGGCCGCTGACGCCGAGCGGCAGAGAATACAGGAATATCCGCAGCAGCAGACTCCTATCGAGGCGCACACCGTTGGCAGCCAGTGCGCTCCAGAGGACGTATGCCGCGACACCCGCTGAGGCCACCAGTCCGGCGAGCAACAGGCCCTTAAGGCCCATACCGAAGCCCGCCAAAAGGACAACCCCTAGGCACACCGAAATGGCCAGATTGGCCAGCGCGGCGCGGACATATTGCCCGGAGCGGCCCATCATCCGCATCCAGCAGAAACCGCTCTCGAGGACCAGGGAGCAGGCAAATGTGACTAGCGTGAGGCGCAGGAAAAATGCGTATTGCGCGCTTCCGAAGACGAGCGAGCTCAGGGCTCCCGCGGCGGGAAGGGCTGCCAGGGCGAGACCCGTCGCGACGAGGACAGTGGCCAGCAGCGTGGTGCTGATGCAAGTCCGACGGGCTTCCTCTCCCTCGGCGGCAAAATAGAAATAGAATAGCGCCTGGCCGAGACGGCTGCCCGCAAGCAGGCCGATCACGTTGACGGTAACATCCAGGAGTTCCATGACGCCGTAGTCGGCTGGGCTCAAGTATCGCGTGTAAATCGGCAGCATCGCGAAGCCGATTATACGGCTGACGACGATAGCTACCGAATAGGTTGCGGACTTTCTGAGAATCTCTCGAAACAATGCAATACCCTCGCTACGTCAGGCTGGATTCAGGCTTCTGCAAGGCAAGACATAGCAGATGGTGTTTCTGGTGCGCGTCGACTCTCCGCGGTGGCGCGATGTAGCTTCCGCAGGTCCAGAGATCGGCGGTATAACAGCACCAGTATTCCTGCGCGGCGATGCACACCCGGTTGGCTTCCGCCCATTCCGTGACTTCCCTCCGCGAAAAGATCTGGCAGATGTAGGGCAGCGCACGGAACATTGGGTCCGACTCCGGCAACTCGTATGCATTTGGATAATACTGGGCCTCGTTATAGGCAAAGGTCATTAGAAGGTGACCACCAGGGTTCAAGAGACGGCACATCGACCGTACGGCGGCGCGGTGGTCCGCAATGTGCTCCAGCACGCTGATACATGTGACCACATCGAATGTTTGGTTTAGCGCCGGATTCCTGATGTCGTCGTCCCTGACGTAAAAGTGCCGGTTATGGAAGCCGTCCTGCCAATAATCCCGCACATTGTCCATCGCCGTGACCAAGTACCCACAAGTCCGGAGAACGCTGGGTAGCGCCGTTGTACCGGTGCCGACGTCCAGAACGCTACGCGGGGACAATTTGGAGAGCTGATCGAAAACGAAGCGGAATTCGACCGGCCGTTCGTTGATCTTCCAGTCCTGTGATTCGTACTCTCGCCGGCACAAATCATTGCAGTACCAGGAGCCGAATCGGTGAACCATAGCTTTCACGGGCCTGGGGATGAACCACCGGCTTGGATTGATCATAGCCAGCAGTCGCCCCATTTATTCAGCACGATGAGCGACCATACGCGCCGCTGGCTGAGCAGGTCGCCTGCAACGGCTCGCCTCATCAATTCGCTCCTTGTCTCGCGGCTGAACAACGAGCAACCCAACGCCTCCGGACGCGCAAGCTCTGCCGAAGCGGCCTTTTGATAGGGGCCCGCCAGCCATGCATAGACCGGAATCGGAAAGCCCTTCTTGGCCTGATAGGCAATACCCTGCGGCAACAGCCCGGAAAAGGCCCGCTTTAGAGCTATCTTGCGGTTCGCTTCACCCGTGGACGGCAAGGCCTTCTCATCCAGCGACAGGCTCGCGCAGTAGCGCGCGAAATCGGCGTCCAGAAATGGACACCGCATTTCCAGAGAGTGCGCCATGGTCATCCGGTCAGCCTTGTGCAACAGGTCATCCGGAAGCCACCACTCGATCATGGCAGCCAGACGGAGATCCAATCCGTTCCAGTCCTGCCTGCTTGCGAAGAACTCCGCGAGAGGCTCCACAGTATCGTGGCAATCGGCGAGGCTCGGACACTCTCTGCGACGAAACTCGTCATTGAAGATAAAGCTCATAGAGGCAGGGTGTCGTACAAGATAGTCCGCGTGACTGCCCGCGACTGCTTCTATCCTCTTTGACAAGCGGTCGGGCCAATTCCAGTGCCGCAGCAGTTTGGCCAGTGGCCGTAGCCGGCTCCATCTGCTGAGACGATCGAAAAAGGAGCGAATCTCTTCCGACCCGGTATAGCCCGCCAGGAGTTCGTCGGAGCCTTCTCCGGACAGAACGACCACCAGTTCTCCGCGGGCTTTCTTGGAAAGGTGGTACAGCGGAATTGCCGTGAGATCAGCCATGGGCTCGTCGAGCGAATAGGCTGCGGGACTCAAGCACTCCCAAAACTCGTCCGCCGTGAGCGTAACCTCGTGATGATTGGTATTGAAATGGCGGGCGACGCGGCGCGCGTTGTCGAATTCATTCTCCTCGGATCCCTCGAAACCGACCGTGTACGTATGGATCTGACGGTGGCCCAACTCATGCATACACCACACGATTGCCGACGAATCCAAACCTCCACTGAGAAACACGCCTAAGGGCCGTTCTGACATCATATGCCGATTAACGGATTGCGTGAGCTGCTCTCGCATTTCTCCTTCCACGGGGCGGCCATTCCTATGTTCCGCGGGATTGAATTGGATTTGCCAGTAGCGGCGGATTTGTTGGACGCCGTTTCCGGCCGCCACCAGGTAACTGCCCGGAGGCAACTTCTGGGCGTGCTCAAAAACGCTTAGGGGGGCCGGAATATATCGATAGTTCAAAAAGCTCGCAAGGGCATTCCGGGAAAGGTCGCGCGGGAAGGCCGGCATCGCAGCGAGCACCTTTAGTTCGGAGGCAAACGCCAGCCCCTCGAGCCCGTTCCAGTAGTACAACGGCTTCTGACCGAATCGGTCTCTGGCAAGAACCAGCTTTTGTTCCCCGAACGTGGCGATGGCTACGGAGAACATCCCGTTCAATTGAGCGAAACAGTTTTCTCCGCAATCCTCATAGAGGTGCAGAATCACTTCCACATCGCTGTGCGTTCTAAAGCGGTGCCCTTTTTGCTCCAGCCGAGTCCGCAAGGACTGATGATTGTAGATCTCGCCATTGCAGACGATGGCGATGGTGTGGTCTTCGTTCCAAATGGGCTGGTTCCCGCCTTGCACATCGATGATGGCGAGGCGCCGCATTCCCAGCCCGATCGGGCCAGAAACACATACGCCCTCCCCATCCGGTCCGCGGTGCACCATTGCGGCAGCCATTTGCCGGACTTCAACTTCACTGACCGCGCTATCGCCCGCGCGAAACAAGCCTGCTATACCGCACATGATGGAATGTTCAGCTCCTGCTCGCAGCCCCGACTCGCTTCAGCCGTTCTTCCAGCAGCCTCTCAAATAGTTGCTCATAACCGGTTGTCATGCTTTCGACAGAGTGACGTTCGATCACGTACTCCCTCCCGCGAAGACCGCGCTGGACCCTCGCCTCACAATGGAGCGATTGCAGCAGTGCCTCGGCCAGTTGACCGGGGTCGCCAGCAGCGCACAACCAACCGCAATCGGCGGCTCGCACGAGCTCCGGAATAGCTCCAACGTCGGTCCCTACGACCGGCAGACCGGCAGCCATGGCCTCGACAAGCGTAAGCGGGAGCCCTTCGCTCAAAGAACAAAGCACAAAGGTATCCAAGCGCGATAGGAACCCGGGGACATCCAGGCTCGCTCCATGAAAGACGACGTTCTTGTCAATGCCCAGATCTCGAGCAGTCTGTTCCAAGGCGGAGCGTAGGGGTCCCTCTCCCAATATTTCCAGGCGGCTGTGGGGGACCTCACTTCGAAACCGGGCAAACGCCTTCAACAACGACGCATGGTCCTTCACAGAAACGAGCCTGCCCACGCTTCCGATTACGAAATAGCCATCGGCCCTACGTGGGCGAATAGCGCGGAAGCGTTCCAGGGGAATCCCGTTGGGGATGACCGTCAATTTCCGCCGGGCGACCAGCGTGACGTGCCCCAAATGCGCTCCCACCGCTTCGCAACATGGCACGATTCGATCTGACCACCGGCAACTGGCGTCGAAAATCATTTGAGCTCTGCCGAACCCGGTCAGGTTGCCGGGCCCGTGGAATGTGTTCACGACTACGGGAACGCCAGCCAGTCGCGCTGACAAAACTCCATAGTGATGGACCAGAGGGTTGTGCGTGTGGATCACGTCGGTCCGCGAAAGACGCATATGGCCCGCGAGCATGCGCGCAGCCTCGAAGCTGAAACCGCCGCCTTTTCCCAGAGCGCAAACTTCGATTCCAGATTCACACAGAACCCTTGCTAGCGGTCCGGCGCCACGGAGACATATCACATTCAGGACATGGCCTCTGGACTGTAGGCCGAGCACTAGATCAACCACCATTCGTTCGGCTCCGCCGATCTCCAGGTTATTTACAAGCTCGGTAATCCGCATGCTGTGCTTTGGTATCTTTAGATCATGATTTCCGGCATGGAGATCATGGCGATGTTCTAAAGTGCAACGCATCATTCTGCTGGCCTATTACTATTTGCCGCATACCACGTCCGGCGTGCAGCGCGCGGTGCGCCTGGCCAAATATCTACCGCAATACGGGTATGCCACCAGCGTGATCTGCGCCGGTCATGCGGGGCTGCAACCGAAACTCGAGGATGTATTGCACGTGCCTAACGAAGTGGTGCAATCGCCGCGCTGGCTCGTTTCGCTCGCGCGGATGATTCAAAGGATTTTACCGTACAACGAGCAACTCCCCTGGGCAGTGCACGCTATCGCCGCCGCGCGCAGCGTGATGGCCCATGGACCTGTGGCTGCCGTAGTATCGACTTCGCCCCCTCTGGCTACGCACTTGGCCGCATTGTTCCTGAAAAAGCGCCACGGTCTCGTGTGGGTTGCCGATTTTCGCGATCCGCTGGTGGGGAACCCTGGCCGAGCCAGGGCGTGGGCTAAGCCATATGACGCAGCGCTGGAGCGCTGGATCTTCCAATCTGCGACTGCGGTCGTGGGCGTCACCGATGCGGTGGTGGACGCGTGGCGCCAGCAGTATCGCCGATTGGCGTACAAGTTTCATCTGATCTGGAATGGTTTCGACCCAGGCGACCAGTTTGGACCCGCGCAAGTCCCAGAGCGGCCGTACAGGGTTCTGGCGCATGTTGGAGTGCTGTATGTGCAGCGTCACCCCACCGCGATGCTTGCGTCTCTCGACCGGCTCGTTCGTCAACGGCTGGTAGATCCGGCTCGCCTGCGCCTTCGCTTCGTCGGTCCAATCCAGCAGCAAGAAGAACTTGAGGGACACCTGGCTGCGGCATCACTGCTGGCACAGGGATGCCTGGAGATCCGCCCGGGGGTGATTCCCCGGGAACAGGCCATGCTGGAGACCGCCACCGCTGACGCTCTTCTGCTCATCGACATCGTGAACTTGTCTAATACCGGCTACACGGTGCCGGCCAAGATCTACGATTATATTCTCACCGGACGCCCCATTCTGGCGCTCACCGACCGGGATTCGCCCGTCGACCGGATTCTCCAGAGAGCCGGGATCCGTTATGCCTGCTTGTACCGCGACGACATCGAAGCGGAGACAGATCGAAAGCTGGCGACCTTCCTCGACCTGCCGAACGAACCACTCGCTCCAAGCGCCTGCTTTCTCGAGAACTTCGACGGCGAGCGTCAGGCGGGTCGCTTGGCTGCCCTTCTCGATGCACTCACGCTGCATTAGGGAGTCCATTACTTTTTCGGGCCACCCAACACGATGGCCGCTGCCCAGGCGTGTTTTCGCATGAAAGGAAACCAACAGAAAACTTTCTGGTCGAGCTGGTCGAGTTGCCTGACAAAAGTCCGGAACCAGCTCGCCCGTCGGAACGGAAAGGCCGCCAGAGCGAGGAGATGAAAGTACCGGATCTCGATTCGCTGAAAATACTTCTCAGCAACTCTGAAGTCCGCCACGGTGAGCAGATGTTCATCCACACTGCGCATCTCCGGAGTTAGTTTACTGTAGGCGTTGATAATCGGGTTGTGGCCCAAAGGTTCAAGAAAGATAGCGCTGCCTCCGGGCCGCAGAGTCTGCAGTTCGGCAAGGCTCCCTTCAAGATCGAGATGGTGCAGTATCCCGGTACCGCAAATCAACTCAAAGCTATTTTCGGCGAATCCGAGATATTCCGCATTCATGACGCAGGAATGCACGCGCGCCAGCCCATGCCGGCGGACCAAGTCGCGATGCAGCGAGATGGCCACCGGTGAAAGGTCGATGCTTATGGTTGTGGCCCCTCTCGGGGAAAACAGTACGGCTTGGCTGTGCGGGCCGCATCCGTACTCCAAAACGCGATTGCCCTCGCAACGCTCCATCAAGAACCGTCGGAAAAACATCTTACTCGCTTCCGTAATCGAGTAATACTTATCAACCACCTCCCGTGTGTTGCCTGAAAATACCCTACGTGAAACTCCGATTCCCGCCGGTACCTCGTATCCACTTCAATTCCCTCCATGGCCAGTCATTTTCAACGCTTATTGCACTGTTATCCTGCATGTAATGTTCCCGGCACTCCACTCGATTCCAACTCCTGTTCCGTCTCTAAATCCATGATCAGTCTTCCTTCAATCGTGTACCAGGCCGCCGCGCTGAGAACCAACATATACGGCAGATCCATCCGACAACAGGAATAGAACGTGCTCCCAAGCATGAACACCGCCAATGGGACTTGGATCGCCCGTGGAATGGCCTCCCACTCGGGCTTCAAACGCTGCATTCGACGGGCTGACCGCTCCAGCCAAATGACGGGCCCCAACAGCATACCAACGTAAAGTAGAAACCCGAAAACTCCACAATCCACCAACATCTGCAGGTAGCTGTTGTGGGCAACATGCGAGTTCTCCTTTCCCATGTATCTTTCCGCCAGCGCTGCGTAGTTCAGACCCCCAAAACCCACTCCTAAAATCGGATAATCTCGCCACATCGCAAAGGCAGCCTTTGCATGGATAATTCGAGACTCCGCTGATTCTTCCTGCTCATAGTTTTTGAGCGTCATCATTCGCGCAACATATACGTCAAAGACCAAGTAAACCGCTCCCCCTGCGACCCCCGCGAGCATGACTAACGCGAGGACCCGGCGCTTGGTGCGCCGGCAAATGAGAAGTATCGCCAGGCCAAGAGAGAGAGACCCCCCACGTGAGTTGGACATAATGATCGCCGGAATACACGCGCCGATCATCCCTGTGAGGGCAAGTCTCACACTCGAACGGGATGTCAAAGATCGACAATACCAGCATGCTGGTAATAACATTGCGAAGGCTAGGGCGACGAAATTGTTATCTGCTAACATATCACCGTGGCCCGCAACTAGTTCCACGCCGCCATGGATCACGCCGTATAGCCCGAATTTCAGTGCTACCACACCCAGCGACAGAGCAATTACCAAGAGCAGCTCCCTCATATCTGTGAGCGTCTGAGTCAGCACGGGGATGAGAAGTAATACCACAATCATCCGGCTATAAAAATTGTATCGGTCATACGTCAATGCGGGGTATACGGCAAACAACACGGATAATCCTACCGGGATCTGCAGGAGCACTACGACCCTGCTAATCGGATTCCTCACAATAGCCGTGAAATCTCCTAGATATCGTAACGCGCCGAGTCCAGTGGCCACGGCCAAGCATAGCGAAAAAGGGTACTTGTTTTCTGCAAAGGCCAGCAGGTCGGGCCGCATCAGCGCGTACCACAAGTAACCCAATAGCCCTATCCGCGGCTTGATCAGAGCAATCAAACAAAGCGTAACAACTACTGGTACAAAGATGAGTTCGCGGAGGCCCACTGGTATGAGAATGTCATGCGTGCTGGCGTTTGGGGGACGTTGACTCCGTGGCGAGTAGTTTCCCGATCCACAGATGGTTGTGGTCACTTCTACTGAAGTCCATTGCAGCCAAAGAATAATCGCAGTAGACCGGTAACAAGTTCCGCAGCTTGGGCCAAGACGTTCCGTTATACGATAATAGCGACGCGATTGGACGGCACGTAGATCCGCTTCACATCGGCGCGGACTGACAGCGGTAAGGCCCAATCAGAAAGGTGAGATCGACTGGGTATACTCATCGGCGCGGGCGGTCTTTCGACCGAGCAATTCAGGTGCACGGCCACAGGCTGGGCATCCATCAGGGGTGTAGTCCGCAGCACACGGCCAACCTCAGCTTCCAGGATGCAATACGGATGTTGCGCCGGCGGGAACAGCCTGATTCGCAGTTGATCGGATACTGCCATGGCAGACCGTTCGCTTCTAGACGTCTAAGGTAACTGACTTGTATCTGAAAGTGTCAAGTTTTGAAAAAGGAGCACACTCTACCC
>OCZU010000504.1_pt1 | contig 26963 bp, 20 predicted proteins | sample 1539001 | NCBI WGS metagenome assembly OCZU01 (sample SAMEA3539306, study PRJEB22396) | soil metagenome | biome: tundra; feature: field; material: soil | place: USA | collected 2010-05 | depth 0.15 m | reverse complement strand
GGATTTCGAGTTTGAAAGGCGACCGCACGGCGCCACCCTACGCGGGCAAACTCGGCCCGCACCTCGGCTGGAGTCAAGCGCAGGTTGCGAAAATCGTAGTGCGAAGGGATTTGGGTCCCTTCCAGTTTTCCACCGACGTACCAGGGGTTCGCCTTGTTGATTGCGTAATCAGCGCCCGGATGGGCCGAGCTGGTGCTGGCGAAAACTGCCTGGGCCTCGGCCTTACGGTCGGGCTGCCAGACCTCCTCCACGTTCAAAACCGCCAACATCACGCCTTCAGGGTCACGGAGCGCGACCTTGCTCGTTCCTGGAGTCAACTTCTTCGCAAACTCCTCGGACACGTCCAGGGTGATGGGCATGGGCCAAAGCGTTCCGTTGGCCAACCGCATGTTGTGGCAGACGCCTTCGTAGTCGGCCCGGGTCATGAAGCCTTGAAGCGGCGAGAATCCGCCGGTGAGCAGCAATTCAAGATCGCAAAGCTGGCGACCGCTCAGGTCCCACGAGGGCCACTCTTTTGAATGGGCTTTCAATTCAGCAATTCTCTCGGGTTGAGCGATGAGTTGAACAAGTTCTCCGCCGTGCGGCGGAATGAGATGGCTGGTCGCGGCTGTCAAAGTCCTAAGCCTCCTGAATCTTACGTTCTTGTCTACTACGTTTATTGTATTTGCCTGGATTGCTTCCCAGGCTGCATCAGGGCCGGGCGAAGTTGCCTTGCGGGCTCTTGAGGGAGAGGAAAACCCCGAAACGTTATCTCACAGACTAACACTCCCGAGCAGTGGTAAGAAAGCTGGATTCCTTGGCCCATGAATGACTAAATGGAGCAGCAATTGTCCGGCCTTCCGGGACAAGGATTATCTACTTAAACAATTGAAACAAAGCGACTTGGCGCGATAGTTTGTCCCTTGGGTTTCCCTTGAGGCGCGAATATGAAAACAATTGCGACAATGGCAGGGGCAATTCCACAGCGGCAATGAACTCGGTAGAGTACGCCAGAAAGCTGTCTAGGCTATGAGCTCGGGGAGCGCAGGGCTCGGGACCAGCCGTTCAGTTTCCAATCTCGCCCGCGGACGCAGAGAGCGGCCAGGTAGCCTGGTCCGGCCGGCACCTCTTGGAGTAACCAATGTCCTGCTTCTGAGCCATCGGGCCGCGTTGCCAGCAGCGCGTCTGATTCGCCAGAATCGAGTGAGACGTCGAATTGGCTTAAGGGAAGCGATAAGCCGTCCCCTGTTGCTTTGATATACGCCTCTTTGCGAGTCCAGCAACGGAAGAAGGCCTCAAACCTTTTTTCGGGGGGAAGAGCGGAAAGTTGGGTCTGCTCGTGCGTGGAAAAGAAGCGGCGGGCGATGGCTTCCAGGTCGAAGTCACTGCGAACCTGTTCTACATCGACACCGATCTCTCGTCGACGAGTGAAGGCCAACAACGCGATTCCGCCAGAATGGGAGATGTTAAACGCGACATCGCTACCCGCATGCCCAGGCCCCAGAGAAGGTTTGTCCTTCTTCGAGTAAGAGAAGCTCAAATTGCTAGCATCCGTTGCCAGGTAGCTTGCCAGAATTGTCCTCAACAGGGCTCGCGACGCAACAAAGCGCTGACGGTCCCGTGGAAAGTGAAAGCGGGAAGCGCGCGCCACCTCGTCGGAGGAAAGCACGTTCTGCCAACGGGATTCATCGGCGCCAATGGCTTCCAGATCGACTCGCCAAAGGTGGACTGCATCTTCGGGCAGTGGGAGAAGTGCATCGATCTGGAAGTCCGAATCGGTTATGTTCATGGTCTGGCTCATCCGTTGCACTCCTTCTGGCCTACAGACCAGCCTCCAATTGCCACTGGCGCTGTTACAAAGCGTACTAGAAACCGGGGTTAACAAAGCGATTCACTCTATCCGGGGTATCCAGTCTCTGAACCCATCCTGCCCATCGCTGGAGGCAGTCGCTCGCCGCAAGACGTAGCTTTTTCAGACTACTCTGTGGGTAGCCCCTTGACCGAAAACGTGCTCTAATACTGACAGTGCGAGTGTGTGCGAACGGGAGACTTCATGAAGCTCAGGGTCGTTTGTTGGTTCGTATTGGTGGCCGCCTCGATCGGTCTGGCGCCAGCCCAGAACTCATCGTCCGCTACGCCAACTCGAGACCCTCTGTTGAACGCGACCAAGCCGCTGACTCCGAAGTCCGCCATGCCGACACAGAGTAAGTCATCGGGTGGGGTGTCGAATGTCTCGAAAAATGGAAGCACGAATGCGGAACTCAGTCGTCTGGAGCGGCAGAACATCAAAGCTGGCGATCCAAAGAAAGTGACTACGGGGGCGTCGAAAAGCACGTCGGTCAAGACGTCCGCTAACGTCTCCGCCAACAGTGGCTCGGGAATTAACTTTCAGTATCAAAAGCCGGTGGGCGGCATGAAGGCTTCTACGCCTGGAGCAAATGCCAAGAGCTCTGCCACGCCGCGCGTTAAGAAGAATTAGGCGGGTGTCTCCCGGGATTGCCCCAGTCCGCAGGAGGCAACTTGCCCGGTGTCGTGCCCGCGGCCAAAGCGGCAGTATCAGCTAGTGGTGTGGCTTCCCGACCTGCCACTGTGGGCTCGGTGACGCAATACTTCACCAGGCACCAGAGTGCCCGCACTCCATCCTTCCACTGGATTTTCTTGCCCTCTTCATACGTACGGCCCCAGTAGCTGATCCCGACTTCGTAGATCCGCAGTTTCCGCTTGGCGATCTTCACCGTAACTTCAGGCTCGAATCCGAAGCGCTTTTCCTCCAGAGGAATAGATTGGATGACCTCGCGGCGGAAAGCTTTGTAACACGTCTCCATATCGCTAAGGTTGATGTTGGTGAGCGCGTTGGAGAGCAAGGTAAGAATCCAGTTGCCTACGGAATGCCAGAAGTAAAGCACGCGATGGGGGCGGGCGGAAAGGAAGCGCGAGCCGTAGACCACATCGGCGCGCCCTTCGATCAGTGGTTCCAGCAGCACCGTGTATTCCGACGGATCGTATTCCAGGTCGGCGTCCTGGATGATGACGAAGTCGCCCGTCGCTTCTCGGATGCCGCGATGCAGGGCCGCGCCTTTCCCCATATTCCTGGGCTGGAGCAGAACTCGAATTTGGGGACGCACCGCCTGCGCCTGTGCGAGGATTTCCCGCGAGCCGTCAGTGGACCCGTCATCCACGCAAATCAGTTCGATCTCCAACGGAACAGCAAACACTCTGTCAACCACCTGGCGCAGCGTGCCACGTTCGTTGTACACCGGCATGACGACGGAGAGTCTCATGGTTGGGTTGAGCTCTAAGTGTAGCGGAAAAGTGTAACGCAAATCCAAGCTGGAAGCTGGCGGGTGGGCCGTGCAGGCGTCGCAATCCGCATACAGTAGCGACGAAGCGCATTTCCGAGGTGCAGACGTAAGGGTGCTTGCCGGCCTTCAACACGCGGGTTTCATCGAACAGGCATGGACAGTATGTAAAGCCCCTCTCGGGAGTGTCAGCGACGGTGCCAATATTTCTCAATTGTCACGACCCGTAATGGGATCGGCTCCAGGCAAGGCGTAGTGACAGGGGAAGGTGAACTCTGTTGCTTAACTCGCGCGGTTCCGGTAGAGATTGGTGTCCACCTGCTGCGTCATGACTTTGATATCCAGCGGGATTCTTAGGAAGCGGGCGACTGCTTCAGCAGTGGCTTGTGGCTCGCGCAAAATATCGTGGTAGTGCACCCGCAGAACGGCGATATCAGTTCTTCCGGCGAGCCACTTCTTGACCTCGATCAGATGGTGCTGGAAGGCCTTTTCGATTGCGCCGGTGGTCTCCCCACCTTTCTCATAGTTACGCCGCCGCAAAAGCATCTCGTCCTGTGACTTCAGCACCTCGGACAGAGGACGTTGCATGAAAATGACGCGATAGTCGTGTCCGGGAGGAAGCGAAAGCAGAAGTTGCGAGATTACTTTGACGACTTTACCCTCAGCTTCCGCAATACATCCGGGATCTTTGGGCAGTTGCTTGATGCGTTCCCATTCAACGTAGCCACGCGGGTTGTCCGTGTCCGCTTTGCGTTCGCCGTCGGAGAGGACTGAGAGTCCGCCCGCCGCCAGCATCTGCATCATTAAGGATGTGCCCGAGCGAGGCAGTCCCGAGACGATCGTAATCATTAGCGCCGTTCACGAAGAAAATGAGGGCGGCTGCCCTTGGGGGATTATAGGGAGAACACACGAATCGGGCAAACTACGCATTCAGCTCTGCGCCTCTGTTCGCACACCCACCGCCTTCTTCTGTCAATGATCTCAGGAAGACTTTGATCTCAGGAAGACTTTGACCCCAATGCGCCCGGCGGCTTCGGCGGTCGCGGCTCCCACATTTTCGTCGGTCTTGATCGCGACGATTCGTATTGGCTGCCCCAGACTCACCCTGCGTTTGTGGGATGCTCCCGACGCGTGGGCGACGATTTCCAAAAGCCAAGAGAATTATCGTCAATCTTTTTCCTTAAGGTAACAGTGTTTTCACAAAGCGAAGCTATTGGCTTCCGACGTGCATCAGGCTGGAGTACTCACCGGTCATCGGGGAAGTCATGTAAATTGTTCAAGGCTCACCCGTAGGCCAGGCAAATTCCTCCTAGGGCGTTCACCCGAGTTCGGGCTCCGAACTGTCGCCATTCAGGCCAAAGACCTATTCTTTCTGGCTTCTCGGGCTTTGCGTCGGCCCGTGATCGGCCGGGGTCCGCGCAGGAGTGAGGTTCTCTCCTCCAACTCTCTCGCGGGATCAACTTACGCTGACTTTCCGCACTTTTCGCACCCTTAGCGGCATTCCTGGTAGCCAGATGGAGGCTTCTCGCACTTGAGTTTGTGGCAATTTCCACATTTTGGAAGCGCGCGGCATTGCCTGCAAGTGCCTGCGGAAATGGCTGTTCTTTGGTCACAGCTATTTTTGTCTCAAAATGGCATTGCGGGTGCTACGGAATCTGGAACCTCCCAGACTGCGCGAAGGTCTTAGGGCGGAGGGCGAATCCAGACCAGGGGGCGGTGATGGTGGAGAAGTCTGTTCGACTAGGACCGCGCGAACAGCAAATCGTCGAATTGCTTTTGCAAGGCTGCGACAATGCCGAGATTGCCAGCCAGCTCAAGATGGCGCGCAGAACCGTAAAGGCGCATTTTAACCGGCTGTTCCTTCGCTTCGGAATCGCCGGCGGAATCAAACGAGTGAAACTCGCGACCCTGCTTTATCGGAGGCAATTATGTTTGCAAACGGGCGTTATGGAAGCCGTACCCCCAGCGAGCGTGAAAACCGTGTCATCGAGCTTGTCGCGCAGGGCTTGAAGAACCGCGATGTAGCCCATGAGATCGGCACGACGGAACATGTGGTGAAGAATTATCTTCGCGTAATCTACGACAAGCTCGGACTCTGGAACCGGGTGGAGCTTGCCCTATGGTATGAATCGCGCCGGCAGGAGCCGGAACTTCCGGCCTGAGTCGCGCTGCGGGAGGAGCTCGCGTCGGGTTAAGGAAAACCTTTGGGAGCTGCCGGACAATTTCCTGTTGCTAGGTTTCACTCGCAACCGAAGGCCCGCAAGTTACGGAGTCGCTCAGCGGCAGCCTTCCCGCCTTTTCGTGCTGCGGCATCCAGCAGCACGCGTGCCTGGTCGCAGCTCTTAGCAACTCCGTCTCCGCGCAAATACAAATCAGACAGAGCCATCGTTGCGGCCATGTTCCGCTTTCTCACGGCCTTCCACAACCATTGGACCGCTTCTTCGTTGTCGCGGGTGACGCCTTGGCTGCCATTTAGATACTTCTCCGCCATCGCCAGCTCTTCCGCTCCGCTCTGAGCAGTCGGTGTCGAGGAACTTACTGCCGCGGAACCTGCAGCCACCGGGACGATCTGGGGCATACTTCGCGCCTCGGCAACCGGTTCTTTTCGGGACTTCGCCGCGGGTTGGGTTTGGTCTTGGACCGGAGAAGCGGGCGGAATGCCCGTCGGTACGGCGTTCTGCGTCGTGTTCGGCTGCTGCGCAGAAGGCGTCGGCGCCGGCTGCTCCGATAGGATGGCTCTCGAAGTAGCAGACTGCGGACTCGCGCTGGTCGACGAAGCTGTCGTTCCGCGCCATGCCCTGTAAACCAGTACTACGAGAAGAATCGCCAGCACCACACCGGCGTAGAGCCAGTAATTACGGGGTGCACGCTCTGATTCCTCGGCTTGGTTGGGAGGATTATTTTCCGGCAGCAGAGAAGTCAGCCCCAGGGAGGCGTAACGTACCGAACGTGGGTCGTCCTCGGCGAATCTGACCGGAGCCTCAATCGCGTCCTCCTCTTCCCGAGAGTCAGTTCCGACGGAACGCTCACACCAACTCCCTCCAGCGATCGGCACATCATCGGAGACTTGAGGCACATGTGCCTCCGGAGAGATTTGCAATGGGGCGCCACACATCCCGCAAAATCTTTGCTCCGCTGAATTGCTGTGAGCGCACACAGCGCAAGTGCGGGCAGAGTCCATTTCGGCTGGAGCCGACTCCAGCAATTCCGTCATCTCAGTCTCTTTTGTCTCGCTCTGGGCGTGGACGGCTTGAACAGAGTCGGCATCTGGAGGGGAAGTATTTTCCAGTTCCCGAAGCAGCTCAGAAATGGCTTGTTCGCGCTTCTCGGGCGGATTGGTGAAGTACACCTCCGCCCATCGTCCCATGTGCGCCGCCAACAGCGGATTCAGGAGGGGATTCAGTTCCGGATCCGGTAACGCATTTGCGTCGAATTTGTCGGTGCGCTGCGGCACTGCCATTCTCCGGAGAAGCGGGATACTTATGATTGCACTACCGCGAAAGAAGGTTGTCAAATCTGGCTTGGTCGGGAACCGGCGGACCACGCTCAGGCCGCGAGGGTCAGTCACAAGCCTTGCGATTCGCGGGTTCGAACTGGTCCAACTGCGCGTCACGCTGGCTGGTGAGCTTGCCTTTCGGTGTCTTGCCATAGAGATCGGCACCGGGGCAGTAGTAAAGAGCCGTGTGCAGGTCAACCCAAACCTGAGTATCGGGATTGCCTTTGTACTCCGGAACCTCGGGAGCTTCAGCCAGCCCGAGACTGATGAGCAGTTTGTCGAACGTGGAAAGATCTGCATCCGGAGCTGGTTGTTTGCTCCGGCTCGCGCTCCCGGAAACCGCGATTCCACGCCCCGTGGCGCCCACCGAGTGATCGGACCAGATCCCCCAGCGAATCACCACCACCACCAGGACGACCGCGATGGCGAGATAAAAATCGCCACGACGGGAGCGCCAGAAGCGGGCTACGGCGCCGGGCGCTTGCGTCGCCGCCAACGATTCCAGGAAGTCCCGGGCCCTGGCTGCGGAAGTCCAGGCCAGATCCTCCTGCTGCGGTTTTACCAGCGCAGTTGACGGAGCTTCCAGATTGTCTTCGCCGGGCTGCGATTCGGGAGACAGGGACTCCTCCATCGCGGGTTCGTTCGCGCTCGCGTGGAATGACCGCGAAGGCAACAGGCCACTGCCTTCCAAGTCCGGCAGAGAGAACGGCGGCATCTCATCGTCCTGCATGCTGGATGTTCCGCCGTGGCTGGCCCGCGGGGCGCCACACTTGCCGCAGAACTGCTCCTCGGAAGCCAGACTGCTTCCGCATTTCCAGCAGGAGGATTGCGCAACAGCTACTGCACTGGTATCCATGTTCGCGCTTGCGTCCGTGGCGGAATGGTCCTCCGCCCAGGCCACCAGGCTCGGCTGGAGACTTTCGATTGCAGCCAGCATCGTCGATCGTTCGGCGGCCATCGACACCTTTATCGCCAACTGAGCATCTCGACCAAGCGCTTCGGTGACCAGGCCGGCCATCAGCTGGCAAGTGTGGATGTCCTGTTCCGCGTAGCCGTGAACTCTGTCGAAATACAGTTCCAGGGCTCCTACGATGCTGCCGTCCTGATAGACAGGTACCGCGACCAGAGACAGGATTCCCCGCTGCCGGCACGGTTCGGGGTCGAACAGCAACTCGGTATTCACGTCCTCGCTGCGAATCACTTGCCCAGTGCGCACGCTGGCTGCGCAAATCGCCGTCGCCAGGGGGACTTCGCTTCCCAGGGGTAAAGCGGGCCCGCCGGCCCCGGCGCGATAGCGCACCATCTTTTCTTCGAGAATCCCAACGGCTGCACCCGTCGCGCCGGTGATGCGCGCAACTCTGTCGGCGACTACTCCCAAGGCCTTATCTAATTCGAGATGGCGCACCTGAATCTGGCGTTGCGCCTCGACAATCTCCGCCAGGGTGAGCGTGTAGTCTTCGTTAAGGCGCGTACTCTCTTCTGATTCTGGTTGACTTCGTGGGAGCGGAGCTTGATTAGCATACTCCTGCTCCCGGAGCCGCTCGATATGGGACTCCATTCTTTCTTCCAGGTCCCGCATTTTGCGGTTGTGCTCCTGGAGCACATAGGCTGCTTCCAGCAGCTTGTCGAAAGTCTGCTCGTCGAGAACTGGTTTGTTTTCTTGGTCGGTCACAATCCTACTTGCCGCCCTTTATGGCCTGCCGGCGGAGGTGGTCTACCGGGAGACCAACCCTATTTTAGTGCAATTCCTCCACCAAAGAACCTAAGTTATGAAGTCGATTCCTGGGGCGCATCGGATGCGGGATACCAGGCCGATCCAGTTGTGGCAAGCCAATCATGAGGGCACAACCATACGGAATTCAAGGGGTTAAAGAGGGGCGGACTCAAAGAAGTCCAGCCGCCATTTTGGGGCCGGGGGGAGGCGTTCGCTGGTTACTCTCGTAAGATGCAAGCGTATGCACACTTGTTCGCGGGAAAGTCCTTCTGTTCTCCTAGCGGCTCAGATCGAAGGGAGTTCAGAATGCGTGCCTTTTCCTCCGAGATAAAAATGCACGGCTGGCGTGATGATCAGCGACAGCACCATCGAAATCAGGACTCCCCCGATCACTGCGATGGCCAGAGGCTGGAGCATCTGGGATCCTGCCCCTAGGGCAAAGGCTAGCGGCAGCATGCCTGCCACCGTGGCCAGTGCCGTCATTACGATGGGTCGCAATCTCCGGCGGCCGGCTTGCAGCATGGCGTCCTCTGCGGGGACCCCGAGCCCTCGCATCTTCTGATCCGCGTCCAGCAACAAGATGCCGTTCTTGGCCACGATTCCGATCACCATGATCATGCCCATGAATGATGAGATGTTGAAGGTGGTGCCCGTGATCAGTAGTGCGATGAACACGCCCGAGGTGGAAAGCAGCGCCGAGGAAAGAATCGCGATGGGAGCGGCAAATGTTCCGAACTCAAACAGCAGCACGATGAACAGCAGCAGTACAGCCAAAATCAGCACAACCACCAGATCATGGAATGAGCGTTGCTGTTCTTCATAAGTTCCGCCGTACTCCACGCGGATGCTAGAAGGCAGGTGCAGTTCGTTCACGGTTTTCTGCACTTCAGCCATGGCGCTGCCCAGGTTTGTGCCTTCTAGGCGAGCGGTTACGGCCACGTCGCGCTGCAGGTTTTCCCGCCGGATTTCGGATTGGCCGGGATTCTCCACCACTGTTGCCAGCGCGCCCAGTGTGGCGGTGTGTCCGCTGCTGCTTACCAGAAGCGTATCGCGCATGGCTTCCAGCGACGATCGGTTCGCACTGGGGAAGCGTACGCGCAACGTGTAGGCGCGATCATTTACCACGACGGGCGTGGGCGCCGGTTCGCCCTCCAGAATCGCGGAAGCGTCGAGAGCTACTTCCTCCACGGTGAAGCCTGCGCGAGCCGCCATGCTGGAATCCACCTGGAAGGTAACGGCAGGCCCGCTAATGGTGTTATCGATCCCATTCAGGATGTCTACAACGCCGTGGATCTTGTGAATGGCGTCCGCCACTCTTGGCGCCCACTCTTCCAGTTGGTTATTGTCTGGCGAAAACAGCTTGATCTGGATCGGTTCCGGCGCTGAAGTCAGGTCACCAATCATGTCCTGCAGCACCTGGGTGAACTCCACGTCCAGCGCGGGTTCCTGTTGCGTGACTTTGGCGCGTACCTCGGCAATGACCTCATCAATGCCGCGATCGCGCTTCCCCTTCAGTTTCACCAGGACATCGCCGTAGTTCGCTTCCGTCACCGCTGCCAAACCAAGTTGCAGGCCGGTGCGGCGGGAAGTGCTTTCCACTTCGGGCGTGTCCCGCAGGATTTGCTCGATATGACTGACCACGCGGTTGGTTTCGGCAAGGGAACTGCCTGCGGGCATAAGGTAGTCGAGCACAAACCCGCCCTCGTCCATTTCTGGAAGCAGGTCGGAGCCGGAGAAGTGGTAGCAGGCATAGGAAACGGCGATCAAGGCGAGACTGAAGACCAGGAGCGCCCGCGGACGCTCCAGTGCGCGCCGCAGCCAGCGTTCATGGAAGTTCACCACGCGCAGGAAGAAGCTGCCGAGTTGCGATTCCTCGGCAGCCAGCAGGCGCATAGCAGTGTCGCGTTCGGTTTGAGAGTTCTCGATCCTGGTTTCCGAATGCTCTTCCTCCGTGGATGCATCTTCTCCAGGGGGACTGGCCTCCTGCTCTTCGAGTCCCGGATCTTTCATGTCGTCTCTCTGGCGCCGTCCCTGGATGAAGTACTGGCTCAGGTTCGGCGTCCAGGTCAGAGCCAGCGCGAGAGAAGTCAGCAGCGCGACCGTCATCGTCACTGCCAGCGCGCGGAAGAATACTCCCGTGACTCCAGTAATCACGATCAACGGAATGAAAACCACCACCGGCGTGATGGTTGACCCAACCAACGGCACAGTGATTTCCTGCAGCGCGCTCCGGATCGCTTCCGCCCGGCTTTGCCCCGCATCCCGATGCAGAACAATGTTCTCCACCACCACGATCGCGTCGTCGATGACCAGGCCCACCGCGGCCGCCAGCCCGCCCAGCGTCATCAGATTGAAGGTCTGCCCCATCACCTTCAGCGCTATGAACGTAACCAAAACGGTCACTGGAATCACGAGTCCCGCGACCAGCGAGGTTCCCCAATCCCGCAAGAACACGACCAGGATGATCGAAGCCAGAATCAGGCCCAGCAGAATCGCGTCGCGCACGCTCTTGATCGACTCGCCCACGATGATGGACTGGTCATAGAACGGCTGAATCTCCACTCCGGGAGGGAGCGTTTTGCGAATGCGTTCGATCTCGTCGTGCACTTCGTTCGCGATCTGCACCGTATTTCCGTCAGGCTGGCGATTGATGTTGAGCAGGACGGCGGGTTTGCCGTTGGCGGTGACAATGGTGTAAACCGGCTTCACACCTGGCGCGACCGAGGCCACATCGCCGATTCGAACCGGGATCCCGGCCGGTGTATTCTTGACTACGGAATTGGCAATCTCTCCCGGGGTCCGCACCTGGCCATTGACCAAACCGAGAAAAAGCTGGTGATTGCGTTCCAGCAGGCCGGGCGAGTCCACGAGATTGGTCCGGCGAACCGCCTCCAGAATGTCGGATACGGTGACGTTTGCCGCCAACAGCTTTGAGGCATCCGGCGTGATGTGAAACTCCGGTTCCTGCCCCCCCTGTATGACCACGGTCGAAACTCCGTCCAGCCGGTTTAGCCGGGGCTTCATCTCATAGGTTGCCATCTCCCATAGACGAGTTTGCGGTACGGTCGAGGAGGTAAGGCTGTAACCGATAATGGGGAAACTCGCGAAGGTCATGCGGTGCGCTTCCACCCTGGCCGTGGCCGGAAGCTCGGGTTGTACCCGTGATAAGGCCGTATTCACATACTGGAGCGTTTCGAACATATCGACGTCCCAGCGGAAGAACAAATCGACTTCGGCGGAACCGCGGCTGGTGACGGAGCGCACCGTCAAGAGTCCGGGCACGCTGTTGACCGCCTCTTCGATAGGCCGAGTCACGGTCACCATCATCTGATCGATGGGCATGACGCCGTTGTCCACACCGATCAGGACGCGCGGGAAATTCGTTGACGGGAACACCGATACCGGAATGGTGAAGACCAGGTACCCGCCCAACAAGGTGAGTGTCAGGATGAGGAAAATGACAGGCCGGGAATGGCGCGCTACCCAGTGATCGGATTTCTGGTGATTCACGCAAGGGCTCCGAGGCGGTTATTTCTCACTGGGGGATTCCTTGGATGTTTCTTTCGGGGCTGCCGTGGGCGTTTCTACTTTGATCTTGGTGTTGTCTGGCAAACCATAAGCACCGGTTGTGACCACCTTGTCGCCGGCCATAACGCCTTCGAGGATCTGCACGTCGTCGTCCTGACGGAGGCCCAGCTTTACCATTTTCTGGTGAGCCCGGCCGTCACTTCCCGCGATCATCACTGCGGAACCTCCATCCGCCGCGCCGATCACGGCGGCGGCGGGCGCAACCAGTGCGTCTTGCACCGTCTTCGCGGTGAGAGCGAGCTGCACGCTGGTTCCGGGTTTCAATTGCTGCTTCGGATTCTTGGCCTCCAGCCAGACTTCCACGGTCGTGCTATTCGGATCGAGCGCCGGGCTTACCACTGTGACGGTGCCCTCGACGGGCTGCTCCAGTCCCGGCACCGTCATAGTTCCCTTGTCGCCAACCTTGAGCAACGCGGCATCGGCCTGAGGGATGTGGGCCTTGGCAATCACAGCGGAAATGTCCATCACCGTTACGACGGCAGTGCCTGCCGCCGCCATTTCGCCGGGATAGAGTGGGCGATCGGTGACTACGCCATTGATTGGACTGCGAATCTCAGAGTAGCTGAGTTGTGCCTGCGCTCCCTGGTACTTGCCCTTGGCTGATTCCAGTTGCCCGGCCGCCGCCTTGAGTTGCTGCTGCTTTCCGATGGCCACCAGCGTGTCGAGATGCTTCTTCGCGATTGAGTATTGATTGCGTGCCTGGGTGATTTCTACTCCTGACTGGTCGAGTTCCTTCCGCGGCAGGGCCCCCTGCTCGTAGAGTTGCTGGCGGCTTTGGTACACCTTTTCCTGAGCCTCCAGAGCTTGTTTGGACTGCTGCGCCTCCGCTTCGGCCTTCTGGATTTCTTCCGGCAGACTGGCCGCGGTCGTGGTCTCGTATGCCGCCTGCGCCTGATCAAAGCTCCCTTTGTTTTCCTGAGCGGCCGCGGTCAGGTCGCGGTTTTCGAGGATGGCCAGTAATTGGCCCTGATGCACCGGGCTGCCGCGCTTGACCAGGAACCTCTCCACGGGAGCGCTGATCTTCGAAACGATGGCCGCTTGCTGCCGGGGATAGAGAATGGCCTCTGTCTTTATGGCATGCTGAATCGTGGTTTTCTCGACGGGCACAACCTGCACGCTCACGATTGGTTCTTGGTCGCCCTTGTCTCCGGAGCAGGCAGAAGTCAGCAGACTGACCAACGCGGCCAGTGCGAACAGCGAGTGCGACACGCGAGCACACCATCGCGGCCGCGATAGGTAAGCAACGTCAGTATGGGAGCGGTGGCTCATTCGGCTAGAAGCTCCCCGTCAGAGTCTGCAAACTAGCGACTGCGACCCGGTACCGGGCCTGTCCGTCGTCATAGGCATTGCGCGTTTCCCTGAGCGTATTCTGCGCATCCACAATTTCGAGTACGGTGGATTCGCCGGCCTGATAGCGCAGATTGGTCAAGCGAAGACTCTCTGCTGCCATTTCCGCAGAACTGGCCAGCAAATCCAGTTCCGACCGCGCAGTACTCGCCTCTTCGTAGAACTGACGCAGATGGCTCAGAAGCTGGCGCTGTTCGTGGCTCAGCTCGATCCGCGATTGATCGCGGCGCAGTTCGGCCTGCTTTAACTTGCTGCGATCCGCGCCCCAATTGAAGATGGGGATCTGCAAACTCGCGACCGCGGAGTAGCCAACGTTGCGCACACCGTCGGTGCGGATGGCGAACTGGTTCGAATCGATGCCGTAGAAGTAGTCAACGCCCAGCGTCGGCAGCAACCCTCCCCATGCCGCCGTGACTTGGTGGTTCGCGACTGCGAGCGCCGCCAGTGCCGCCTGCAACTGGGGATTATTCTTCTTGGCCGCTAACTCCACCTCCGGAAACGCGGGCAGCGGCTCCGGAGTTTGGAGGTCATCTACCACGCTGAAATTCTCGTTCCATTCGGGAAAGAGCAGAACAGCCAGATCCAGCCGGCTGCGCTGCATATCGAGTTGGGCCTCGTGCAGATCACGCTGCTGCTGTTGCGCCTGAATGCTTGCCTTGACCACATCCGCACGCGCTACTTCCCCGCCGTTCTCCAGCTTCTGGCTGATCTTCAGAAACCTGTCGGCCTCCGACGCAGCCCGTTGCGCCGTCGCATATTTGCGCTGCGCTACAACCATTCCGTAGTAGGCCTGGGTCACGGTGACGACCAGACCACGCGTGGCGATCTCCGCCTTGGCTCGCGCCTGCGCCAGCGCAGCCGAGGACCGGCGGTAGTCTGCCATACCGCCGAGCGAAACGCTCTGGTGCAAGTTGGCCTGGCTGACATATTCGTGCACTCCGTTGTTGGCGATGAAGCGGTTCGCCGGGCATGTGGAAGTGATCGCGCAGGCAGCCGGCTGGCCGGTGCCCTCGGTGTAGATGAAGGAATTGTTGTAAGTAACGCCGGGAAGCAGTCCGGCCCGTGCCTGCACTCGATCCTCGCGTGCCACTCCAAGATCGGTCAGGGCGGAACGGTACTGGGAATCATTGGCGCGGGCCCGCTCGATCGCATCCTGCAGTGTGATCGTCATGGGAGCTCCATCGGCCGCCGGAGCGTTAGCGGACGGAAGCGAGACCGCAAGGTCGGAGGAATGAACCTGGGCAAAAAGTGCCGGATCGGCGACCATGAGCACCAAAATGAACACCGTTGCCGCCCCCAGATTTCCATTTTGGGAGACCCGGGTTTTCTTACCATGGGAACCAATTCTTGCAGTTTTCACAGATCACCTCGCGAGCACATCCGTCGATTTGAGGACATGCTCAAAAGTTTGAAGGGACACGGCTTACCTTGACCGAACGAGTACCGGAGTCGCAACCGCGGTCTCGCGGACTCAGCTCATGCGGAACTCGGCAAATACCATGTTCAGTTTGCGGCGCAGCCATTCGCTCTTCTGTCCTCGGCCCGATCTGGGACGGACTAGCCTAGCACGGAGTTTCTGAACTTCTTCTGAAAGCCCTGGTTCGTGTCCCTAAGTATAAGCACGTGTTCACTTTACAAGTGTCGCGAAAGCTTGGCGAAAGATGTGCTAACGAGAATGCGGACGCGATGGACTAGGGAAAGAAAAACGCGAAACCGAAGAAGAACTGTAGTGATGGACCTCGACAGAATGAAAGTTACGCCGGCGGGATCAGCAGGTGCAAAATTTGCTGGTACAAGGTTGCAGTAACAAGGAAATCGCCGGCCAATTGAGCATCCGCCCACGTACCGTAAAGCAACACTTGCGCACGCCCTTCTTGCGTACCGCAATTCGGGATGGGCGCAAGCGTGTGAGGCTGGCCACTGCAGCATCGAGAAGGCGGAGGTGAAGCCATGATGCCTCGTGAGCGGTTGACCCCAAAGGAGAGTCAAGTGGCTACTCTCGTCTGGCAGGGCCTTACCAATCGCGAGATCGGCAGGCTCATGAGGACGACGGAGCAAGTCATCAAGAATCACCTGCGCAGCACTTTCGACAAGCTGCGAGTCTCGCCCGTCTGGAGTTGGCGACGTATGTCGCCAGCCACGGCGGCAAGAACTGGAAAGATCCTGAACGGCCCGTCTTCCAGCTGGTTCGTGCCGCAGCGAGCTTGGGTTGATAAGCGTCGGAGTTCCTGCAAGTTCTTGCATGCTGCTTCCATCCGGGCAAGTGCTGCAAAAGGTTTGCACTCCGACCCTCCGATCCCGCTCGAACACCCGGGTAAAGCGTTGGAAAAACAATGACTTGTGTTTCTTTGCAGTCGGCCTGCAAATTGCACTGGTAGCCTCGACCCAACAGAGCGGGCTCGCCGGCAGCACGAGTCTCCGCAGTCCCTGGGCGGAGCGGAATGGACTACAAAGAGACCTTCTGGATGGCTTGCGATTCCACCGAGCAACTGCGGGCGGAATACGGCCCGTTCCACACTCGCGCCGAGGCGGAAGCCGAAGCCCGCCGGCTGGGATTCAGTTACCTGCTGCGTTACGAACACATGCTCGATGAGAACGAGGAGATCCAGGAAGTCCGCTGCATCTTCATCGAGTTGCCCGGAGCCGCCGTTGCGGAGATGACTTCCATCAGCTTGCACACCCGTTGCGCTACCTGCGGCGAGTCCGCTACCCACGACAAGGGCTGGCAGGCGGAAGTCTGGGCGGACATCCACGAGTTTGAACACTCCCGCCATCACGTGCGCCTTTTCGAGCACGCACGAGGTAAAGGTCTAAAGGAAATCGGTGGCTGGCGCGGGTAGCTGACAGTTCCCTGTGGTTTGAAAGCTTCTTCACGCAGCCGTTGACAGTCCGCTGGCGGCCGCCCGATCGACGAACCAGATCAGCTTGCCCTCGTTCGGCTGCACCAATTTTGATGGGTATTTTTCAGCCGGGGCGTTGCCTTCGAGAACTTCATGCAGAACCGCCGCTTTGTCTATTCCACTCACTAGAAACGCAACACAACGCGCCGCATTCAGCATCGGCAGAGTGAAAGTAATCCGGTCGGTTTTCAGCTTCTCCACCCAATTGGCCACCACGAGCCGCGATTTCTCCCGCAACGCCGCAGTTTCCGGGAACAAGGATGCCATATGTCCATCCGGCCCCATGCCCAGTAGGATCAGATCAAAGCGGGGAAACTCGCCGGGCTTAAGTGCGAAAAACTTCCGCAGCGTTTGCTCGTAGGCATCCGCCGCAGCAGAAGCATCTGGGTTCTCTGCGGGGATGGGAAAGATGTTCGCTGGCGGAATGGGAACCTTCGACAACAAGGTTCCTTTGGCCATGCGATAGTTGCTGTCGGGATCATCCGGGAGAACATGACGTTCATCGCCGAAGAAAAAAAACATTTGATCCCAGGGCAGGCTCGCGCTCGCGTTGGCCGCGATCAGGGTGTATAGATTCTTGGGAGTGGATCCGCCGGAGAGCGCAATCGTGAACCGGCCCCGCTGCGTGACGGCGTCGGTGGCTGCACGTATGACTTCCTCCGCGGCCGCCTGAAAAAGATCCTGCGGAGTGGTCAGCCTGCGCAACTCGAGGGACGCACTCACGGCGCTCCCCGGCCGTTGCTCGACTTTGTGGCCGCACACCGGGCCGCTCCCAGCAGACCAGCCTTGTCGTTGGTGATAACTTGCACCGGGATGCTCTCCAGAAGTGGGCGCAGTCTGCCTTTCTCGAGGAAAGCACGCATAAACAGGGGGCCCGTGAGCTTGGCGAGAATCTTCGGCGAGATTCCACCGGCGAGAAAGATTCCGCCGGTCGCCATGGTCTTGAGAGCGAGATTGCCGGCTTCTGCGCCGTAGACCGAGATCCAGAGATCCAGCGCCTGTTCTGCCAATGGATTTGTGGCGTTTAGTGCGGCCCAGGAAATCACCGCGGCGGCATCTCCTAGGCCGAGTTGCGCCGCGAATCCGGCAGGTTCGTCGCCGTGTCCCCTCCCGCGTAGAAACTCATACACGTTCACTAGACCGGGTCCGGAGAGGACGCGTTCGTAACTGACATGCCCGCGGCGGCTCGCGAGGAACCGCAGCAGTTCGATCTGCAGATCGCCTTGGGGCGCGAAATCCGCGTGCCCGCCCTCGCAAGCGAAAACCTGATGCTGGCTGCCGTTCCAGAACAATCCCGCTTCACCCAAGCCGGTTCCCGGCGCGATGACCGCTTGATTGCCAACCGACGGTTGTACTTGGTTCAGAGAAACCAGGTCTTGCGGGCCGAGCGCGCCAATGCCCCAGGCGCTGGCTTCCAGATCGTTGATCAATAGAGTAGCTGGCAATTGAATCTGTTTCGCCAGGCGGGACTGTTCGATGACCCAGGGAAGGTTGGAGGTTTCGACACGTCCATTGTGCACCGGCCCCGCAATGCCGAAACAGGCAACCTCGGGCCGGGCAGCATCGTCTTCGAGGAACTTGGAGACAATCTCACCCAGTTCGCTATATTCGCGGCTGGGAAAGACACGCTCGGAAATCAGGCGGAGATGGCCATTCTGGGGCTGAAAGTAAGCGAGTCGAGCGTTGGTTCCCCCAATATCGCCGGCCAGGATCATTTCTCGAAGTTCCTCCAGCGCCGGCCGTCGCGCTCCAACAATTCGTCGGCCTCTTTCGGTCCCCAGGTGCCCGACGCGTAGTTCGGAAAGTTCCGCGGCGGCAGCGCCTTCCACAGGTCGAGCACCGGATTGACTATGCTCCAGCCTGCCTCAACCATATCTGCCCTTTGAAACAGGGTCTGGTCGCCAATCATACAATCGTGCAACAGCCGTTCATAGCCGGTGCTGGGCTGCTTTCCGAAGTATTCCTGATATTCGAAGTTCATGTCCACTGTGCCCAGGCGCATCACCGGGCCGGGTACCTTGGCCGCGAATTGCAGGGAAATACCTTCTTCGGGCTGGATATGTAGCACCAACTGATTCGGCATCAGGTGCTCCACCGAAGTATCCCGGAACAGCACAAACGGCGCCCGGCGGAACTGGATCACGATGTGCGTGTTGCGTGCCGGCATGCGCTTGCCCGTACGCAGGTAGAAGGGAACGTCGGCCCAGCGCCAGTTGTCAATCAGCAGCTTCATGGCGACGAAGGTCTCGGTTCGCGAATCCGGTGCGACGTCGGGCTCGGAACGATACGCGAGAAGCCGTTCGTTCTCCATGGTGCCGTCCCCATATTGTCCGCGAACGGAGCGGGTGAGAACTTCCTCATCGTCGATGGGCTGGATGGCATGCAAAATCTTGGCTTGTTCGTCGCGCACGGCATTAGCATCAAACGAAATGGGCGGCTCCATCGCGGTCAGGCTGATCAGTTGCATGATGTGGTTGGGCACCATGTCGCGCAGCGAGCCCGCATGCTCAAAATAGCTGCCACGGCCTTCCACGCCTACGGTTTCGGCCACAGAGATCTGTACGTGATCGATGTAGCGGCGGTTCCAGATGGGCTCGAAGATTCCGTTGGCAAAGCGGAATGCCATAATGTTTTGCACGGTTTCTTTACCCAGATAATGGTCGATGCGGTAGATCTGCTTTTCCTCGGCGAGCTTGAGCAGTTGCTGATTGAGGGCTTTGGCGGACTCCAGGTCGTGACCGAAGGGCTTTTCGATAATCACTCGGCGCCAGTGGTCGTTGTTTTGCTCCACCAATCCATTGGCGGCGAGTTTTTCGACAATGGGGCCGAAGAAACTCGGAGCCGTCGCCATATAAAAGAACACATTTTGATGGGTGGAGTGATCTCTGTCGATGTTGGCGAGGCGATCTTTAATCTTCGGGTAAAGCTGGTCATCATTGAAATCGCCGGCGAAGTAATAGAAGCGGCGAGAAAAATTCTCCCATGTTGCGTCGTTGACGCAATCGCCGCAGTACTGTTTCACATCGTCCAGGATCCTCTTGCGGAAATCCTCGTCCGACATCTGCGCCCGGGCCACGCCGAGCACCGCGAACTCCTTGGAGAGCAAGTCCACTCGGGCCAGGTTGTAGAGCGCGGGAATCAACAGGCGCGCCGTCAGATCGCCGGCAGCGCCGAAGATTACCATCACGCACGGATCTCCTGGTTTGCCGATGCGCGGTGTGGCTGCCGTGGGCTGTTCCGCCAATTGAGCCATGATTAAGTCCTCAGAATTTTCCGCGCTACGTTCTGGTTAGGCGCTCTTCTTGATTGCGCCAGCCTCGATGTGTCCACCAAACTTCTGCCGCATGGCGGAAAGCATCTTCTCCGCAAAAGTATGCTGCTGCCGCGAGCGGAAGCGCACATACAACGCAGCGGTCAGCACATCCGCGGGCACGGCCTCCTCAAGGGCAGCTTGAATCGTCCAGCGCCCTTCGCCGGAATCCTGCACGTAGCCCTCGTATTCGGAGAGCGTCGGATTCTCAGTCAAAGCCATCGCCGTAAGATCGAGCAACCACGAACTGACCACGCTTCCCCGCCGCCAAACCTCGGCGATATCCGGCAAGTTCAGATCGTAACGGAGATCCTCCGGCAAGTCTTTGCTGGTGGCATTCTTGAAGATGTCGAAGCCTTCGGCATAAGCCTGCATGATGCCGTATTCGATGCCGTTATGCACCATTTTCACAAAGTGCCCGGAACCGGAAGGACCACAGTGGATGTAGCCTTGCTCGGCTGAGCCTCCAAGTTTTTCCCGACCCGGAGTGCGCGGAATATCGCCCCTCCCCGGAGCCAGCGTCTTGAAAATGGGATCGAGCCGCTGCACCGCTTCCTTTGGTCCCCCAATCATCATGCAGTAGCCGCGATCGAGCCCCCAGACGCCGCCGCTGGTTCCCACGTCTACATAATGAATGCCTTTGCTTTTGAACTCACCCGCGCGGCGCACGTCATCTTTAAAATAGGAGTTGCCCCCGTCGATGATGACATCCCCGGCTTGCATGTGCTGCGCCAGCTTCTGCACCGTCTGCTCGGTGGGACCGCCCGACGGCACCATGACCCATGCCGCGCGCGGCGGCGTTAGTTTGCCCACCAGATCTTCCAACGACGACGAACCGCCGGCTCCTTCCACGGCAAGCTGCTTCACCGCGTCCGCACTCAGATCCGAGACCACAAGTTGATGTCCGCCGCGCATGAGGCGGCGCGTCATGTTCGCGCCCATGCGCCCCAGACCCACCATTCCCAATTGCATGTGTTACTCCTCAAACCGTAGCGCAGGCACTCAGGCGCATTAAACGTAACGCCGAAGCTGCCGCGCCGAACCGGTAGCGCCGGCGCCCTGCCGGCTTCTCGCCCCCGAAACTATCCCAGCGCTTTTTGAACCGCCGCTGCCAGAGTCGCCAAACCCGATTCCACATCCTGAAGATGCACCCGGAGCGCCCGCCGCCCACGATCGGCCAGTACCTGAAAATCTCCCCGCGCCTGTGCCGCCTTGACCACGCCGAATGTGAATTTCTGTTGCGGCACCGGCAGTTCCAAAGCATCGTCGCAAGTCACCTGCAGGAACACTCCGGAATTCGGCCCACCCTTGTACGCTTGTCCCGTCGAATGCAGAAAACGAGGTCCAAAGCCCAGGCAGGTTGCCACATGTTTCTTGTCCCGCACCGCGTGCCGCATGGCCTGCAAGCTTTTCTCGTGCTCGGCGTTCATTTGGATAAATCCCAGCAAGGCAAAATAATCGCCTGCGCCGATGCGGCCCAGATGCGCCTTCAAATATCCCGTTAGAGACTTATCTCCGCCCGCGGCCCGGGCCAGCTCCGCCGCGTTCTTTTCATCTGTGAACAGCTTGATGCCGCCGTCTTCCACCACAGGTGTTTCCACAGGCAGCGAACCGGTCTTTTCATACGCGGATGTCAGGTTCCGGGTGGCGATCTTGCTGGCTTCAACGTCGGGCTGGTTGAAAGCGTTGATCCCGAGGATGGAACCTGCAACCGCGGTGGCAATCTCCCAACGGAAAAATTCAGCTCCCAGGTCGTAAATGTCGGCCATCGAGATTCGCAGCACGGCGTGCCCAGCTTTTTCGAGGGCCGCCACCTTCGCATCCTGCTTCACATCTGTGGCATGTTCGGTGTGGATGCATGCGAACACGCGATCGTTGCCATAAACCTCCGGCGCAGCCAGTTCCTCGCGGTCCACCGGGACGATGCCTTTCCCAACTTTCCCCGTCGACTCGGCCAGTAGTTGTTCGAGCCAGGCGCCGAGGTCGGAGATATCCGGAGAAGTGATAATCGTGACTTTGTCGCGGCCGCCCCGTGCCGCTGTGCCCAGAATGATTCCGAGCATTGCACCGGGATTTTCTTCGATCGGCGCGGCAGCACCGCACGCCCGCACCATTTCCTGCGTACGGTCGAGGAACTTCTTTGTGTCCACTCCCATTACAGCGGCGGGAACCATGCCGAAGTTCGAAAGCGCCGAATAACGGCCACCGATTGATGGCCTGCCAAAAAAGACGTGCCGGAAGCTGTCGCCCTCCGCCACCTGCTGCATTTTCGACCCGGGATCCGTGATGGCGATGAAGTGGCTGCCGGCCTTATCGGCGCCCACCGCCTGTTTCGTGCGTTCAAAGAAATATTGCTTGAAGATGTTGGGTTCGAGCGTGCTGCCCGACTTGCTCGAAACAATGAAGAGCGTCTTGGCAATATCGACTTTGTTCTCGAATGCTTTTACCTGTGCCGGGTCGGTCGAGTCGAGCACGTGCAGATCAGGGTAGCCGGCAGCTTTGCCGAAGGTCATGCGCAGAACTTCCGGACATAGGCTTGATCCTCCCATGCCCAGCAGAAGAACATCTTTGAAGCCCGCGCTCCAGACCTCCTTAGCGATATTACGCAACTCTACCTGGTGCGCGATCTGCTCTTCGGTGATGTCCAACCACCCCAGCCAGCTAGCCTCATCGTCGCCGGTCCACAGCGTCGCATCGCGCTGCCAGAGACGCGCCATCTTGCGGCCCGTCTTCCAATCGCTGATGGTGGTCTTTACCGACGCCGCCAGAGTTTCCGGTAGCGAGGATTTCAGGCGGCTCAAGCAGTTTTTCCTTTGGGCTGAGTGTTCTTCTCGACTGCGGCCAGCAGCTTGTGGAACGCGTCCGCAAACAGCTTGACTCCGTCATCCGTCAGCTTGGTGGTCACTTTCTCGATTGAGATGCCGGTTCTTGCCAGATTGTCCATCACGTTTTGGGCTCCGGCCACATCCTCGGTAAGGCTGTTTCTCAACTTTCCGTGATCCCGAAATGCATCGATCGTGGCCGGGGGCATGGTGTTCACCGTGTCGGGCCCGATCAGTTCCTCGACGTACATCACGTCACGATAGGCGGGATTCTTCGTGCTCGTGCTAGCCCACAGCACGCGCTGGGTCTGCGCTCCCTGGGCCGCCAGGGTCTGCCACCGCGGCCCGCTGAAGAGCCGTTGATAGCGCAGGTAGGTGAGCTTCCCGTTGGCAATCGCAACCTTACCCAGCAAGCCCTTGAGTAGCGCTTGCTGTTGGGCGTCGGTGGCAGTCTTCAACTCTTCGTTGATCATCGAATCCACCAGCGAGTCGATGCGGCTGATGAAGAAGCTGGCCACGCCCCCGATCTTGCTTAAATTGCCACCACGTTTTGCCAGATCCTCGAGTCCTGCGATGTGAGCTTCCGCAACCTTCTCGTACACCTCCTGCGCGAACAACAAGGTCACGTTGACGTTGATGCCTTCGCCAATCAATTGTCGAATCGCGGGGAGTCCCTCCGCCGTGCCCGGAACCTTGATCATCACATTCTCGCGATTCACTGCCTTCCACAGGCGGCGGGCTTCCTCGATCGTCTCCTGCGTCTTCAGCGCGAGCAGAGGCGAAACCTCCAGGCTGACATACCCGTCCCTGAACTTCGAGCTGTCATAGACAGAGCGCAGCACATCGGCAACGTCTTGAATGTCGCGAATGGCAATCTGCTCGTAGCGCGCGGTCGCGTCGAGGTCGCTGCGCGAAGCGAGCGACTTCAGCATGTCGTCATAAAGCGAGCTTTCGCCGATCGCTTTCTCGAAGATCGCGGGGTTCGAAGTCATCCCGCGAAGCCCGTCCTCGGCGATCATCTTTCTCAGGCTGCCGCTCGTAATCAGGTCGCGCCGAATGTAGTCGAGCCACATCGACTGCCCATAGCTAAGCAATGCCTGCAGAGGATTGGTAGCTTTTGAGGTTTCCAGAACTCCAGTTGGCTGCATGATGATTTCTCCCTGATGAACCGATGACGAACGTCGTTATTCGATCAAAATCCTGCTACTTCTCCGCAATGGCCTTGCGCGCTTCCGCAACGACCGCATCCGCGGTGAAACCGAAAAACTTCAGCAAGTCTTTCAACGGCGCCGAGGCGCCGAACCGGTGCATGCCAACCTTTCGTCCCTTCAGCCCGACATAGCGCTCCCAGCCGAAGGTGGCTGCCATTTCCACCGAAACCCGCGCTGTCACCGAAGAGGGCAGCACACTCTCTTTGTAAGCCGCATCCTGCCGTTCAAAAATATCCCACGAAGGCATGCTGACGACTCGTGCCTGAATACCTTCAGCCTTCAGCTTTTCGTAGGCCTCGATACATAGCGAAACCTCGCTGCCAGTTCCCATCAGAATCACGTCCGGCTTACCGGCAGGCGCGTCCGCTAGAACATAAGCCCCTCTGGCTGTGCCGGAGGCAGCGCCGTACTTCGTTCGGTCAAAAGTAGGAAGCGCTTGCCGCGTCAGCACCAGTGCAACCGGCTGGTGCTGCAACTGCGCAATGATCTTCCACGCTTCCACCACTTCATTCGCATCGCCCGGACGAAATACAACCAGATTCGGCATCGCCCGCAACGACGCCAGCTGCTCGATCGGCTGATGGGTTGGCCCGTCTTCGCCCACCCCGATCGAGTCGTGCGTGAAAACGAAAATCGAAGGAATTTCCATCAGCGCGGAAAGCCGGATGCTGGCCCGCATGTAGTCGCTGAAATTAAAGAAGGTCGCACCAAACGCCCGGATCCCGGAAACCGTAAGCCCGTTCACGCTTGCGCCCATTACGTGTTCGCGCACCCCGAAATGCAGGTTGCGTCCCGCGTACTGGCCGGCCTGAAAGTCGCCCGCGCCTTCAAACTTCAACGTGGTCTTGTTCGAGGTGGCCAGGTCAGCCGAGCCGCCAATCAGCCACGGAATGCTCTGCGCCAGCGCGTTCAGCACTTTTCCTGAACTCTCGCGCGTAGCCACGCCCTTCGGGTCCGCTGGAAACGTGGGCAGGTTCTTGTCCCAGCCGTCGGGAAGCTGGTGGCGTTGTATGCGATGCAAACGGTCGGCCAAATCCGGATACTTCTGCGAGTACTCGGCAAAATTCTTCGCCCATTGTGCGCGTGCGTTACGCCCGCGCTTTCCGATTCCATCCTGAAAGTGCTCTCGCACGCCCTCCGGGACGAGAAACTTGGCATCCTCCGGCCAGCCGTAAAATTTCTTCACCAGCCGCACTTCCTCTTCGCCAAGCGGCTCTCCGTGAGCCGCATTGCTGTCCTGCTTGTGCGGCGACCCATAGCCAATGTGGCTGTCCACGATGATCAAGGTCGGACGGTCCGTCGTCTTCTGGAAGGTTTCAAAAGCCCGCGCCAGCATCTCCAGATCGTTCGCATCGGCAACCCGAGTTACATTCCAGCCGTAGCCGACGAAGCGCGTGGCCACATCTTCGCTGAATGACCAATCCGCCGGACCATCCAGCGTGATGCCGTTGTGGTCATACATCCAGCACAGATTCGAAAGCTTCAGATGGCCCGCCAGCGACGCGGCTTCGCCGCCAATGCCTTCCATCAGGTCGCCGTCGGAACACATGGCATAGACGTTGTAATTGAAGATCTCAAAGCCCGGCCGGTTGAAATTCGCGGCCAGCCACCGCCCGGCAATCGCGATTCCCACGCTGTTTCCCACGCCCTGACCCAGCGGGCCCGTAGTGGTTTCCACGCCGGTAGTAAGGTCCGATTCAGGATGTCCCGGAGTCCGGCTCCCGAGTTGCCGGAAGCGCTTGATCTCTTCCATCGGGACGGCCAGCTCTTTCAGTACTTCACCGCTCTTGCTGACTTGGCGCACCCCCGCGAGATGCAGCATGGCGTAAAGCAGCATTGAGGCGTGGCCGTTCGACAGCACGAACCGGTCGCGGTTCAGCCACGTCGGATCTTCCGGATCGGAGCGCAGAAATTCCTGCCACAGGCAGTAAGTCACCGGCGCCAGGCCCATCGGCGCGCCGGGATGTCCGCTGTTGGCTTGTTGGACAGCGTCAATCGCCAAGGTGCGGATCGTGTTGATGCACAGCGTGTCCAGTTGCTTTCCGGTCACCACCGCTTGTTCACTCGCTACCATGCCATGCGCGCTCCTCCCAGGGGCCAACTCTACCTTGGCTTGGTTGCTCCACTGGCTAGTCTTATTAGAGTTCCCAGGACAGAAAGGGTTTCAGGTACGCATCGAGTGTACCAATTTCTTGCGCACCAATGTCGCGGGATCGGCGAAAAGATGGAGAGAAAATGCGGAAATGAAGGGAATTGAAGAAACGGCTCTACAGCCTATTTCAGCAGTTGCAGGTAGCTGCTCTCGCTGTTCGAGGCTCTGGTTGTGTCCTGGACGTACTTGAGAAACTGGCGGAGATTCTCTTTCCCGGCAGGTTCCATTCCTTCAAAGCGGACGCGCACTCCCCCAGCGGGCCCGCTGCGAGTGACCACTCCAGTCAGGGCCAGACCTTTAACCCAGATCTTGCCACTGGCGACCCAAAGCCCGATTTCGACTTTGGCTCCTCCGGCGATAAGGGTAGCGGTCTCGACCTGGCATCCGCCCAGGCTGGTGTTGGAGAGATTGCCCCAGATGGGAGCGTCCGAGTCATTGACGCGCAGCTCCACTGCCACAAAACATTTTATTCTGGGATGCCGCCGCCGATCCTGTCCCCAGTTGGGGCTGAAGATATCGGGCTCAAACGGAGGAGTGGCCGAGGCCGGGGTGGGCACGGGCTGCGGAGTAGGCTCGTTCGCTATCTCGCGAGACGTTGCCACGCTCGTGCTTTGGGAAGCTTCTTGTTTGATCTCGCGCATGGCCGCAAGCAGAGCTTCTTCTCTGCGCTCGGGCGGAGCATCGCGATAGGTCTGCAGCAGTTTTCCCAGATTTCGTGACAGGTCTGGATCGGCCAGCAGCCCCGTCCAGTCTGTTCCCACCGCCGCGTTAGGTTTGGAGTCACTCATCGGAATAGTGGATGTGCTCGTTCTCACGAACGAGTCCCCGGTTTCAGCTTGAACCACAGGTCACCGGTTCACAAGATGACGGAAGTCACGCCTACGAGGACCGTCCTTAGTCGATCGGTTCCAGGCCCTGGAAATGACTCTTCAGCTGTTCGTACTGCTCGCGCGTGAGGGAGAGGAATTCAAAGCCATATTGGTATCCGCGGCGGTAGCGGACCACCCCCCGCACTTCCCATGGAACGTCTGACCCGGGAAGCGAAAAGCTCAGGCCGGTCACCTCACCGCTGTTCAGTTCCGCCGCCAGCAGTATGCCGATTCCGGCTTCGGACAGGTCTCTGCAGTGTCCCTCAAGCTTCTGGT
>OCZU010000501.1_pt1 | contig 26972 bp, 23 predicted proteins | sample 1539001 | NCBI WGS metagenome assembly OCZU01 (sample SAMEA3539306, study PRJEB22396) | soil metagenome | biome: tundra; feature: field; material: soil | place: USA | collected 2010-05 | depth 0.15 m | reverse complement strand
GAGAATTGGTGGACCTGGTCGGGATCGAACCGACGACCTCTTCCATGCCATGGAAGCGCGCTCCCAGCTGCGCCACAGGCCCACGATCGGAAACCCGACGAATCGGGATCGAGGGGAGTGCTGAATCATTTTCGCCCACATCGCCGGGATAGTCAACGCGCGCTGATTCTTCTGTTTCTTTCCACAGGCATCTTCTGCCATAATTGTTCGTGCACCCCACCTGCACCATTTTTCAATCACAATTTAAAGCGAGGAAGAGATGCCAGCGAAGTACATCTTTGTAACGGGCGGAGTTGTGTCTTCTCTAGGCAAGGGATTGGCTGCGGCTTCTATCGGCTGCCTGCTGGAGAGCCGAGGGCTGAAAGTCAACCTCATGAAGTTTGACCCGTACCTCAACGTCGATCCGGGGACGATGTCGCCGTTTCAACACGGTGAAGTGTTCGTGACCGACGATGGCGCGGAAACCGATCTCGACCTCGGACATTACGAACGTTTTACCCACGCCAAACTCTCTCGCGACAACAACTGGACCACGGGCCGCCTTTACGAGCAGATCATCGCTAAAGAGCGCCGCGGCGATTACCTGGGCAAGACTGTGCAGGTGATTCCGCACGTGACGAATGAAATCAAGGCCGCCATGAAGAAGGTGGCGCAGGACGTCGATGTGGCGATTGTGGAAATCGGCGGCACGGTGGGTGACATCGAGTCGCTGCCGTTCATGGAAGCGATCCGCCAGATGCGCCAGGAACTCGGCCGCGAAGACACGCTGTTCGTCCACGTGACGCTGGTGCCATTCATCGCCGCCGCACAAGAGTTGAAGACCAAGCCCACGCAGCACTCGGTGAAGGAACTGCTCAGCATCGGAATTCAGCCGGACATTTTGCTTTGCCGCACCGACCGCTTCCTGGCGAAGGAGTTGAAGTCGAAGATTGCGCTGTTCTGCAACGTGCAGGAAGAAGCTGTGATCACGGCCAAGGATGTGGCTTCGGTGTACGAAGTGCCGCTGGTGTTCGCGAACGAAGGCGTGGACACGCTGGTGCTGAAATATCTGCGCATGGAAGCAAAGGACCGCGACCTTTCCAAGTGGGAGGATATTGTGCATCGCGTGTACAACCCGAAAGATACGGTGACGATCGGGATTGTCGGCAAGTATGTCGAGTATGAGGATTCTTACAAGTCGCTGAAGGAAGCGCTGGTGCACGGCGCGCTGGCGCACAATCTGAAACTGCAATTGAATTGGATTGAGGCCGAGGGACTGGAGACGGGCGACCAGAGTTACGAAGCGCAACTCGAAGATTACGATGGGATCCTGGTGCCCGGCGGTTTCGGCAAGCGCGGCATCGAGGGGATGCTGATCGCGATTCGTTATGCACGCGAAAAAAAGGTTCCTTACTTTGGGATTTGCCTGGGAATGCAGACCGCATGTGTTGAGTTTGCCCGCAACGTGGTTGGACTGGCGGAGGCCAATTCGAGCGAGTTCGATCAGGCGACGCCGCATCGCGTGATCTACAAGCTGCGCGAGTTGCGCGGAGTGGAGGAACTTGGCGGCACCATGCGTTTGGGCGCCTGGCCTTGCAAGATTGAACCCGGCACCTTGGCGCATAAAATCTACGGCAAGCTGGAAATCAGCGAGCGTCACCGCCATCGTTACGAATTCAATCGCGAGTATGAAGAGCCTATGGTGGCCGCGGGGCTGCGAATTTCCGGATCAACTCCCGACGGTACTTACGTCGAAATGGTGGAGTTGCCGGGCCATCCGCATTTCATCGGTTGCCAGTTTCATCCTGAGTTCAAGTCGAAGCCGCTGGAGCCGCATCCGTTGTTCAGCACGTTCATCGCGGCGGCATATAAGCACGGCTCGAAGCGTCGGGCGGAGAAAGAAACTGCGGCGGTAGAGATGTTTCATCGTCCGGAAAAAGTTACGAGAAGGTAGGAACAGTTTCCAGTTTCTGGTTTCCAGTTTCGAGTGAACCTGCCTCGTGGCCTGGCCCAGGACTGGGAACCGGAAACTGGAAACTTGAAACTGAATTTCCAAGTCGGCGATGTCCACATCGGCTCAGGAAATCTTTTCCTGATTGCCGGCCCATGCGTGATCGAGAGCGAAGAGCACGCCATTCGCATGGCTGAGATCATCAAGGGCGTGACCCGGGCACTCGGCTTTCCGTTTATCTTCAAAGCCAGCTACGACAAGGCCAACCGCACTTCGATTCGCAGTTTTCGCGGACCCGGGGTGAAGGAAGGTCTGCGAATTCTGAAAAAAATCAAAGACGAAGTTCAGGTTCCGGTGCTTACTGACGTGCACGAAGTGGCGGACGTCGCCCGAGCCGCGGAAGTGGTCGACGTGCTGCAAATCCCCGCGTTTCTGTGCCGCCAGACTGACCTCGTGGTGGCGGCGGCGCTGAGCGGGCGGGCGGTCAACATCAAGAAAGGTCAATTTGTTTCGCCCTGGGACATGCGGCACGCGGTGGAAAAGTGCCGCGAGGCGGGCAATACGCAAGTCTTTCTCACGGAGCGCGGCACAAGTTTTGGATATAACAACCTGGTTGTGGATATGCGATCGCTCTCCATCATGCGTAAGTTCGCGCCCGTGGTTTTCGATGCGACGCATTCGGTTCAACTGCCTTCCGCACAAGCCGAAGAGAAAGGCCCCGCGGTGAGCGGCGGGCAACCTGAGTTCATCCCGGTTCTGGCGCGTGCGGCCGTTGCTGCCGGCGTGGATGGCGTCTTTCTGGAAGTGCACGACAATCCGAAAGAAGCAAAGTCTGATGGAGCGAATGCGCTGGAGTCTACTAAGCTGCGCGAAGTTTTGAAGGAATTGCTCGCGGTACGGAATGCTTTGGATGTGGCGCGCGCCACGCCGTAGCTCTCGGTTGCCTTTTCTTCGTGTCGGATCCTCCTGACCGCAGCCGAAAAGTATCGCCGTGTTAAATTTGAATCTTGCATGAAGCAAATCGCCAACTGGGCTTTGAACGTCGCCACGATGCGCGGCGCGAGCTATGCCGACGTGCGTATCGTCAATCAAAGAAGCCGCGCGCTCACCACGAAGAACGGCAAAGTCGGCAGCGCGTCTGACGCGGAGTCTACCGGGATGAGCGTGCGCGCCATCGTAGATGGCGCGTGGGGTTTCGCAGCTTCCGAGGACTTGTCGCGCACCGGAGTTGAAGCCACTGCCGCCCGCGCTGTCGAGATCGCCCGCGCGTCGGCGCAAGTGAAGCAGAGCAACGTCCAGCTTGCTCCAGAAAAGCCGGTCAGCGCCGAATGGACCACGCCGCATGCTATCGATCCGTTCTCGATCTCCGTTGAGCAAAACATTGCCCTGCTGCTAAACATCGACTCTGAGCTGTGCGCCGTTGCCGGTGTCACTCTGGCCGAAAGCAATCTCAACTTCAATCGCGAGGAGCAATGGTTTGTATCGTCGGAGGGAAGCGACATTCGTCAGACCAAGTATTCCGCAGGTGCGGGTTACACTGCCTACGCTTTTGCGGGGAACGAGATTCAGAAACGGTCTTACCCGAATTCCTATGGCGGGCAGTGGCAGAACAAGGGATACGAGTTGATCGAAGAGTTGAAACTCGTACAAAACGCCCGCCGTATTGCCGAAGAAGCGGTTGCTCTGCATCATGCGGAGCAATGCCCTGAAGGCAGGTTCGACGTCATTCTCGATAGCTCGCAACTGGGATTGCAGATTCACGAGTCGATCGGGCATCCCATTGAACTCGATCGGGTGCTCGGCATGGAGGCGAACTTCGCGGGCACATCGTTCCTCACACTCGACAAGCTGCGCACCCTCCGATACGGCAGCGAGATGGTGAACGTCGTCGCCGATGCGCGCCAGGAACACGGGCCGGGCCTAGGAACATTCGGATTCGACGACGAGGGCGTTCCAGCGCAGTGCACGCCGATCATCACCCACGGATTGTTCACGGGATATCTCAGTTCTCGCGAGACGGCACACACGATCGGCGAGAATCGCTCGGGAGGAACGCTGCGCGCCGAAGGCTGGAACCGGTTGCCGATGATTCGCATGACCAACATCAGCCTGCTGCCCGGCGAGAAGCCGCTAAGCCTGGAGCAACTGATCGCCTCCACCGATCACGGCATTCTGATGCAGACCAACCGCTCCTGGTCGATTGACGACAAGCGTTACAACTTTCAATTCGGTTGCGAGATCGGTTGGGAGATCAAGCACGGCAAGCGCGTGCGCATGGTCAAGAACCCATCGTATTCCGGCATCACCACCGAGTTTTGGAATTCGCTGGACGCCATCTGCTCCCGCGATGAGTGGACGCTGTGGGGGACGCCGAATTGCGGTAAAGGCCAGCCGCAGCAAGTGATGGGCACAAGCCACGGGGCAGCGCCGTCGCGGTTTCGGGCGATTAGAGTGGGGAGCGCTTACAAGGGAAGCTAGTTCACTACAGAGACACAGAGGCACAGAGAAAAGCAAGGGCGAACGTACGCAAACTAATGTTGACCAAAGACCAAGCCGGCGACGTCTTCGATCGCATCAAGAAGTTGTCGACTGCCGATGAGGTTGAAGTTCTTTTTTCCGGCGGCCGATTCGCACTTACCCGCTTCGCGAACAATACCATTCATCAAAATGTTGAAGAAGAGAATCATGTCGTCTCCGTGCGCACGGTTTTCGGGGGACGCACGGCTCGCGCCTTCACCAACAAGTTTGACGATGATAGTTTGCGGAGAGTGGTTGCATCTTCAGAGGCTTTGGCGAAGGTGCAGCATCCGGACCCTGATCTCTTGCCTATGCCGGATTCAAGTGAAGCTTCCGGCAGCGCGGACGGGGGCGTCCGCGCCACAAAGACTCCATCGCGGCAGTTCGCCCAGACTGCGGCCATCACTCCCCAGCTTCGCGCCGCGGGCGTAAAGAAGATTGTCGCGGTTGCGCAGAGACACAAGCTCACCACCGCCGGAATCTTTTCCAGTTCCGAATCCGTCGAGGGCATCTTTAACTCGCGCGGCCTCAGCAACTGGCACACGCAAACTCTGGCGGAAGTTTCCATCACCATGCTGGCCGCCGATTCCTCGGGATGGCAAAAGGCCAACTCGCCCGACGTAACTAATCTCGATCCGCTCCTGTTGGCCGAAATTGCGGCCAAGAAGGCCATCGACGCCGCGAATCCGGCGGAGATCCCAGCAGGGAAGTACACCGTAATTCTCGAACCCTCCGCCGCTTTAGACATTGTCGGCTTCATGTTCTGGGATTATTCCGGCATGGCGATTCTCGACCAGCGTTCATTCCTCACGGGTCGAATCGGCAGTAAGCTGTTCGGCGAAAACATCACCATTTGGGATGACGTTGCTCATCCCCTGCAAACCGGCTCTCCCTTTGATGGAGAAGGCATGTGCCGGCAGCGTGTGACGCTCGTCGAGAATGGAATCGTCAAGCGCGTGGTCTATTCGCGGGCCACCGCAGAACGCATGAAGCGTTCCGAACATCGCGACAAAGTCGGACCTATCGCAGCCACGGGCCATGGTTTTGCGCTGCCCAACGAAATGGGCGAGATGCCGCTCAACATTGTTTTTGCGGCCCCACAAGATCCGCAAACTCTCGCTCAGATGATTGCCTCCACCGAGCGTGGCGTGCTGGTCACGCGACTGTGGTACATCCGCGAAGTCGATCCCTACGAAAAAATTGTCACTGGCATGACCCGCGACGGAACCTTTCTGGTGGAAAACGGCAAAGTGCGGCAGGGTGTCCGCAATTTTCGGTTCAACCAAAGCCTCCTCCACATGCTTTCGAACGTCGACGCCATGAGTGTGCCTATCCGTTCTGGTGGCGAAGAATCGTTTGACATGGTCGTGCCCGCCATGAAGATCCACGATTTTAACTTCACGGAAGTGACAAAATTTTGAGGCCTGGATGGATCCAGGCCTGAACCCGGTTGTGCAGTGAACCGTAGGTGCCGCTTTGCTTGTAATCCTCTCATCCTCAAGCAGTTAACGCCCCATCGTTCCATGACTTCCGTAACTTTGCGCCCCTGATTCCCGGGTGTACGCTGCCCTTGAGTTCGTTAAACGTTTGTGCGGAAAGAATTTCCTGGAAATCCGGACAGCCATCTGTCCGGAGGGAAGGTTCGTCGGGACCGTGTCGGGCGAAGCGACAGAGCAGCAATTGACGTCGGAAGCGCAGCGGCAGACTGCGATCAAGCACTATGCTGAAATGCAGAGTGCTCCGCGATTTCCGCTGCATCTGCCCGTGGAACTGAAATCGCAGAGCGGCGCATGTTTGGCGGAAACCCAAAACATCTCCGCCAATGGCGTGCTCTTCGCTATGGATCGCGACGTTCCCGTGGGTTCGATGGTGGACTTCACCATCCTGCTTCCGGGAGATGTCGTGGGCGCCCCTTCCGACGTACAGATTGACTGTCATGGCCGCGTAGTCCGCAGCTTTGAGGACAAAGGGCGTCGCGGCGTGGGCGTGGTGATTGACGAATACCATTTCGAGCGAGCATAGGGCAGAAGGAAACTGATGGCCAGCACGGTCAGCGTCGGCGAAAATCACGGTGCTCACGAGGATAGCGGCTCGACCCAGTTGATCCGCGTGATCCTGGCCGACACCCAGGCTATCTTTCGCGCTGGTCTGCGCAAGATTTTCGCGCTGGAAGACGATATCCGCGTTGTTGGCCAAGCCGAGACGCTGCCTCAGACTCAATCCGCAGTAACCAAATTTTCCGCGGACGTTTTGATTTTTGAATCGGCACTGGCGCTCAATCCAGTAGAAGCTGTGACGGAACTTCTGCGCCAGGCGCCACAACTGAAAATCGTCGTGGTCACCCCCGCATCGGACGAACAGCTTACCCTCGATCTTTTTCGCCGGGGAGCGCATGGCATTCTATCGCGCGAAGTTGAACCGGAAGTGCTGGTGGACTGCCTGCGCAAAGTTGCCGCCGGAGAACCGTGGCTCGAGGACCGGGCTGTTCATTGGGTGATGGAAGCGTTCCGCGGCCACAATCTGCGACCCTCAGGAGCGCGCCCGAAAGTCCAACTCACGCCCAAGGAAACGCTGATCGTTTCCTGCGTTACCCAGGGCATGAAGAACAAAGAGATTGCGATTCGTGTGGGAACGACGGAACAGGTGGTAAAGAATTACCTGCGCAAAGTGTATGACAAACTGGGCGTCGCCGATCGTCTGGAACTCGCCCTTTATTGTCTTAGCCATCACGTCGTCGATGGCGTCAAGCCGCCCCCCATTCCCGAAAAGGCTCCTCAGACTGGGAGTGTAGCAACTCCTGCCGCAGGCAACGGTGCGGCCGCAAGCGCTTCGGCGGGTGCCGCTACTTCGAGCGCGCCGTCCGCCGCTTCCAGTTCAATCGGACTCAATCTGACTGTCCCGGATAAGCTTTCCTAGATCAACCACCCAACTGAATCGTAAGTCTCGGAAGCTTCCCGATTTGCGCCGATGCGCCCATGCCCCATAGAATAAAACAACGCCCAGTTGGCAGCAATTTTCGCCAGCCGGGCGGTTGCGGCAGCATTCCTCGAAACTAGTTGTCCTTCCCAGGTGTTGCCGGAGAGATGGCCGAGTGGCTGAAGGCGCACGCTTGGAAAGCGTGTTTACTCGAAAGGGTAACGTGGGTTCGAATCCCACTCTCTCCGCCAGATTCTAAAGCACTTACGTTGCCACAAATCAGTGCAAATCACGAGGCCTTCGGGATGGCCAGGCGAACTACCTTCGAATGTGCCTGAGCCATCTCGTTGGTGACGACATCCCCGTAGATGTTGAGCGTGGTTCGAATGTCCGCATGCCGCATCAACTTTTGTTGCACGGCAATCTGGGTACCCACCGCGTCCAGCCATGAACGATAGCTGTGGCGCAGAGCGTGGGTGCCTAATTTTCCGATTTCCGCCTTCATGCCGGCCTTCTGAAACATCTGCCACACCCAGGGGTAAGAGACGGGCAAGCGACCGAGTTGAACCGGGCTCGCAAAGATCCAATCGCTTTCAGAGGCAAACTGTGTCTCCTGCCTCCAAGCTTTCAGCAGTGCGAGCATCTACGATCCGGAGCTGCCGCCGTTGCATTTATAGGGGACTCGGTAGGTTTCGATGCGGGAGGAGGAGTGCAAAGGTATGGATTACAGTTGTGCGCAGCATCGGAGGCTTGGACTGCGATGCTGGTGGATCTGGCCGGTGCCCAAGGGCCTGCTACTTCGGTTAGTACAGCAGTTAATTTTGGCAACCAGTATCTAACGGCCCACCCCCCGAGCCCCCTTCCGGGACTTTATGTCAAACCCGTTTGGAAATACGTAGGAGATGGGAATGTCTCTATTACAGCTTCTCAATAGTGCCCTCGTTGTCATTTTGAGTGCCGGGAATTGCTTCGGACAACACGAGCCACCGGGGCCATTTCCGCGGGGCGCGACCGTTGTCACGCCCAAACAGCGCCTACCCACCGACGCCGATAAGGTTATTCGTGACTTTGTGCATCTCCTGCATCCCGATTGGGACGGAGCATGGGATATTCTCATCGCCGGCAAGCGAAGCATGAACCCCAATTTTGGCGTGGATGGATGGAGCTTTGCCATTGTCAAGGCGACACAGCCAGTTGTTCAAGGATTCTATCCCTCTGCGATAGCATGCTACGATGGCGACACTTGCCTCACCACATTCGACGTCAGTAACGCATACTTACTTGGCAGGCTTTATCAGCATGGAACTCGTATACAAGCCTATCAGGGGTCACGTCCGAAGGTCGCTCAAGAGAATGCCGATCTCCAGCAGGCCCTTCATGCCGACTCATCTCTCCAACACGTGCAAGACGGCATCGTCGCCGCCAAGGCCCACTTTCCACCTTCAAGCGAGGCGGAAATTCGCAGGCACTTAGAGGCGGAGCCGCTTTTTGTTAAGTACGGTTTTCACATTAGCTCTCTCCAGTTTTGCCGAAGCGTCGGCCCACCGGATCAAAAACAAATTGCGATGTTCTGGTCTGCTCACGTGTTCTCTGCCAGGCTCCAACAGCGGTATCTTGTAACCATAGAGCCGTTCGAGGCAGACATTACTGGGCTTCTCGCCGTTAGCAAAGGGGATGAAGCTGAAGTGAGCTGTACACCGTAGCGGGCCGCCCAATCAGAAGTTCTACGATGTTGAGTGCTCCCCTATGGGAACGGGCGAAAGGCCGAGGGTTGAGAAGGTAACCTGTTACGGGGTCTTGGAGGATTGTCCCCGAGTGACGGGCTACCTGTGATCCCTCAAGACGTTGTACCGTTCGTGGGAGAGCGGCTGATGGGTAGAGCGTATCCGAGGCTACCATGAGGGCGGGCGAAGTTGTAGTAGTGGAGCCAGGGGGAGAGTTGCTGATCGCGTTCTTCGGAGTTGGCGCAGTGGCGGACATAAGCCCACTCGCGCAGAGCGGTTTGGATGAAGCGTTCGGCTTTGCCGTTGGTGCGGGGAGTGTAGGGGCGGGTGAAGCGATGGCGGATGCCGAGTTCTTCGCAGGCGGCGCGAAAGCGATGGGAGCGATAGCAAGATCCGTTGTCGGTGAGCAGGCGGCGAATGGTAATGCCGTGCTCGGCATAGAAGGCGAGGGCGGCACGTAAGAAGGCCAGGGCGGAGTCCACGGTCTGGTTGGGCAACAGGTGAGAGAAGGCGAGGCGGGAGTGATCGTCGATGGCGATGTGCAGGGCCTGCCAGCCGGCGAACTGAGGGCGACCGCGACGGCGGCCGTCGCCGCGGATGGAGACGCTCTGATAGCGGGTCATGGCTTTGATATCAAGATGGAGCAGGTCTCCGGGAGCGGCGTGTTCATAACGCACCACCGGGGGGGCGGGATGCAGATGACGCCAGCGGTTGAGATGAGCGCGCTGCAGGATGCGGCTGACGGTGGCGGCACTGAGCTGGGTGGCCTGGGCGATGCGATAGGCGGGATGCAGTTGACGCCGCAGGGCGATCACTTCTTCGGTCAGCGCAAAGGAAGTCCGGCGCGGGCTGCGCCGGGGGCGGGAAGAACGATCCCACAGACCGGGCGGCCCCTCCCGGCGAAAACGATGCACCCACTTGGCGGCGGTTTTGGGAGTGACGCTGAAGTTGGCCGCGGCCAACTTCAGCGTCACTCCCCGGGCTACATATTCAACCAAATCCTCTCGACGGCGCAGGGTAAGTCGGGCATTCTTGTGAATGTCCATTCGATCTCTCCTCAGAGGTGATTGCTCGCTACAATCAGCTTCTCTGGTTCCGGGCACGGACGGGTATAGCCCAACCGCGCCGTTTGTCCAGGCCCCGGACGGGGACTTGTACGGAACAACCGAAGGAACAGGACTCGGGCCCGCCAATGGCACAGTCTTCAAGATCACACCGACTGGTACGCTGACGAACCTTTACAGCTTTTGCTCGCTAAGCGGTTGCACAGACGGTCAGTTGCCCTATGCGGGTCTGGTCCAGGCCACCGATGGTGACTTCTACGCGACAACCTTCGCATACCTGCATAAACGCTGCTATTTCGTCAAAGTCATCCGCTGTTGATCTAGATTCGGCGGCGCGTTGCTGCCACATATCCGGACAATGGTGAACCGGAGGCGGAAAGAGACTCTGCCTGAGTCCCTTTCAACTGACCATCCGGCATAAAGGAGCCACCGTGTGGCGGCAACAGGACAGAAAAATTAAGACTGCACCTGCTTGGCAAAGTGGAAATAGCATTCGATAACAAACCTTGCGGGACGTATGGCCATGGCACAAGCCGCTCGAGTTCAACCAGTGACGCAGCGAGATCTTCCGCATCCTCCCGATTTCCCAGCACGGTGCGGAGCGAAGCGAGAGTGGGAGACGGGCCCAGAAGGCCGGATTCGAGAGCACTCACCAAGCGATCGCGTAGATGGGACGGCAGATCGAGCGGGATGTCGCTCATGCAACGGCTCCGAGGAATGCAGCGTCGGGAAAGCCGAGTACCGGTACAACCAGTGCCCGGTCCAAGTAGTCATTCTGCATTTCGCAGGAGGTCTCGGCGACCAACGCGCAGCCGTGACAGGCAGCACCGTGGAGCCAGCGGCTCTCCAAACTCTAACCAGTCACGTGGTAGGCGCAGACCGGACCGTTCGAACAGAGCGCGCTCATCCTACGCTCAACAAAGAAACAGCATTGATCTGCGCTTTGCTGAAGACTTCGAATCGGCTGAACGTGACTAGGATTCGGTGTGACGAACACTCACGGGAACCTCGGATGAGATTCATCTCGCGGTTAGTGACTCTGGCGCAGGTTTTGACAGCAAGGCCGCAAAGGAAAGTCGAGGACTTGGCCTCATCAGCATGGAGGAGCGGCTGAAACTCCTGAAGGGAACACTTTCAATCGAATCGTAACCCAAGCGTGGCACCACGATTCACGCTCGCGTGCCTCTCAGTTCGGGACACGATTCCATACGTGCCGCCGGGTAAGGTATGATTTGGAATTGTTTCCGCATTTGACAGGCGGTTTTATTCGCGATCTTCAGGAATCATGAGCAAACCATTCTCGTCGAATCTCGGAATGAAGCTAAGATTTTCTTCTTGGATCACGGCGCTAATCGGAATTGTAGTCATCAAAGCCGTCCTTTCATTCGCCGTAAAGCCGGGTTCCTTCCTAGTTTCATACAGCGGGATCAGCTATTTCCTTCTCCTGCTGTTAGCGACCAGTTTTGCCGTTCGCAACGGAATACAGAACACGCAGGGGAGTCGACCGTTCTGGGTGCTCCTCGCCGTTGCCTATGGCCTCTGGGCGCTGGACCAATGGGTCTTTATTTACTACGAGCTTGGTCTGCACATTGAGGTGCCCGACAATTCGATCGCTGATCCGGTTCTGTTCTTGCACATCGTACCGCTCATGGCAGCTGTGGCAACCCTTCCACACCGGAACGTATCCGACCGCAAGCTATACCGGGCGATCTTAAACTCTCTTCTCTTACTGTTTTTTTGGAGCTTTCTTTATGGTTACACTGTCTTTCCATACCAGTACTTGTTCTCGTCGAGCGCCACGCCTTCTAGCTACGCTCTACGCTTTGACAGTCTTTACCTGTTAGAAAATCTGACGCTGGTCTTGGTTGTGGGTATTTTGACCCTTCGCGTGCGGGCTCCTTGGAAGTCAACCTATCTTCATCTGTTGGGCGCCTCCACCCTGTACGCCTTAAGTTCCTCAGTCGCCAACCTTGCAATTGACTCGGGAGGGTACGTCAACGGCAGGCTTTACGGTTTGGGTCTGAGTGCTTCGGTTTGCTGGTTTGTATGGATACCGTTACGCGCTCGCCAGCTCACGGGAACGGACGAAAGCGCGACCCGATCCGACGGCGGGCGAGACCCTCTGGCATCGGTGTGGGCGATGCTTGCCGTGGTAATGATTTCGACACTTATCGTCTGGCAGCTATTCCGCTGGAGTGAGAACCCCGGCAGGCAGACTCTGCGGCTGGTAGTGGCAGTCGTCACGCTCGTGGCTCTGGCGAGCGCCGCCTTTATTAAGGGGTATCTGGACAAGCGGGAAATGGCTTCCCGTATCGGCTTAGCTCATGACCGTCTTCGTTTGGCAATCGAATCAGCTAAATCAGTAGGCTGGGACTGGGACCTCAAGAGCGGAACAGACGTTTGGTTCGGCGACCTCAAGACCATGTTTGGAATCCCCTCCGATCATTATGTCGGGCACGAAAACGATATCCTCAGCCGCGTACACCCGGACGACCGTGAGAACGTCCGGAAGGCACTCGAGGACGCCAGGCAAGACCATCAGCCGTTTGCCGCGGAATGCCGCATCCTTTGGCCTGACGGCACGGTGCGCTGGATCACCACCCAAGGTAAATTCTATTACGTGGCGATTGACGAGCCCGCGCGCATGCTGGGCATGGCGGTAGATGTCACCGAGAAAAAGCATGCCGAACGCGAGCTGCGCGAAAGCCATGAAAAGCTGTTGCAGAGCACGCGGTTGCAGGAGCGCAGTGTCCGGGAATTGATTCTGTTCCGTGCTTTGCTTGACCAATCCAATGATGCCATTCAAGTGATCGAACCGGGAACGCTGCGCTTCCTCGACGTGAATGACCGGACATGCCTCGATTTTGGCTACACCAGGGAAGAGCTTTTGTCGATGACGGTTTACGACATCGCCCCTGGTTTCGACGAAATGCAGCGCGCAAAAGTGCTGGAGCAGATCAAGGAATCCGGATCGGCGATCTTCGAAAGAGTTCACCGGCGCAGAGACGGAACCACATTTCCCGTGGAAGTGACAGTGAGACAGGTGCACCTAGATCAGACCTATGGCATCGCCGTGGCGCGCGACATCACCGAGCGCAAACGGGCGGAGGCAAGACTGCGGGAGTATGAGAAAGCGTTAGAAGGACTGGAAGAAATGATAGTGGTAGTGGACCGTGAGTACCGCTACGTGATCGCGAACCGAGCGTTCTTGGATTTTCGAGGCCAACAGAAAGAACAAGTGGTAGGGCACCTGGCGTCAGAGATATTAGGGAAGGAAGTTTTTGAGACTATTGTCAAGAAACAATTGGACGAGTGTCTTCAGGGCAAAGTCGTCACCTACGAGCTGAAGTACACATATCCGAAGCGTGGCGAAAGGAATTTGTTTATCTCGTACTTTCCTATCGAAGGCCCCAACGGCGTCGACCGCGTCGTTTCTGTTTTGCAGGACATCACCGAGCGCACGCGGGCGGAAGAAGCTCTCTCCTGCATGAACCGCAGAGTGATTGAGGCAGAAGAACGGGAACGTAAACGGATCGCGAGAGACCTTCACGAAGACGTCGGTCAGCGTCTGGCTTTATTGGCAATTGCGATCGAACAACTGAAGAACGACCTTCCCGATCAGACTGTTGAACTTCTCGACCGCATGGACGCAGTATGGAAGCAAACCTTGGAGATATTGAGCGATGTCAAAGTTTCGGCGCACGAGTTGTACTCTCCGAGACTAGAGTATCTCGGCACCGGTGCGGTTATGAGAAGCTTCTGCGAAGAATTCGGGGAGCGGAAGAGAGTGGAGATTGACTTCAAGAGTCACGGTCTCCCCAGCCCCGTGCTGCCGGACGTTTCTATTTGCCTCTTCCGGGTTCTACAGGAGGCGTTGCACAACGGGGTGACCCACAGCGGGGTACAGAAGTTCAGCGTGCAATTGTGGGGAACGTCGGATGAGATTCATCTCGAGGTTAAAGATTCCGGCGTTGGCTTTGACGTCGAAGCGGCAAGGAGGGGCCGAGGTCTTGGCCTCGTCAGCATGGAGGAGCGGCTGAAACTCCTGAAGGGAACACTTTCAATCGAATCGCAACCCAAGCGTGGCACCACGATCCACGCCCGCGTGCCTCTCAGTTCGGGACACGATTCCATACGTGAAGCCGGATGAGAGTCCCGTGCAGGCTCGCTATTCGCTGCAAATCTTCCGGAAGATTTGCTGATCTTCTTCGCAGGAAAAGTCGCTTAACGAGAATCCGCAGAGAATATCCAGTTCGTATCGTTTAGCTAGCTGGTTACAAAGTTGCTCCACCCGAATAGCGGCATCCGCCTTACCTTGCGCCCACAAGATTGACCCGCATTCTCCGCAAATTGCAACCCGTGACTCTCCCCCCGCTATCGCTCGTACTGCTGGCGCGATCAAATCACCTGCGACTTTAAAAAATCCTACCGGGTCGGGCAGATCATTCACCATAAAGGTGGAGAGCGTCTCGGCACCATCCAAAGAGACATAACGCCCTTGTTCAATGGCGGCGACAACATCTACGCCATGTTCCTGCAATCTCTGAAGAAGACTCTCCCGATGTGACTCGGTCGCGACCACGATAATGGCATTCCCGGCCTGCAGAGCAGCTTCGATGAAACGAGTAACGCCAACTATAAAAGCTGCATCATCAGAATAGAATTCAACCTTGTGGCTGCGCGTGATGTCCGCTCTTCCGAATGCGAGCGACGGAAGAGGCTCGTTGGGGCGGTCGAGGGTTTTCGAATTCGACGCGGTAGTGAAATAGTGACCCGATAATCCGCTGCCGATAAACTGCCTGTTCTCAAGAACCGCTTCCACTGCCGCTAACAGTTCGCTCCCAGAGCGCGCCTTAACCACGTAGCCCAGTGCCCCCAAGGCTAGAGCTTCCTGCACCACATCGGTAGAGGATTCTTGGCTTATAAAAAGTATCCTGGATTCGGGGGAGAGCTTGCGGATTCGTCTGGCGGCATCGACTCCATTCAGTGAAGGAAGCCCGATGTCGAGCACGATCAAGTCAGGTTGAAGTTCTTCGGCTTTGTGAACCGCTTCTAGCCCGTCTGAGATCTCCCCAACGATCTGCAATCCGGGTCTTTTTCTCAGCGTCGAACATATGAACAGACGAAACGGTTCATAATCATCGACCACGAGAACCCGGACGGATGACGTTTCCAAGCAGCTCCCCTAAACATTCAAACCCGACTCTGCGACTTTAGTTGCTGAGTGTACTTAGAAATCCCATCCTCCGCAATTCTGGTCGTTGCGCACGCAGGTTCGATCATCAACAATACTGGCTGGATAAGATACGAAAGAAGTGATTTAACACTACACCTTGCTCGGTCGTTTCGTGCGACCCCGACCGTCTTTGAGACCCGTCCGCTGGTCCCTCCCCGATTTTGATCTGGCGGTAGCGAGCGGCGGTCTTTGAGCGGTGTACCCCCGCGAGCCCAGTGCCGCGAACACGTACGCGCCGACTGAGGATTCGTGTTGAAGTCGTGACGGCTGGGTCTTTAGATCACCCCCTGTTGACGGCGGCTGCGGACTCAACCCGTCACCCGTGTGCTTCCTCTGACGTTTACTTTCTTTTCCTGTCCTCCTGCACATGGAAGCACCTCTCATTCGAGCATATCCGCGAGAAGCAAGCATCGCTGAAAAATTCCAAGCAATGGTCGTGCTCGACATCAGCAACAGCCGCATGAAGGATTTCTACGACATCTGGTTCATGGCAAACACCTGGACATTCGACATGGCGTCCCTGCGTAAAGCGATCCTTACCTCGTTTGAAAGACGCGGATCAACGATCCCCGCAGGGGTCCCGTTTGCCCTAACGGACGACTTCCTGAACGATCCGCAGAAGAAGCAACAATGGAGTGCATTCGTGAGCCGCCTGGACCTAGCGGACAAGGCACCATCGCTCGAAGAAGTGGGCGCCATCCTTCGCGCCTTCCTCTTGCCATGTGTCTCCGAGGAATCGTTGACAAAATCCGACCTCCTCACGGGGGAGTTCGAACTAGTAATCATGATCGAAAGTGTGACCGAAGAGATGCATGGGTCGGACTGAGTTCCAGACCTGAATACTGATTGTGAGCGGGCTTTGGTTGGATGGGCACATCTTCAACGAGAGCGAAATGGCGCGCTCTTCGGAGTGCAGGGATAGGTCCGCTCAAAAAGTGCTTGACACCGCCGACATTGTTAGAGAGGCGATTTATCCGTGGCCGGGAAACATCCGTGAACTGGAGAATGTGGTGGCCAACGGCTGCATGATGGTGGACACAAAGTTTATTGATATCAATGATCTCCCCGAGAGGCTACGAACCGGGTTCACTGGCGATTCGGTCATCGATGAAGGGCTTCTTTCGCTCGACGAAGTTCAGAGACGGCATGTCATGCGAGTACTTGAGCGAGTCGGTGGGAACAAGTCACGAGCGGCAGAGATCCTCGGCCTCGGTCGTGCGACGATCTACCAATTCCTGTCTCGGATGAAGCTTGAGGACAAGAAAGACGTCAGCGTGTAGTACTGCTAGTCGGTATCTCACTCACAAGGAGGGCACTCCGAACTAACCTTAGCTCCGAAGTTTTCTTTTCGGATTTTTCGCCTAGTAGGAGTCGCGTAATGGCAGATCGGGTTTGGCTAGAACAGCAGATTGGGGAATGGCAGAAGTGACTGGAGTTGGCACACGAAGCCGGCCTCAGCATCGGACTTTGGGATTGGGATGTTGTGGCCAACAGCGTGACTTGGTCGGACGAGACTTACCGCAGTGTGGACGATGCAATCCAAGAGATGCTGGCTTTGACGAAATCATACTTGCCTTTGTGCGGAAAGAGGGGAGCATATATGGTGGGGGCATATATGGACCCATCCGGCTTGCAAGGGCCTCGATGATAGCGGACGCATGCATAGATCCGGCCTCTTAATGGGAAGATGTATCTCTCCTCCCGGGCCCTGATGGAATCGCGCTTCTTCTCCTAATCAGGTCAACGGCCTTGGAAGGCCCTGCCCCCCGCAGGTTTTGAAGAAGCTGGTCTCACCACTTTCGCCATCATGTTTGGCTCAAGCATCTCGACTAGGACACCTCAACTCAGCTACAGAAATCTAGATAGCGGGCACTGACTTTGCCGTTCCAATTGCAGCAGCCGGCTCTGGTAGCGCCCCCCCAATCTTGACTCACCATGCGTTCCTCCTCCAGCCAGAACACTTCGTCCAGTTGCCGCGCGTAATGCCGCTTGTGCTCGGCGAGATGGTGTTCGTCCTGATACGCATTGGCCTGGTCGTAGTTCGCGATCCCGGCCAGCCGCAATTTCTTCACCAGCCGATCCTGATGCGTGCCGTGCGCCCGCTCCACGCACCCTTTGGCTTGTGGCGAACTGGCTGCCCACGCGGCTCAATTCTTTCCTGTTCAATCCGATGTTCCCACATAGTGACTGGACCATCATGACCCAGATGATTAGCCTCGTGATAGCAGTGACGCAGAGCGTTGTCAAGATCGACCTTCAACTTGATATAGGAAGATTCTTGGGCAAGGTGTTGTGCTTTTTGCTGCTGTCCTGAAAGGGGACACTGTGAAACGCGGTCCGATCCGAAGAGTCAAACCATGGGGTGCGAGAAAGTATGCCGGAGCAAGGACTTGCGTTTGATTCCGTTCATTTCTCAAATCTGACAGTCGGCCAGTATCTCAGTTTACTTGATCTGGCGCAGCTCGCACTTAGTCAGCGCGCGATAGAGGGTCTTTTCCCCAGGCTGGCACTCCGGCTGCGTCATGCCTTGAATTTTGACGTTGTCACATGGGGTCTTTACGACTCAGGTGCGGAAAGCATCTGCCTGAATATTTGCAAGGCCGGTGAGGCGGAGAGGAGATGCGAATGCCTTCCCGCGCACGCTTGTGCAAGCGGACGGGTCTGGAAGAATCAACGATCCGTACTTGTCCAAGACTTGGACGTCGAACTCAAGTTGCCCGTTTTCCTAGAGTCGCTTCGCCGAATCGGGGTTCGTACTTACTATGTCTTTCCCTTGACCACAAGGCGTCACAAGCTGGGAGCAATAGGCTTTGGCAGTTTGCATGTCATTCCCAAGACGAATGCGACGCTTGAGTTCTTGCGCCGCGCGGCTGCGATAATCGGTCAGCTTCTGGACACAACGCTTTCATCCGATGGACCTACAGCGCCGACGGATTACTCCCAAACCCCCTCGGCCGCAGCACAAAGGCTCGAATCACAACCCCAGGATTTTGACCTGCGGGATTGCGCGAGTCGGGACGAAGCTTTCCAGGGAATGGTAGGAAATAGCGCTCCTCTACAAGAAGTGCTACGACAGGTGAGGACGGTAGCTGCAACTGACGCGACGGTGCTTCTGCTGGGCGAAACAGGTACCGGTAAGGAGTTAGTTGCACGCGCAATTCATCAGCTCAGCGCGCGGGCCGACAGCAAGTTTGTTAGCATCAACTGTACTGCGATTCCGACAGATTTGTTGGAAAGCGAGTTATTCGGACACGAAAAGGGGGCATTCACCGGGGCGATCAATAGGCAGGTCGGTCGTTTGGAGCTGGCTGACAGAGGAACCCTGCTATTGGATGAGGTCGGGGATCTTCCTGGCATAATTCAGCCGAAGCTGTTACGAGTACTGGAAAACAAGGAATTCGAAAGACTCGGCAGTAACCGGACTGTAAAAGTCGATGTTCGGCTGATCGCTGCCACAAATCAGGACTTGCATCGGAGTATGGCCGAGGGTCGCTTCCGCGAGGACCTATTTTATAGACTCAATGTCTTTCCGATTTATGTTCCCCCTCTGCGGGAGAGAAAAAGCGACATTCCTGCCCTCGTGCGTTACTTCGTGTCCAGATATGCAAGGGAAGCGAAGAAGTCGATTGCGACTATTCCTGCCGAAACAATGGACGCTCTTCTGAATTGGCGTTGGCCAGGGAACATCAGAGAATTGCAAAACCTGGTTCAGCGATGCGTGATTTTGACGACCTCACCAGTCCTGACGGTTCCGCTTGGGGAACTGAGACGTAACGCAAAGCCGTCTTCTGGCAAGATGTCCCCAGAGGTCGAGCGCGAGCTCATCCTTCAAGCTCTGAAAGAGGCCGGCGGAGTGTTAGGTGGCGCATCGGGTGCAGCCAACAGACTGGGAATGAAACGCACGACCCTCTACTCGAAGATGAAAAAGCTGAACATTAGTCACGTTGCGTTCCAGGACTAGTTGCCACCGTGCGTACCAAATGTCGGACATCTTCGGTATTCGTAGACTTGTAGTGGCACACATCGAAAAAGGCACAAACCGTGTCGAAGTGTCGAGTGTTGTGTGGGGAATGCGCCCCGGCCATGCACTTGATGCGAACGAGGGACGGGGAGGTTACTATCTGCAAATCTCCCCGGTCTTCTGATCCGCTTGGGCCTCTAAGAATCACCTTTGCCCGTGAAGTGACGAGCCCTAGCTTAAAGCACGAAGGTTTAGTGGATCTCAACCCAGTTGAGACCCGATGTGTCGAATCGTCTGTCTCTTGACAGTGTTGACACTCCGTCACTGAGATCGCCGGGGCGTGTTTTCTATAACTTAGCTATTACCCGGAGATGGACCGGTACATGCAATGCTTGATAGCAACAAACGCGGAGGGGGCAACCGTGGACTCGGGACATTCTTCAGCGCGAACTCGTCGCAAGCGGGTCAGTGGATTCGGGCGACGTCAGCCACTCGCGTTCAAGAAGCACCGTCGCACACATTGGCCCTCCCCCATGTAGCGCTTCGAGTGTCTGGTGGTCTGCTGGAATTTCTTTGCGATGCAGATCACCAGACGTTACGAAGAGGCGTTCGACGAAGCAGTATCCAGAGTTAGGTCATATCTCGAAAAATATAGGAAGAAGGGGGTCACCTCTATGTTTGCTCGTATTGTGGAATGCCAATCGAAAGCTGGCCGACGTGAGCAAGTCGGCAACAAGTTAGAGAATGACGTACTACCGATTCTGCAAAAGCAGCTGGGCTTTGTCGACTTTCTTACGCTATCCGACAAGACAAACCCCGAAAGGCTGCTGTGCATCAGTTTCTGGACCTCGCGAGAAGATGCCGACGAATATGACAGCCAGCACTATTACGCGATTACGGACATATTGAAGCCAGTCTTGGAGTCTCCTCCGAGGTTGGAGACTTTTGCGGTAAATGCGTCAACGGCACATCGCATTGCGGTCGGCAGAGCAGCTTAGTGGGCAGCTGCGATAGTTCCGGCACGGATCATTAGAGACGAAGCCGTGCTCGAAAACTTACCGCCGGCATGGCACGGCCGCGGATGGAGAACACAGCACGAGCGAGTGGCTACGCTTCTTTCAATTTAGCACCTACAGAACCACTTTAAAGAAAGTGCCAAGGATAAAAAATGGCATTAACGTCAACTCAGAGCGACGGCTTAAGAAGGCACTTACGAGAGGGTGCGATATACAGAGACAGATCCAACAATACCATACGACTGCTCTCGATCTGTAGGGGTTACTGCATTTATGTTTATGTCTCCGTAACAAACCTGCGGTCGATGGAGGGCTCGGTGACCGGTGCCACCAGAAGAGACGTATTTGGCGCTGATTTCGTGTTTGTCGCCGGTTCGGTGAAAGACTGGATCGGAAATGAACACAAGCAAGATGCTTTAACAGACCCTTCGGGCATCGTACCCTACTCGTCTTGTGATTCTAGGCCACCGCAACTGTACCAGGGCGTCGATTTCCCCCTGAAACGCAGCAGGCCCACTCTAACACGGAGGTCAAGCCATGGTTGAGCACAAGCTGGGGCGCAAAGATGGGCGCGAAATCCCTGCGGGGATCAGCCTGGGCCCTGTGAAGGTGCAGGAGGATATGCTGGGTTCCACTGCCATTCGCGATATCACGGTGCGCAAGCGAGCTGAGGGGGCGCTGCAAGCTTCCGAAATTCGTTACCGGCGGCTGTTTGAAGCTGCCCAAGACGGCATACTGATCCTCGATTTTGCGAACGGGCAAGTGTTGGATGTGAACCCGTTCTTGAGCGACCTGTTGGGATATTCGCAAGCCGAGTTAGTAGGGAAGAATCTCTGGGAAATCGGCCCGGTTAAGGACATTTCCGCCAGCCGCATAGCTTTCGCTGATTTACAAACCAAGGGCGTAATCCGTTACGACGACTTGCCCCTTGAAACCAAAGACGGTCGCCGCATTGCGGTAGAGTTTGTCAGTAATGTTTATACAGTGGGCGGCACGCGGGTCATCCAGTGCAACATCCGCGACATCACCCGGCGCAAACGCGCCGAGGAGGCGCTGCGCAGATCGGAAGAGCAATTACAACAGGCAAGCAAACTGGAAGCCGTCGGCCGCCTGGCTGGTGGAGTGGCCCACGACTTCAACAACCTTTTGAGTGTAATTCTGGGAAGTTCGGAACTCTTGCTAGATGATCTTGGTGCCAACGACCCACGAAGAAGACATGTCGAAGCTATCACCACCGCATCTAAGCGGGCCACAATTTTGACAAAACAACTCCTCACCTTCAGTCGCAAGCAGGTATCTTCGCCACTGGTGTTTGATCTCAATTCGATAGTGAGGGAAACTGGCCGCATGCTCCCTCGAGTAATTGGGGAACACATCGAGATTGGTATTGTTCTCCCGGTGGAGCAGACCCCGGTACTGGCCGATCCTACGCTGGTCCAGCAGATCCTGATGAACCTGGCGGCGAATGCTCGTGACGCCATGCCAGAAGGAGGCAAGCTGACCATCGAGGTCGCTAGTTTTGAAAGGAAACAGAGTGGCGGCGAACCGACCGCCGTTGCTCCGGGTGATTACATTGCGCTAACTGTGAGTGACACGGGGGCGGGGATGTCGCCAGAGATCCAGAGCCGTGCTTTCGATCCGTTTTTCACGACGAAAGACATCGGAAAAGGTACGGGCCTGGGTTTGTCTACAGTTTATGGAATCGTGAAGGAGAGCGGTGGGAGCATTTTGTTAAACAGCGAGCAGGACGAGGGTACGACATTCAGAATCTATCTACCGAGGGCGAAGGAGGAAATCATAGAGCGGGCCGCCGCGTCGAGAGTCCCCGACGAATCTCTGCGGGGCTCGGAAACCATCTTTCTAGTAGAGGACCAGAGCGAACTGCGTAGTCTCACTCATAAGTTCTTGCAAGGCCTGGGATATAAGGTGCTGGTTGCAGGTCTTCCGGGAGAGGCCATTCAGGTTGCGCAGCAGTTCACGGGAAAAATTGACTTGCTGTTAACGGACGTGGCGATGCCAGGTATGAACGGTCGAGCGTTAGCACAGCGGCTGCGACCGCTTTATGCCAACATACGGGTTCTCTACGTGTCCGGCTTTGCTGACCAGACTCTTGAGGAGGACGCTGTCGATGCGAACGATGCTTTCCTGGCGAAGCCGTATCTTCTCCGAGAGCTGGCGACGAAAATTCGGGAGCTCTTCTGCGAACCGAAATCAGGATGGTGCATAGAAAAAAAGCAAAATCGTGCCTCGTGAGTCGATGTACTCGTTATCTTCAGTCCAGTCATCCGCACATCTCCGGCACGCACTCGCCCCGAGCATGCCCGCGCTAGTATTAGCGTGTCACTACCCATTCCAACGCTGCGGTCGAAGCGTTGGTAGGCACTTATTTCCCGGCCAATGTTAATTTTCGGCATGGCCGTGTTCGTGACTGGAATCTTTTGCTCGGTGTTCCGGGTTGAGCGCTGCGCATATCGTTATTCCAGCATCATTCTGGCGATTGTCGCTCGTTACCAGCTCAAGTAGCGAATGGATAGTAGCGGATGTGTCGAGTCGTCAGTCTCTTGACAGTGTTGACACCCTCCCACTGAGATCGCCAAAGCGTGTTTTCTATAAGTTAGCCATTACTCAGAGATGGACCGGTACATGCAATGCCTGACAGCAACAAACTCGGAGGGGACACCGGGAAAGCGTGAGAATCATGGTAGTGGGGGAGGAAGCGATGGCGTTCAACGTGGACGAGAGTACGGCGCTGCTGCACGTGATGTACCCAAACTACCCGGACATGCGGAATTCGCTCCGGTGCCCGAGCGATCTGCAGAAATGGCTGCAGGTGTGTCGGGCGACAGCGGTCGAGTCGGAAGCCAACGAGAGCTCTCGTAGCTCATAAATAGGGGCTGTCATTCCAGTCCTCGGGGAAAGAGCCGGAACCTTTCTGAGTTCTTGGACATACTTGAAGCATTTGAGAGGAGGCGAATTTTGACGCCCGTGGCAGCATCCGAGGAACGCAGCAAATTCGATCTCCGAACATTCCTTTCGACCGCTGACGTTGGCAGAACAATCGCAGCGTTCACCAAAAGGCAGACGATCTTTGCTCAGGGTGACTCGTCGGATGCTGTTTTCTATATACGGAAAGGAAACATAAAACTCAAGGTCGTGTCGATGAGCGGAAAGGAAGCCACAATGGGCATTCTGAACGAGGACGACTTCTTCGGAGAAAGCTGCCTCACGGGACAGGCTTTTCGCATGTGCTCCGCAACCGCAATCACCGATTGCACGGTGATGCGAGTCGATAAGAACTCCATGATGGACGTGATTCACCGCGAACGTGCGTTTTCCGATATGTTCATCGCATATTTGCTGACGCGGAACAGTCGATACGAGGAGGACTTGGTTGACCAGCTTTTCAATTCCAGCGAGAAGCGACTTGCTCGCGTTCTCCTCCTGGCTGCTCACTTCGGTAAGGATGGAAAGCCCGAAGTTGTGATTCCCAAAATCAGTCAGAAAACTCTGGCAGAGATGGTGGGTACAACTCGCGGGCGCGTCAATTTATTCATGAACAAATTCAGGAAATTGGGGCTCATTGATTATCACGCTGGCGATGTATTGCGAGTCTATAGTTCACTTCTCAACGTTGTTCTCCACGACTAGCCTTCAGCAATTCGTATAGACTTCGCCCCTGACGTACTCGCCCGGGCTGTGCCGAATCTTCAAGTGTGGGACGGCGTAAAACTTCGTTAGGCGGAAGTTGTAGACTCCTCACGTCATCCGTCATGATGCCTTTCGTGTTTGTGCTGCCAACGTGGCTGGCAATGGCTTCGTAGAGCGTGCCTTACATGGCGGCTGTAGGGAGGGGGGCTCCCGCCGTATACTTGCTCATCAAAAGCGCCTGAGCGGCGGCGTTATCTCCGGGTCGAGCAAACAAATAGCCTTGCGCGTATTCGCACTTTAGTTGTTTGAGCAGGCTGACCTGCTCTGCCGTTTCAGCGCCTTCGGCTACGACCTTCAGCCCAAGGTTGTGAGCTAGCATAATAATGATGCGCACGATCTCGTTTGTTTCTCTGTCGATGTCAATCTTAGAGATAAAGCTACGATCAATTTTTAAGGTGTCCACCGAAAAGCCTTGCAATCGGCTCAGCGAAGAGTACCCAGTTCCGAAATCGTCAATACTTATGTGAACTCCTAGTGCCTTAAGTTCCGAGAGAACTAGGCTCGACCTTTGTGGGTCTGCCATCGCGATAGTTTCCGTGATCTCTACGTTGACACTGTGACTGTTCAAACGCTCGAAGAAGTTGGGAAGCCCGACCTGCGGTGGGTCTCGAAGAACGACGAGCAAGAATATACAGGCACTCAAACCAGCCGAAAGAAGGCTAGCGCCGTCTCGTTGGAACGACAGTAGAAAGATCCAGGACCCTTAAGGGGCCACACTCGCCATGAAGGGAAGGACGGCGAACCAAGACGGAACTCGGTCGGGAAGATTACCCCAAGAGGTGGCTAGTCGCATTACATTCGGCCCGTTAATCAATGAGCACTCGAAGAGTGCCCAGGATTTTGGAGCGGGGCAAGTCTGGCGTATGCGCGTGGTCTACGTTCAGTTTAGATCGACGAACTCAGGCGAATCTGAATGTAGAACGGCTTATCCTTCGGTACCTGTGGCTGCCTTCCCCTGGTTGAGCGTGTCTTCCACTTTACGCAGGAGTTCCGAAGGAAGGAAGGGCTTTTCCAGGACGTTTGTGCCGTACTTGATCAGTTCACGCAATTCGGGAAATTCGTCAGCAAAGCCAGTGATAAACAAGAACTTCATCTCAGGGTGAGCCGCACGAACTTGCTCCGCCAGCTGAAGGCCGTTGAGCCGCGGCATGACAATATCGCTCACCATAAGGTCTATTGTGCCATTGTGTTGCTGGCACAAGCGGAGTCCCTCTGCGCCATCGGCGGCGGGAAGGACGGAAAACCCGACCGCTTCGAGCGTCCGTTGCAGAAGGTTTCGAAGGTTGTCGTTGTCTTCGACTATCAAGATGGTAACGGAACGCTGGGGGGGCGGTGCAAGGTGAAGTCGCGGGTGCGGCGATTGAGTTTCTCTTGTGCGTCGTAGTTCCAGTTCACGCATCGTCCGTCGAGCGAGTATGCGTAAGGAATCACTCTGCTCCGCTGTCATGAGGTGTGGCACTCGGTCCATCACCGCTAGCGTACCTAGGGGGTTGGCGTCATCGGTAATTAACGGTATCCCTGCGTAGAATTGAATCCCGATTTGCTTCACCAAGCAACTGCTCATGAACCTTTCGTCTGAGGGAGGATCTGGGACGATCAGGACGTCGGATTGCAAGATTGTATAGGCACAGAACGCGCCATCTCGCGGAATCTCATCCAACTCAAGGCCGATTCTTGCCTTAAACCATACCCTTTGCTCATCGATGAAAGTGATGACGGCGACTGGAGTATCGCAGATAAGAGCGGCGAGATGAGCAATGTCGTCGAACACTTGCTCGCAGGATGTTCCCAGAATTCGGAAGCTGCGAAGACTTTCGAGACGGGAACCTTCGTTTTCCGGCAGAGGGGACTTCAACTGATGTCTCACAACACAACCTCAAGAGCGGTCCCCCTCAGGCCGCCCGCCACCGATTGTGACCTCTAGCACTGCACTTCACGAGAGCACTGACCCGTCGTAAAGGTGAACCTATACGAAAGTCTAGGGCGACAGATCGCTACGCTGCGCCCGCCCCACTGCTGTTACTAAGAACAGTACTGCACATCAACAGCCATTCGACAAATCCAGCCTCGCCAATGAGAGGAGGGCGTAGAGGTGCCGACCGCTCGGCAACAGTGCCGATATTTCGGCACAGGTCTGTCATTCGAATCTTCGTGACCCGTCGTAAAGGCGAACCTATACGAAAGTTTAGGGCGGCAGATCGCTACGCTGCGCCTGCTCCACTACTGTTACTAAGAAACGTGCCGCACGTCAAGACAAATCCAGCCTCGCCAATGAGAGGAGGGCGTAGAGGTGCCGACCGCTCCGCAACAGTGCCGATATTTCGGCGCTGCTCTGTCATTCGAATCTCCGCCTTCAGGCAGTGTTCGTGTGGATTGTGTGGATGTTCCCTGACGCAGAGCATTGTCAAGATCGAACCTTCAAATTGATATAGGAAGATTCTTGGGCAAGGTGTTGACGTGCCCCCGTTCGCTGTACCAGCAGAAATGAGAGTTTCGGGGTTATGTGACCGGCGGGCCTCCTCCATGCGGTTTTGGTCCCTGTCCAGATTCCCTACGGCGAGGTTGGACGCTTACCTGCCCGACGTGGCAAGAACGTTGAGCAACCTAGTGTAGTGCGTCACAAGTAACAATCTTTAATTTATCCGCGAGCGTCTTATGCTGGAGGAGACGGTCGCGGATGCGTATTGCCCCTGCCATTGCATTGAGTCCGGAACAGCGGGCGTTGCTGGAATCCCAAGCCCGGAATCGCTCCCTCCCGGTGCGGGTGGCGGAGCGCGCTCGCATCGTGTTGTTTGCGGCTTCCGGCCAACCGGACAAAGAGATCGCCGCTAGCATGGCGATCACGCCGAAAAAGGTTTCCCGCTGGCGCAAGCGCTTCCTGGCGCTGGGCGTGCCGGGGT
>OCZU010000500.1_pt1 | contig 26995 bp, 25 predicted proteins | sample 1539001 | NCBI WGS metagenome assembly OCZU01 (sample SAMEA3539306, study PRJEB22396) | soil metagenome | biome: tundra; feature: field; material: soil | place: USA | collected 2010-05 | depth 0.15 m | reverse complement strand
TCAACACGCGGTCAAAGATAGGGCGAATCAGCAAGAACTTGAACGCGTCGAGCGCTCCCACCGCAGCCATCAGCAAAACTGAAGACAGTATCTGCCACCAATACGGGAACGCGTAACGCACCAGGCGCGTCAGTTGGCGCATACCGCTCCGAGCAGGCCGCAGTGGCTTACGGACGGTGGCATAGGCGTGGGATGCAAGGGCTTATTTTACTGCGTCCGCTCCGGAATCCCCTAGTGCCCGGCTTTTGTGCGCGACTAGCTTACTTCGGCATATCCCGATGCACTACCTTCACGCGGTATCCCGCTTGGTGCAGGCGCTTGCTGACCTCCTCGGCAATCATTACAGAACGGTGCTGGCCGCCGGTGCAGCCAAAACTGATCGTCAGATAGCTCTTGCCTTCGTGGATGTAGTGCGGCAGCAGGTAAATCAGCAGGTCGGAGATGCGGTGGATGAACTCCTGCGTCTGCGGAAACGAGCGGATGTACTTAGCCACGCGCGGATCGCGGCCCGTAAGCTCACGGAATTCCGGCACGAAGTGCGGGTTGGGCAGAAAACGAACGTCGAACACCAGATCGGCTTCTTCGGGCACACCGTGGCGGAAACCGAAGCTCACGCACGAAACCAGAATACTTTTCTCCGCTGCCTGCTCGCGGAAGCGCTCCGTGATGTGGGCGCGCAATTCGTGCACGTTGAACTTGGAGGTGTCGATGACGATGTCGGCCAAGGCGCGGATTCTGGCCAGGTGACGGCGTTCGGTTTTGAGCGCGGTATTGACTGGCGCGTGCGTGCCCAGAGGATGGGGGCGGCGCGTTTCGCTGAAACGGCGCATCAAGACCGAATCGGAGGCTTCCAGGAAGGCGACCTTGGTCGGAATCATACGCCGTACTGCTTTCAGAATGCCCGGAAGCTGTTCGAGTTTGGAGCCTTCCCGCACGTCCACCACCAACGCGGTGCGGCGGATCTCGGTCGACTGCAGGGCCATCTCGGCGAAGCGCGGGATCAGTTCGACCGGAAGGTTGTCGACGCAGTAGTAGCCCAAGTCCTCGAATGCCTTGAGCACGGACGCCTTGCCGGAGCCGCTCATCCCCGTGATGATGACCAGTTCTGGCGCATGCGGAGTTGAATGCGCAAGGGCTTGCGGCGTTTTCTTCGCCCCGCGTGGCGGCTTCTGCGCCTTCGTGTTCTGGCGCTTCCGGAACCCCGACGATTTCCGAGGCGTCATGAGATGGATAGTAGCACTGAAGGCGGGGTGTCTTCTCAACGCAGTTTTCGATTTGTCTAGGCCGTGCCCGGAAAGGTAAGCTAGGTCGCCATGAAGAAGTTTCACGAACTCACGGAACGCGAAGTGCTGGCTCTGGCCATTTCCCTGGAAGAAGAAGACGAGCGGGTGTATTCGGATTTTGCGGAAGGGCTGCGGCAGGATTATCCGGCATCGGCGGCGATGTTCGAAGCCATGCGCGAAGAGGAATCCGGGCACCGGCGGCGACTGATCGATCTCTTCCGCCAGAAGTTTGGCGAACACATTCCCTTGATCCGCCGTCAGGATGTGCGCGGATTCGTGGCGCGGCCCGCGCTGTGGCTCACGCGTCCGCTCCGCATTGATGCGGTCCGTAAAGAAGCCAGCACTCTCGAAGTGGAAACTCGCCGATTCTATGAAAAAGCCGCGGCACGCACCCAGGACGCCAGCGTCCGGCAACTGCTCGACGATCTGATCAATGAAGAACGAGAGCACGAGGAGCGCGCGCAGGAACTGGACAAAGAGAAGCTGCCGGCAAGCGTCAAGGAGGATGAGGAGAGAGCGCAGCGACGTCTTTTCGTCCTGCAGATTGTGCAGCCTGGCTTGGCCGGGCTGATGGACGGTTCCGTTTCCACGCTGGCGCCCGTCTTCGCGGCTGCATTTGCTACGCACAGCACGAATGACGCATTCCTGGTGGGCCTTGCGGCCTCAGCCGGCGCGGGCATCAGCATGGGATTTGCCGAAGCGCTTTCCGATGATGGCAGTTTGACCGGGCGTGGGCATCCCTGGGTGCGCGGTCTGATCTGCGGAGCGATGACTGCGCTGGGCGGTATTGGACATACGCTGCCGTTTCTGCTTCGCGACTTCCGCGCGGCGTTGTGGGCTGCTGGCGCGGTGGTACTGGTGGAACTGGGAGTAATCACGTGGGTCCGACACCGTTATATGGACAGTCCTTGGGTTTCGGCTGCGCTTCAGGTTGGGCTTGGCGGGGTGCTGGTGTTTATTACGGGCGTGCTCATCGGAAGGTCTTGAAGCATTCCCTCGCTGCCGAGTAGCGAGCTACATCTCTACGACGGCACATTAACGCTTCATTTTACGGTTGTGTGTCTAGCGGGTGCTTGCTCTTTTCGTAGAATTCGGTCTGCAGTTTCAGGCTCACCTCATCGGCCTTCACGGCGCGGATCGTCTTGGCCAAAGTGTCGATCCACCAATCCATCTGGAATTTGCCTAGCGACTGCGTTGCGGCCGAGCCGTCGCCGGAATAGTGATTGGGAAAGCGAGCGTACCACCAGATTCCGGTGTAGACATCTTCGGGAAGGTTCTGGCGGTGCTGGTCGGCGCCGGATTCGCTGGTGGCGCGATCGATGTGCACCGTGTCGGGACGGGAGATCATCATCTTCGAGGTCTCGCTTTCGCCGGCGTGCATGTCGATGGACGTCTTCTTCGCAGGACCGCCGGATTGCGGGGTGCGCTCATCGAAAATGTAGACCACATAGTCGTGCGGCTTATCCAACTGCGACTGGGCAAAAAAGGGGAGGAGGCTCTCGTTGCCGCCGTGGCCGTTGACGATGATCACTTTCTTGCAGCCGTTGCGGGCCATCTCGTCGGTGGTTTCCTGCAACAGCCCTAGTTGCATATCGCGGCTGTAGGCGACCGTTCCGGGCTCGTGGCGGGCCTCGGCAATCTGCCCGAAATAGTATTCCGGGAAGACAACGGCGTATTCCAGCTCGGCGGCGTGCAGCGCAGCGTAACGGACGTCGAGGAGATCGGTGCCGAGCGGGAGATGCGGGCCGTGTTTCTCAAGGATGCCGAAAGGCAGCAGGCACGTGCCCTGGGAACGGCGAATGCCTTCGCGGAAGTCGGAGGCGGTAAGTTCTTCCCAATGGACGGACAGCTTCGATTGAGGAGTGACGGCTTGCGCTTGCGCGGGATGCGACGCGCTCAGGACGGTTACAATAAAAGCCAAAATCATCACGGACAGAATTGTCCAGCGCGTGCATATCGTCATCGCCACATCTCCTCGGCGCGAATTCTAACACGCGGAATGCCTGTATTAAAACGTATCAATAAGAGCAAGAAAGAATGGGCCGGGAGGATGCCCGGCCCCGCTCATCAGATCCGGCATTCGTTATTTCAGGAAGATTTCCTGCATCAACTCCGAGCTGATGATTTCCCGAATCTCGACTCGCTTCTCGGCGAGCTGTTGACCCTGCGCCTTCCCGCCCAAGATTTTGTCGCGTGCGGCCTCGCCCTTTGCGGCCAGACCGTCCATGGCAGCGTGGTTCTTGTATTCGATGGCCACACAGATGTCCCAATCTTCGGGACCGTTCTTGGTCTCTTTCAGGAAGATCTTGTAGTCCATGATCGTTCCCTGCTTTTTCTGTTCGTCGATCAGCGGCTTGGTGGACTGTTGCAGGCTGGTGAGATAGTCATCCAGTGAGTAGGTTTCACGCGGATCAACTGCACGCGCCAGACAGGGCCTTCGGTGTAGTGTTCCTGAGCAAACAACGCGGGGGCTAGCAACAACACGAAAACGACGAGCCCGTGGAGCTTCTTCATAGTCATCTCCTAGTTTGAGTGAGTTAACCGCGGGAGGGTCATACGCTTCGTTCAGGGGAACTGGAAAGCGGCCGGCCCTCGGCGTCGCGTGGACGACCCGCTCCCGCTGTGGATTTCTTGCCGAAATAAACTTTGTGGCGCGTTCCGGGTCTGGGAAAGTTGGCGTGGGTTGCCCCCCTCCCCCCGTACCCTTTGAAAGCCCTGCTGGGCGCTGGGTCTGCAAAGAGTGTTTGCAAAATCTTCATGTAAAGATCTTGGAGGTCAAAATATAGAGCGCACGGGACTTAGAGATTCGCCAGTGAGGCTCTCTGCACCCCGTCCTGCTCGGTCATGATCGCAGCGATTGAGGTGAAGGAGGCAAGGTTAGATGTCACTTGAGGCGGTGGAAAACTGCCGAGTGCGATTTTCCGCCTGCGACTCGGAGACGAGCGCCGAAAGGAACGTTCCGCGGTACGCAGAGACTTTACGTTAGGATGAGGGTTTGTACCGGATGTTTTCGCACTGATCGACGCCCGTTCCAGCTGATCCTGAGTTTCGCCGCGGATCAAAAAGGAAAGCCTTATGACGGTAACGCAGGGTCGAGACTGGATTTCGCGCGAAGGTCGCGCGGTTCCCACCTTTCTTGTTTGGCTGCTGGCGCTTCTGCCAGCTCTGTTCGTAATCCGACCGGCGGCGGCACAGACATTCACCGAGCTTTACCCATTCAACCGCAGCGGCACCCTGGCGGACGGGGGTTCGCCAGAGGCCGGTGTGACCCGGGATGCAGCCGGCAATCTCTATGGAACCACCTTTTTCGGCGGAACCGGCACGGGATGCGACATCTATTTTGACGGCTGCGGAACGGTCCTTAAGCTCGACGCCAGCGGCACAGAAACCGTCCTGCACAGTTTTGGCGGAGCGCACGACGGATGGAATCCCACGGCAAGACTGATTCTGGATGCAGCCGGCGACCTGTATGGCACAACTGGGTATGGCGGCGCGCACGCCCACGGGACGGTTTTCATGGTGGATAAGGCCGGCAATGAGACGATAGTCCACAGCTTCGCTGGCGGAACGGATGGTGCCAGGCCGAACGCGGGACTGGTGCAGGACGCCGAAGGAAATTTCTACGGCACCACGCAGTACGGCGGCAGAGGATGCGATGGCCAGGGCTGCGGAACCGTATTCCGAATAAGCGCCGATGGCCGGGAGACTGTTCTCTACCGCTTTGCCGATGGCCAGGACGGGGCCAGCCCTCTCGGCGGCGTCGCCCTGGATTCCTCGGGAAACATCTACGGCACGACGTGGCTCGGCGGTATTTATAGCTATGGAACGGTGTTCAAGATCGATAGCTGCGGCCATGAGAAGGTGCTGCACAGCTTTGCTGGCGGGAGTGACGGAGCCAATCCCCTGGATGCACCGGTCCTCGACACGGCCGGGAATTTGTACGGAACCACGGCGGCCGGCGGCGCATCGGGGACCACTCCTCTTGGTTTAGGAACCCTGTTCATGGTGGACACCACTGGCCACGAGAGCATCGTGTACACCTTTACCGGCGGGTCGGACGGAGCCAATCCCTATGCACACCTGCTGGTGGACGCTTTTGGAAATCTCTACGGCACAGCCTCATCAGGCGGCTGCTGCGGTCAAGGCACAGTGTTTGAGTTCTCCGGTGGCGTGTTGACCGCCTTGTACGGATTTAGCGCCCCGGATTCCAACGGAGAGAATTCCGACGGACAGTATCCCATGGGCGGTTTGATAAGGGATTCGGCGGGCAATCTCTACGGTACTACGGTGCAGGCAGGCACTTACGGCTGGGGCACAGTGTTCGAGGTTCAACCTTGATGGCGACTGGCAATGCGATGATGGATAAACCAACCACAAGAAGGATGGATCGGTTCCGAAGTGCCCCGTTCATCCCTGGCGCGGCGGCAATTTCTTTGGTCGGCATCTTTGCCGCCTGCTCCGCTATGGCGCAGAGCCTCGCCCCGATTTGCCATGCCAAAATGTCCGCGCCGATCGAGGTGATCTCTTCCCATCAGCGCTTCGAAGCCGGAACCAAAGCGCAGCCGCCGCTCACTGACCGATTCGACTGGCCCGACGGACAGCTTGCGGCCCTCAAGACCGAGGACGGCTACATGTTTTTCAGCATCGACGCCGGTACCCACAATCGCCAACTCTGGCATGGACAGTGGGTTGGCAACAACAATTCCGGGTCCGTCGTGCGCACCATCGGCACGCTGGACAATCCGCTCGGCTCTGCTCCGCCGGTTGACGTGGTCATCGATCATAATCCCGATCCCACGGTAAATCCGCATAACTGCGATCCCACAAAAAATCCCCACGGCGGGTGCTACACCTACATCGGCGGCGGGCCAGTCTATCAGGTTCCGCAAGGCCAGATTGGAGCCGGGAATTGGCTGCTGGTCTATCACGCGGAATACAACGATCCTGCCTATTTCCTGCTGGGTCTCGCCACATCATCCGACCGGGGCGGCCATTGGACCGACATCGGGGAAATCATCCGGTTCAATATGCCCTTCAGTTATCAGGGCACGCCAGCCGACGCCGCGATCGGCGATCCTCCGCTGGTGACCTCGCCCGATGGCCAATACTTTTACATTTACTTCCAGGACTGGCTCAAGGATGGCATCTTCACCATGGCTTCGGTAGCCCGGGCCTCGATCGACTCCGTATTGAAAGCTGCGTTCGGCAACGAGAAGCACTACGCCGCGCCCTTTTTCAAGTATTACGAGGGCAAGTGGGATCGACCTGGCATTGGCGGCACGTCGACTGACCTGCTTCCCAACGCACGCTATGGCGGCGGGCTCAATGTTGCTTACAACTCATACCTTCAGCGCTACATGATGCTCAACAGCGACTCGCAAAACTACAGCTACGCGGAGTCGATCGACGGCCTCCACTGGACGGACACCATCTTCCTGGGTATGTTGGGCTATGTGCCAAACATCGCGGGATACTCAGGGCCCGTAGGCTTGGGAGATGACCCGACCATACTCGGAAAGGAGTTCTACGTGTATTACACGCAATTCCGGGGGCCGTGGCCGGGCGCTCAATCCGTGAAGCGATTTACGCTCACCTGCCGGTGAGGGACGTCAAACGATGACAACGACTTTCTGCTCGGGCGCTGTTTTTCATACTTAACTTAGTCTTCCTTCTCTGCGAGTCGCGCGGAGGTCCGAAGTCGGCTCCCTACGGGGCTTCGATCAATTCCATCTTGCCGTCCCGGGTGCGGTGCAGGACCATTACTTTGCCTTTGGGATCGCGGAAGACGAAGACGTCGCGGTCGCGGAAGTGGGCTTCCTTGATGGCCTCTTCGAGCGTCATGGGGCGCATGGAGACGGCTTCGTCGGAACGGACCAGGTGCACCTCGGTGGTCCTGGCCACTGCGGGATACTTGTGCACGAGGACTGGAACAGCAGTCTTCTCGGACAGGCCGACGGCGGTTTGCACCACAGTCTCATCAACCGTCGCAGAGTGGCCGTTCCACTTCTTCACCTCTTCACTCTTGCGCGCCGACCGTTTCTTGGATTGCCAGCGGGTCTTGTATTTCACTGCCTGCTTTTCGAGGTGGTCGAGGGCTTCGTTGACGGCGATCGTCATGTCCTTGGCCTGAGCCAGGCCGACGAGTGGGCCGTTGCGCGGGCTGATGGTGATTTCGGCTTTGTGGCGGTGCTTTTCGACGGCAAGGATGACCTTGGTCTCGAATTGATCGCCCAGGATTTTGCGGAGTTTGGTGAGACCGGTTTCTACTTCTTTGCGAATGGTGGGAGTTACTTCGTAGTGCCTGCCAGTATATTCCACGTTCACGAGCGCCCCTCCTTGAATTCTTGCTCGAGATCAATTGGGCACTGCATTTTAAGGGAGCGAGCCAAACGCGCGACTATTAGGCCGCACAGAACGCGTCCCATCGCGCGGCTCGCCCAGATCCTTCGGCTGCAAGAGCGGCGCCCTCAGGATGACAGTTCGTTTTATTCTTTTACCCGGCGTTGATGAGTGCTGGGGATGCGCATGTCCTCCCGGTATTTGGCTACCGTGCGGCGAGTGACCTGGATGCCCTGCGACTGCAGGATGCGAGTAAGTTGCTCGTCAGTGAGCGGGCGGCTGGAGTCTTCTTCTTCGATCAACTTCTTGACGCGGCGTTTCAGGATCAGCAACGATGTGTTGCCGCCCTCGGGCCCCTGCACGCTCTCACTGAAGAAGTACCGCAACTCGAATACGCCCTGCGGTGTGTGGGCGTATTTGCTGGCCACGGCACGGCTCACGGTGGATGGATGCACGCCGATTTCTTCGGCCACCTCCTTGATCATCATCGGTTTTAGCTGGTCGATGCCTTTTTCCAGAAAGTCCTGTTGTCGGGCGACGATACAGTAACAGACTTTGGTGATGGTCTGCTTGCGCTGTTCGATGTTTTTGATGAGCTGGATGGCGCTCTTGTATCGCTCTTTTACATAGTCGCGGGTGTTCTTGTCGTTGGTGTCGCGGGTAAGCAGGCGCTTGTAGGCCGGATTCAGGCGAAGCTGGGGCAAGTCGTCGTCGTTCATGAGGACCAGCCATTCGTCGCCGTGCTTGATGAAAGCCACATCGGGTTCGATCAGGCGGGCCTGGACTTTGTTGTATTGCAAGCCGGGGCGGGGATCGAGCGTACGGATGTAGTCGATGGCCTGCTGCACGGCGTCGGCGGGGCGCCCGATGGCTTTGGCAATTTCCCGGAGCTGCTTGCTCTGCAGCGCGCGCAGATGCTGGTCGACGACGGCCATGGCATCCTGCAAGAGTTGCGCCGTGCCATTACCGTTGCCGTTCTTGTCTCCGTTCTTGTTTTGCGCCAACTGTTGCTGGTGATAGCGCAACTGGCGCAGCAGGCATTCGCGCAAGTCGCGGCAGCCCACGCCCGGAGGGTCGAGCTGCCGAACTACCTCGAGCGCCTCCTGCAGATCAGCAGGCGTGAAATTAGACTTGTAAACCGGACGAGCGGGAGCCGGCTCAGTCGTGGGAGCAGCGGCGGCCGCTGCATTTCCATTCCGTCCGGCCAGGGAGGCCTCCGCCGGAGCGCTGGCGGGCAGGTCATTCAGCTCGCCAAAAGAGTTTCCAACTACAGCGTCGGTTCCGGAGAATTCGGAGGCACTGGATTCCGCGCCGATGAGTTTGTCAAAATCGTTCGCCGAAACGCCTGCAACGAGATCGCCGCCTTCGTACGCTGCCTCGCCCAGTGGTTCATCCTGGCCCAATCCCAGAGCAGCGGCTTCGCTGACAATATTTCTCGCGGCGGCCGCATCGGCTTCGGGGGGTGCCGGTGGCGCCACTCCCAACATCTCTTCGTCGCTGGCGATCAGGTAGCCGTCTTCGTTCAGGTTGCCGATGATTTGTTCGGCAGCCTCGCGCACTTCGCGCCGCAGGCTTAGCGCGCCCAGTTGCCAGGCCAGGTGGTCGGTAAGATTGGTTGGCTTTGAAAGGAAGTTTTCAAACGACGGGCGTTCGATCTCTTCCATCTCGCCGCGGGTGCGGTAGCCGGGATCGAGATATTCCTGGAAGAACGATCCAAAATCGATCTCCTCGAACGGGTCCTTCTTTTCAGCGGTAATGGGAGCTTCTTCGCCGGAGGCGGTGGCAGCGCGATCGCGGTCTTCTTCCTTCCGGTTAACCTCGTCGAGCAAGGGGACGGATTCTTCGAGTTCTTCGAGAACCGGGTTCTCGACCATCTCGGCATTGATCATGTCCTTGAGCTCAAGCTTGTTGAGCGCGAGGACAGAAACCATCTGCACCAGGCCCGGGGTGAGGATCTGGCGCTGCGATAGCTTGACGCTCAGTTTGTGTTGCAACAAAACCATGAGTTAGGTTGACTCTTTCGTTTAACCGGCGCGCCTTACCTCGCCGCCAACAGCAGATTCCTCGCCGGCTGAAGCCGGCTCGGAATGACAAGAAAATTTCATACCAGCGAGAAGCTTTCTCCCAGGTACACGCGCCTCACTTCCGGATCGCCGGCCAACTGCTCGGGCTGGCCATGACGGAAGATTCGGCCGTCGTCGATGATGTAAGCCCGGTCGGTCACGGAAAGTGTCTCGCGCACGTTGTGATCGGTGATCAACACTCCGATGCCGCTGGCCCGCAGACCGCTGATGATTTTCTGCAGGTCGAGAACGGCGATGGGGTCGATCCCAGAAAACGGTTCGTCCAGCAAAATGAAGGTTGGATTGATGCACAGGCAACGCGCGATTTCCACGCGCCGGCGTTCACCGCCGGATAGGGCATAGCCACGATTCTGCCGGATGTGTTCCAACCCAAGTTCATCAATAAACCTCTCCATCTTCTCGCGGCGCTCATGCCAGGACATCGGCTGCGCCTCCAGAACCGCGAGGATGTTTTCCTCAACTGTGAGTTTTCTGAAAACCGAAGCTTCTTGAGGGAGATAGCTGATGCCATACTGCCGCGCCCGCAAGTACATGGGAACGTCAGTGATGTCTTGACCGTCATACAAAACGCGGCCAGTATCAGGGGGGATCAGGCCAACGATCGCGTAAAACGTGGTCGTCTTGCCAGCGCCGTTCGGGCCAAGTAAGCCCACAACCTCGCCCTGCTCGACCCGCAGGCTGACACCATTTACAACGCGTCGGCCACGGTACGATTTGCCAATTTCATCAGTGGCCAGGGTACGCATTTATCGTGCCACTCGCGTTTGTGTTACCACAGGAGTACTTGCTTCGCCTTCTACGAGCACCCTATCATCGCCCCTAAAGAAAGTCAACGAAACCCCGGTAATCTTGCCACGTTCGGCATCAAAAATGCTAGGCGGGCCGCCGGTGAGGACGAACTTGTCATCCGCAGCCGTGTAAACCAGGGTCTGGCCCTCCGCTCGCCGACTCGGTTGCTGGACGACCACGCTGCCTTTGGCCACCAGGCGATCAAGCTGCCCAGGTCCGGCAAGTAGTTGATTGCTTGAGGTTTGACTTCTAGGCAGAAGATACCCATCCATGGTGTTGGAGGATGCCGTGAAGCTGGCGCCCCTGGCCACAACTCCTCCCTCGTAATGGGCACGGCGCTCCGCGTCGGCATAGGTGAGGCGAGCCGACGTTATGGCTACCGGAATGACACCTTGGCTTTCCCCGGGTCTTATATTCGCTTTGTCTTCCCCTGTATATTGAGGCTCAGCCTGAGCCGGCTGCACTTTACCTACCTGACCTGTGTTTGGCTGAACCTGCCCCGGCTGAACCAGTTTCGCTTGTACCAATACTGTGGAGACAGGTTGGGCCGCTGTACCCTGCGCCACCAGAGAACGGCGGTCCCGGTCGAACTGGATTGAAGGGGCTTCGACGATGTTTGCGTCTTGCCACAACCGAGCGTTGCCCTGGTAGAGGGCAATCGCGGGAGAGTTGTGCGCCGTCATGGTTGCCGCGGTCACGTGAATGGGTGAAGCAGACGCCAGCAGCGCACCGTTCGGTTGCTCCTTGAGTTCGCTGTAGGTGCTCTTGACGTCGCCGTCGGCGAAAGCATCGTCCGTGGCCCGATTGATCCGGATGCTCCGGGCAGTTGTGACCATGCCGCCGTCGGCGACGCGTGGACTCCCGCTAAGAACCAGAATCCGGTCCGCGGGAGTGTAGAGCGCTTTGTCCGCCCAGGCTTGCGTTCGTTTGTTGGGAGCCAGACCGTCACTATAAGCAACGCTTCCCTGCTGGATGATGGATGCGATTCCTCCTTCGGGGAGAAAGGTGGCATCCAGGGTCTCACTGGTGCTTACACGGTCGGGCAGGTCCGGGGCAAAGCTCACAATCTTCGCATCAGGTGCGCCGTGGATCGAAGTAAGACGGCTTGAGCCCTCGAGAGTCGCGGCCAATTGTGCGTTAAACTTGCCGGCGGTGATGACGGTGCGCTGGGCAGAAGCTGGCGCGGAAGTTTTCGCGCCTAGCGGATTCGAGTCCTGCGACGGAGAAAGAGTGATCTGCGCCGCTCCGGAAGTCTCGGCGCGGTCGAGGCGGCGTCCCTCGACGACGAAGAAGTCAATGATCGGCGCGGTTAAGTCGAAATCCTGCGGCGCCGGCGCGTTGGCCACAGGACTGGTGGCGTTGGCGGAATGCTGCGACAGTTTGACGTTCTCTGCGGCGTGTACCTTCTGGAGCTCGTTCTGACCTGAAAAATCCAGGATCGCGCGCCCGGCATCGCCCTGCATCGGTTGAGACCCGATGCGCTCGACATGGACATTACCGGTCAGCATCGCGGTGCGCAGCAGGTTTTGCTTGCCGGTGAGCAGCAGTTCAGCCTCATCGGCGCGGGCACGCGTCTGGTCGGCGTCTTGTCCCGCAGCTTCGGCGTTCACGTTCCCTGTGGCCAATACCCGCTGTATATCGTTGTCCGGACCAAGAAAGAGGGTTGCCTGCTCCGCTTGAACGGTTACGCTCTCACGATCGGCGCCGGGACGAACCATGCGGGGATGGTCCAGCACGATTACGCGTGGGTCGCGCGTGATTCTGCCATGAGTGGCGAAAAGGCTGGCGGCATCCTGACCGCCGAGCGTTACATGAATCTGGGAACCCAGCGTGAGCACGTTGGTCTTTCCCGAGTACTGCACGCCCATGGCCCACCCGGTGGCCTGCGGCGTGCGGAAATCCACGCGCGCGTCGGTGGAGGCATCGCCGCTGTTTTGGTTGAAGGCCAGGTCTTTGGTCTTGAGGTGGATCGGATTCTTGAGTTCCCTGGGAGTGCCCTGGTCAGGTCCAGTCAGACCCGAAGGGTTGGCTTCCAGATCGATCTGCACGTCTCCGCTGGCCGTAACGTCGCCGGATTTCTTGTCGTAGGTGAAGTCGTCGCCGTAGATCTGGTCGAAGCGGGAGGAATCGCGGCCATAGAGAACAATGCTGACGTTGTGCAGTTCGGCGTTCCCATTCAGCTTGAATTGCTTGAGGTCGCTGGCCTCGACGGTAAACAGCGTTCGCTTTCCGTCGGACTTGGAGAACTGGAAGCCATTCGCAGTCTGCTTGATGTCGAAGCCAAGCTTGTGTGGAATCTCCTTGAGCACATTGCGCTCGCGCGTGCGGGCATAGAAATACATTCCCGCCACCACCGCGGTGAACAGCACCGAGATCACAGCCAGCCAGCGTCGGAGTCGGTAGACCGGGAGCGGCATGCTGGGTTTAGTTTAATGGAAGTGGCCGCAGGTCTGTGAGTGTTGTGGATTTCTTACTGAAATTAAGGTTTGCTTCGGAGTTTCCAGAGAGGGAGGTTGAGCCATCAGAGTTTCTGCTGCGCGTGTTCAGCAAATGCCCAGCCATATCGTATTCTGTCGTATCTTCCCAATGAACTTCCGGATATGTCTTGCCTTCGGCATCAATCCACCCGGAAACGGTGTTCTGTTCCGTACAGGATTTTAGGGGGCCACGCAGGTTCCGCTGTTCGCGGTCGGACATGGTTTGGTCTCCGTGCTTGCTTGCCCTTCAACTCCCAAGGCGGTTTTCAGCACGGTTGATGACTGGAATGTACCATCGGGACTGGAGCGATAAGAAGCCGCGTTCTCTATCCAATTTTGGTGCTGATCATACTGGTAGGAGTGACGAACGTCGGAGTGCGTCGTATTCAAAGGAAACCGAGTACGCCCCGGATGGGCCTGCCGTCAGCTTCGCAAGCTGTGGGCGTAACTCCTGCTGCAGTTGATCGAGGGAAAGGCCTGATTTTTCGAGAATCTCAGCGAAGGCATCTGCCGAAAACATCCTCACGGGATCATCCCAAATCTGCTTTTCTTCGAGAATGCGTCCTCGTGCGTCGTAGGTTCGTACAGCCCGTTTCACCAACTCCCCGCTAGCATCGCGCAGCTGGACTTCCCTGGCCCGGTCATCTTCGTCATAGATGGTAGTCGCGCTTCCTCCACCCGGCAGGTTCGGTGCCCTGTCTGCATCGTCAAACGGAGACCCAACTACTCCTATGATGAACAGGGTAGGCTCCAGAAAAATCACTGGAGGCGAGGAAGCGTTACCCAGTCGCCCGAGCGAGGCACGCCTTAAAATCGCGGAGGGACAATTCTAATCCGCCGAAGTCGGGATGGTCATTGTGGCCGATGGTGAAGGCGATGTCGATGGCGTCGCCCGCCAGAAGCGGCGACTGCTGCAGGCGTTCGGCCATGTGCCATCCGAGGGCGTCAAGGACAGTTCTCAGTTCCCGGTTCCCAGTTCTCAGTTTTATGCTGCTGGCCTCGGCCTTCTCGCTGCGACGGATCCCGGCGCCATCCGGATGGCAGCTCGGAGTGGCGAGGATCGCTACTGCCGAGAGTTCTTCTTTGCCGGGATCTTCTCTGGCGAGCGCCTCGGCCGAGAATTGATGGCTATTGTCTTCTCCCGCTTTCAGCTTGAGCTTGATGTGTTTATCTTTCAGAATCTTGGGTGGGACGATCAGACGCACGCCGCGGGCCGCGAACGCGGGCTCGTGATTTCCCGCTCCGTGCGGTTCGAGCAGTTGCAACACTTGATAAAGCCCTGGGCTGATCTCATCCAGATCCAGTTCTGCCTCCAGATCGAGCACTGGATCGAAATCCGCCGGAGTCAGACGCGTTCGGGCGAAAGCATCCAGCTCGGCTCGCAGTTGCGGCACATTCGCCGACGGCATGGCGAATCCGCAGGCATGGGAATGCCCTCCGTAGCGGGTGAAAAGATTGTGCGAGGACTCAATCGCCTCGAGCAGATGGAAAGGACGAATCGAACGGCCGGAGCCAAAGGCTTCCTCGCCTTCGCGCGAAATGACGAGAGCGGGCCGGTGGTAGCGCTCGACCACTCGCGTCGCCGCAATGCCGATGACGCCGCGGTGCCAGCCCTCGCCATCCACCACGATGCAGTAGGCCTCGCACAGTGCCGGATCGCCGCTGATGCGCTCTTCTACGGCGCGCAGAATTCGACGTTCTTCTTCCTGCCGGTCAGCGTTGAGGCGATCGAGTTTGGCAGCCAGTTCCCGGGCTCGCACGGGATCTTTCAGGCTGAATAGCTCAATCACGTCGCGGGCTACATCCATTCGTCCCGCCGCATTGATTCGGGGGGCAATGCGGAAGGCAACTTCGGTGGAGGTGGGCGGACGCCTGGTGGAAATCTGCGCCACTTCGAGGAGCGCCTTCAGTCCTGGGTTCACGGCCCTGCGTAGAGCATCGAGTCCCAGCCTGGCAAACACACGGTTTTCGCCGGTCAGGGGAACGGAGTCGGCGATGGTCGCGATCGCGACGACCTTCATGAACGATCGCAGCATGCGTGTCTGATCTTTTTCGTCCAGGCGGCGCTGCATCAATCCATGCGCTACTTTGAACGCGACGCCAGCTCCGCAAAGCTGCTTGTAGGGATATTCGCATCCCGCCTGATTGGGATTGACGACGGCCAGCGCCCTGGGCACGCCGTCGGGTCCGGGCAAATGATGATCGGTGACGATGAGGTCCACGCCCAGGCGCTGCGCGGTCTCCGCCGGTGCAAAGGCGCGGATGCCCATGTCGACACTGATTATGAGGCGAATTCCCGCGGCCGCGGCACGTTCGATCACATCGTCGCGCAGATCGTAGCCCTCGCGAATGCGGTGTGGCACGTGAAAGTCGGCGGCTCCTCCGCAGAGTTCGATCGCAGTCTTCAGAATGATGACTGCCATAGTCCCGTCGACGTCGTAGTCGCCATAGATCAGGATGGGCTCCTTGCGTTCGATTGCTGCATCCAGACGATCGACGGCCGCGCGCAGGCCGGTCATCTCTTCGGGCGCGTGCAGGTGATCGAGAGAAGGAAAGAGGAAGCGGGTGGCGGAATCGGCCTCGGTGATGCCGCGGCGGATGAGAAGCCGCGCCAGCGTGTGAAGTGGGCCGTCCCTTTTGGCATTGGAAGCGCGAAACGGCAGATCGGGCAAATCGCGGAGGGCGACAGCCAGGCGGTGCACTCGAACTGGATCTTCCGCAGCCAGTTCCCAGCGCACGGCTAGTTCTCGTCGTCCTGGTCCGGTTCGTCGATGGGGATGCCGCCAAAATCTTCCGAGACTTCCAGCAGGCGCTGGTAGCGGTCATACCAATCGGTGCTGACTTCGCAGAGAAACATCGAGCCCTGGTACGCCCAGCCCAACTGCAGGAATCCGACCTTGCCGATGTGAGTACGCAGCCAGCGCGCGTCTTCGACATCGTCACCGTCGGAGAACTCGGAGTGGGTCAGGCGCTGGACCAATTCGTCCAGTTCCTCGCGCTCCAACTTCCAGGAATGCATGGTCAAGAACGGAGTTCCCGCACTCTTGGCGAGTTCGACAAAGTCCTTCCAGCCATCGGGATTTGTCCCCATTTCCCACATGACGCACTGCACTTCCTCGTAATCCACATAGCCATGGAAGCGGCTCATGCCGTGGCCTTCGATGAAGGCGATCATGTCATCTTTGATGATGGTCAGGTCTTCTGGCGTGGGCGACATAGCAGGAACTCGAATAAGTATTGTATGCCGTTTGCCCACGAACCTGCCAGCGCAGGGGCAGTCGGGTAAGCTTCATAGTAGCCCGTCACCTGGCACAATCGCACGGAGGCCTTGGTGTGGAATCGGCGCGTGTTCTTCGGGAAACAAAGCCGCTGCTGACAGCTACCGGCTCCCAGGAGTCTCAATCTGATCGGCCGGACGCTCGCGCACTATCGGATAACCGCTGCGATCGGCGCGGGCGGGATGGGCGAGGTGTATCGCGCCACCGACACCAAGCTCGACCGCGAGGTGGCGCTCAAGGTGTTGCCGCCAGACGTGGCCCGCGATCCCGAGCGCCTCGCTCGCTTCCAGCGTGAAGCTCGCGCCGTCGCTGCGCTCAACCACCCGCACATCGTCACCATCTTTTTGGTGGAGGAAGCCGACAGCGTCAACTTTCTTACCATGGAACTGGTCGTGCGCCGCGGCGAGCGCGTCGGCCAGTGCACCGGCAATCTCGACGATTTGCTCGACGGGTAGCCCGCTCGCCGGGATCAGACGATCAAGCGGCTGTCACGCCTTGATGGCGGCCGCCTACGGACAACTCGGTGATCGTGAGAAAGCCGGCAAGGCCGTGGGAGATCTGCTCCGGCTGCGGCCAGACGTCAGCGCGACGATACGGCGGGAGGTCGAGAAATGGTTCGATCCCGAGTATGGTGAACGCCTGATTGAGGGCCTCGCAAGGCGGGGTTGGAGATTGCCGGCGAGCCATCATCGGCGCCCGCCGAGCCCGCAGCCAGGACAGGATTGTAAAACGCTTTAACCTTGAAAGCGCACTGATGAAGCTTCCGAGCGGTTTGTTAGTAACTCGGAAATTGGCTCACTGCGGCGCGCGGTGCTGGCCTCTTTTCCCCGATCCATTTAGAATCCTCTGTCCCACTTTCACCAGCGTATTCACCCAAGAACGACAGGAGGCGCACCCGCTTTGATTCCGCGTTATACCCGCCCGGAGATGGGCCGCATCTGGAGCGATGAGAATCGCTTTCGTACCTGGCTAGCCGTGGAGGTTGCGGCAACGGAGACTTTGGCTGAGGCCGGAATGGTGCCGAAAGAGGCGGCGCGCGCGATCCGCGAGCGCGCGGATTTCCGGGTAGAGCGCATCCACGAGATCGAGGCCGAGGTACGCCACGATGTGATTGCCTTCACCACGGCGGTGGCAGAGATCGTCGGCCCGGATGCGCGCTGGTTTCACTACGGACTCACCTCCAACGACGTGGTCGACACGGCACAGGCATTGCTCATCAAGCAGGCTTCGGCGCTGATCGCGCAGGATCTGGAACGGTTTTCCGAGGTTCTGGAACGGCGCGCGTGGGAATTCAAGGACACGCCAATGGTGGGGCGCACACATGGCATTCACGCCGAGCCCATCACGTTCGGCTTCAAGCTGGCCAACTGGTATTCGGAGACGCAACGCAACATTGCACGCTTCAAGGCAGCGGCCGAAGACATGCGCGTGGGGAAGTTTTCCGGCGCCGTGGGAGTCTTCGCCCATCTGACTCCCGAGATCGAAGAGAAGATTTGCGCGCGGCTTGGGCTGAAGGCGGCGGCGGTTTCGTCGCAAGTGATCCAGCGCGACCGTCATGCACACTATCTGGCGACGCTGGCCGTGATTGCCTCGACCCTGGACAAGATCGCGACTGAAATCCGGCACCTGCAGCGGACTGAGGTGCGCGAGGCCGAGGAATTCTTCAGCGAGAAGCAGAAAGGGTCATCGGCTATGCCGCACAAGCGGAATCCGGTGACCAGCGAGCAGATCAGCGGATTGGCCCGGGTGGTGCGCGGCAATGCGCAGGCGGGGTTTGAGAACGTTGCCCTGTGGCACGAACGCGACATTTCGCACTCTTCGGCGGAGCGCGTGATCCTGCCGGACTCGACCACGCTGGTTGATTATCTGTTGAACAAAACTTCCAACCTGATTGAAACCATGTTCGTTTATCCCGAACGCATGCGAGCTAATCTGGAGAGCACGCACGGACTGATCTTCAGCGGGCAATTGCTGCTTGACCTGGTGGAGCACGGGGTCTCCCGCGAAGACGCCTACCGACTGGTGCAGGCGCATGCCATGCAGGCGTGGAAGGAGGGTCTGGACTTCCACAAGCTTGTGCTGGCGGACAGGGAGATCACCGGGAAAGTTCCGCGCAAACAGGTCGAGCAGGCGTTCGACCTGACTCGCCAGTTGAAGAATGTGGATAAGATCTTCGCCCGCGTCTTCGGAAACCACGGCCGGAACGGCGCGAGATCAACCGGGCGCACGAAGCCTTCGCGCGCGGGACGACGCCGCCGCTAAGTGCGGCCACACGATGCGTTAAACCCAGTCGATCTGAGAAAGTTGTGGACCTTTGTTTCTCGCTGCACGCCCTCCATGCATGCATCTCCCTTCCTTACCCAGGCATCGAAGCAATTAACCAGGTGGTTAATTAGTAAATTTTCGTCAACGGGTCGGAGGTGGCCTCTATGATAAGGAAAAGCTTGCTGAGCATGGTGGGTTCACTGCTGATGGTGGGGGTGCTGGGCGCAACGCTCGCCGCTCAAACCACGGCTGCGACCCGCTACGACAATCAGATTCAAACCACAGTCGAGCGGAGGCTGAACGCCAAAGCTCAGTTTCGTGACGTGAAGTCGAGCGTGGAAGACGGTATCGTCACGCTCACGGGCACGGTCGATCTCTACCAGCGAAAACTGGACGCGGCCAAGCTCGCTCGAAAGACTGCGAGCGTGCAGGGCGTGCGCAATCTGATCACGGTGGCGGGGCCGAACGTTCCCGATGAGCTACTGGAGCAGAAGCTGGCTCAGAAACTCAGTTACGTGCGCGTCGGCTACGACAACACGTTTGACTACTTCGCGCTGGACGTGAAGGATGGCGTGGTGACGGTGGAGGGGCAGGATCGCACCGGCGTGGGCCGGGACGAGGCTCTTGCCAACATCTACAACCAGCCCGGCGTCAAGGACGTGATCGCAAACATTGCGGTGGCGCCGGTTTCGCCGATGGACGATAGCGTGCGCTTACGCACAGCGCGCGCGATCTACCGCGACCCGGTGCTAAGCAAGTACGCGATGGATCCAGCGCGGCCGATTCGCATCATTGTCGCGAACGGTCACGTGACGCTCTATGGCTCCGTGGATAACACCATGGACAAAAACGTTGCGGGACTGCGGGCAGGCCAGGTCTTCGGAGCCTTCAGCGTGGAGAACAAGCTGGTGGTGGAGTAAGGATTCGGGCCCGTCCGGGATGTAAGTTGGTGGGCGGCGAACAGAGAGGGCGCGGCTTAAGCCGTGCCCTGTTTGTTTACAGCCGATTGATCAGCGACGCGACGTAGCCCGCGCCAAATCCATTATCGATATTCACTACGCTCACGTTCGACGCGCAGGAATTTAGCATGCCGAGCAATGCGGTCAGCCCTTTGAACGAGGCACCGTAACCTACGCTGGTGGGCACCGCGATCACCGGAACGCCGACGAGGCCTCCTACCACACTGGGCAGGGCGCCTTCCATGCCGGCGCAGACGATTACGACGCGGGCTTTGGTGAGGGCTTCGCGATTGGCCAGCAGGCGGTGGATTCCTGCTACGCCCACGTCGTAGAAGTGCTCGACTTTGTTGCCCATGAGTTCGGCAGTCACGACGGCTTCTTCCGCCACCGGTATGTCGCTTGTTCCCGCCGAAACCACGGCGATCATTCCTTTGCCGTAGGTGTGCGGGTCGCGCTGCAGCACGATCGCGCGTGCGAGTTCGCGATATTGCGCAGCGCGCACTTTTTTCTTTACAGCCGCGAATTGCTTCTTGTCGGCATGGGTGGCCAGGATGTTGCCTCCATGTTTCGCGAGGCGCGAGAAGATTTGTGCCGTTTGCGACGGAGTCTTGCGCTCTCCGAAAATCACTTCGGGCATGCCTGCGCGCAGGGAGCGATGATGGTCGACCTTGGCGAAGCCGAGGTCTTCAAAGGGCAAATGGCGGAGGCGGTCTACCGCATCGTCGGGGGTAAGTTTGCCTCGACGTACCTGGTCGAAGAGTTTGCGGACGGATTCGGCGTTCACGGCGGCGCTCAATCTTGGTCAAGCCTAGATTAGCATTGGCGACCTGGTGGGGGCGGGCGCCGTCCCCGAGGGGACCCTGTTCACTTGTGCGACTGACCCCGGACTTACGTCCGGGGCTAATGAATTTGGTCGCTTCGCGAGTCGGAGAATCTCACCTTCTTGTGGCGGAGCGGATCTTCGCGATCACGGCGGTGCAGACTTTGCGGGCTGAGCCCGGCTGGGCGAGATGCGCCAGGAACAGGCGGCGGAGCCCGCTTTGCTTTACCTTGCCTGCGAGGTAGGTGGCGTAGATCTGGCTTCCCAGGCGGTATCCCCAGTCCTGCGCCATCGATTCGAACTTTTCATCATCGGCGTGGATGGCGGCCTGGGCGGCCTTCTCACATGCCGCACGCGACAACGCGGGCACATCTTCCGTCTCGTGTGCCGGCCTTGAGGGATAGAGCACTCGTGAGCCGAAGTAGGCCACGGCATGCTCGATCACTCGCGTATAAAACATGTCGGTGGACGCGGATGCGCTGGCGTTCTCTTCGCTGTTGGCGCCGTTTCCATTCAGGCGCTGGGGTAGACCCCGGCAGGCGTGATGCAGGAAGCGAGTCGCGTCTTCGGCGGCGTGCATCATTTGAAATTCGCGGATGTGGAACGCATTGACTTGGGGAAGATAGGCGCTTCCGCGCTCTTCCACCGTGGCGAGCATGGCTTCCAGTTGCTGTTCGCTGATGCCTTTGCGGGAGAACAGGCGGCGCAGCATTGCATCTGACGAGTTGCCGTGAACTTCCGGCAGCATGTCGACCAGAAACTTCGGTTGCGTGCCGTTGTGCGGGGAATAGCGGTTGATTTCGAGAAAACTGGCCAGGCTGTCGATCAGGTTGTAGATGGTGGGCGCGAAGTCGGGGTCGCTGTCGCAGCGGCTCCACTGGTCGAGGAACAGGCGATAGCTTTCGTACTTCTCGAGGGGAGTGGCATTGAAGACGCACAGAACGTCATCATTGACGCGCACGGCGTCGACCTTGTCGGCGCGCTCGCCCGCGGCGCGCCAGTAGAGCGCGTCAACATTCTGCAACACGGTGAGGATTTTGGCTTCCGGCATGGCCTTGCGTAGCACGCGCGGCAGATGTCCCGGAGCAAGATGTGATTCGCCGAAGAGCACGAAGATCGCCGCATTGGGATGAAGCTCGCGGATCTCGGCAATCTTGGCGGCAGCGTGGCGATCGCGGGCGCCGATCTTGCGCAAGTTTTCGCGGGGCATGCAATCGAGGCCATAGATGGCCTCGCCGTGGTCGCGGGCAGCAACCAGCAGTTCGTGGAACGGAGTCCAGTCGTATCCCCAGTCGAGATCGAAGCGGATGCGCTGGCGAAGTTCGTTCTCGTCGATCTCGCGGCGCCACCACTCTTCTAGGATGTGCTGATCGCGGGCGAAGATGGTTTCGACTCCGAGCACAACCGGGCGATCTCCGGCAAGGGCACGCTGCTCGAAGAGCGATGCGGCATAGCGCTGGGCTACGGGTAGGGCATGGTAGTCGCCGATGAGGACAACATCGGCTGCGTGCAGAGCATCCTGAATCTGTTGAGAATCGAGAAGAGAGTCGTAGTTGCGGAAGGCCTGGCTGAAGTCGCGAAGGTATTTGCGGCGGCTGTGGGAATCCTGGGCGCGGATTTCGCGTTCTACTCCCGCAAGCGCGTGCAGTTGCGCTGCGCTGCGGCGGGATCGTAGGTTGACCGTGGATGACATAAAGTCCGCTTCCAGCTCCTCGCTTCTGGCTTTTTTGCTTCCCTCTTCGCCTTGACTCCTGTTCGTCGACTGCCTATGCTCCAAACTTCGGGGCGCTCGCGCTGCCTCGCTGGAGGCGTTTTGGCGAATCACCCACCGCAAAATCTGACCATCGCTACCACTGGCGCCAGCGGGTCGGTGTTTCTGCGGCAACTGCTGCTCGCGGCTGAACGTGATGTTCGCGTTCAGACGGTGAACTTCATTGCTTCGGACTCTGGCTTGCGCGTGCTGGCCGAGGAGCTTGACATCAAGGGCCGGTCCAATCTTGTCCGTCAGATCCTGGGCACTGGAAAAACGACTGCCTCGGCCCGCGGCACCGCAAACACTTCGTCCAAAATTAAAGAGCAATCGAACGCTGACATCGGGGCGAACGTGGCCAGCGGTTCTTATCCCGCCGATGCCATGATCGTGATCCCGTGTAGCGTGGGCACTCTGGCCCGCATCGCAAACGGCGTCGCCTCGCACCTGATTGAGCGCGCGGCTGACGTCTGCCTCAAAGAGCAGCGTCCGCTGGTGCTGTGCGTTCGCGAGACGCCGCTTAACAAAATCCACATCCGCAACATGTACCGGGCCGCCGATGCCGGGGCGACGGTGTTTCCTCTCATTCCGGCCTTCTACTACCGGCCCGCGACCCTAAATGACATGGCCCGCGAGTTCGCCTCTCGCGTGCTGGCCCACCTCGGCCTGCCTCAGCCCAATGCCTTTCGCTGGAAAGGCTGAAAAATCAAGCATCTAGCGTCACCGCGAGCGGGACGCCCGAGCTATCTAAGAGTCGGCTAAGGTAAAGATCGGCACTTTTAGGGGAGAAATTCAGTCTAGAGGCCCGGAAGTGAGGGTCCCAGATGCCCGGCGGACATGTACGAAGGGGGGAATCTCGCCGGAGTTTTCTGCCCCCGACGCTTCCCGGATTTCCAAAGCGACGATCTCCGTTCCTGGGCGTAGAATGCGGCAAAATCCTGATAGGCGGTCCAAGTCTTTGACTATTCAGCAAGCAGCCCGGGGCAAGAATCGATTCGTACCTTCGCGTTTTCAAGGGCGGTTTCTAGCGGCGTCAGTCTGTGCAGCGTTTCTGCTGCTGGCCGCAACTGCAGCCGGCGCTGCAGACGATCGCAATCCCTTTGCGGGCGATGCCAAGGCGGCGAAGGCGGGAGAGTATGAATTCCGCATCAACTGCGCGCTTTGCCACGGGCTGGGGGCTCACGGCGGGGGGCGTGGGCCCGACTTGACGCGGGCGCGGAAGAAGCATGTTCATTCTGATGAAGAGATGTTTCAGGTGATCAGCAACGGGATTCCGGGCACCGTCATGCCGGCCAACGGGACCAACGGCCAGGGCGTCGGCATGACGGACGAAGAGATCTGGCAGATCATCACTTATATCCGCAGCGTAGAGGTGAAGGCCCCGGCCAACCCAATCGGTAATGCCGCGCAAGGCAAAGAGCTTTTTTATGGCGACGCAAATTGCTCGCTGTGCCACATGGTGGAGGGCAAAGGCGGGCGCATGGGGCCGGAATTGACTACGGTGGGAGGGTCGCGCACGAGAGAATCTATCGTTGATTCGGTGCGGAATCCCAGCCGGCGGCTGGCCTGGAGATTGACGGAGGCGACGAAAGAGTTTCCCCAGGAATACGAGTCCATTACTGTGGTGACCGCCGACGGCAGGCAAATCAAGGGCGTGGCGCTGAACGAGGACAGCTTCAGCGTGCAGATGATGGATGCGAGCGAGAAGATCTACTTGCTGGAAAAAGACACGCTGCTTTCGTTCAAGAAGAGCCGGGAGTCGATGATGCCGAAGTACGACCCGGACGTTTTGAGTGACAAGGATCTTGAGGACATTGTGGCCTACCTGATCAGCGTGGGGGCGAAATGACGGGGCGAAGAGCTTTCGTGAGTCTGTTGACGGGTTGTCTGGTTTGCGGCCTCTTCGCGTCGTCGGCTCGCGCTCAGGTTACGTTTGAACGCTTGCTGAATTCGGGGAAGGAGCCGCAGAACTGGTTGACATATTCCGGCGATTATTCGGGCCGGCGTTTCAGTTCGCTCGATCAGATCAACATCACGAATGCGCGCTCGCTGGTGGCGAAGTGGGTGTACCAGACGGCGGCGACAGGCAAGTTTGAGACCACGCCGCTGGTGGTGGACGGGATACTCTACGCCACGGCCCAGGATGACCGAGCATTTGCTCTGGATGCGCGCACCGGGCGGCCGATCTGGATGTTTCAGCATCAATTGCCGGGGGACATCCGTCCGTGCTGCGGACGGGTGAATCGCGGGCTCGCAATCTTAGGGGACAAAGTTTTCCTAGGGACGCTCGATGCTCGAGTCATCGCCCTCGATACGAAGACGGGGAACGTGATTTGGGATGTGGTGGCGGCGGAATACCAGAAGGGTTATAGCTTTACCGTTGCGCCCCTCGCGGTAAAGAATCTGGTGGTGATTGGCGTTTCCGGAGGCGAGTACGGAGTCCGCGGGTTCATCGACGCCTACGATGCCGCGACCGGCACGCGCAAATGGCGGATCTACACTGTGCCCGGGCCGGGCGAGAGTGGACATGACACGTGAGAGGGCGATTCGTGGAAGGTCGGCGGAGCACCTGCCTGGAACACCGGAACCTATGACGCGGTGACGAACCAGATTTTCTGGCCGACAGGGAATCCTGCGCCGTCGAACCGAGGCGAAGGCCGTGCCGGGGACAATCTTTACAGCAATTCGCTGCTTGCGCTCAATGCCGACACGGGAAAGATAAAGTGGTATTTCCAATTCACCAAGCACGACGAGCATGACTGGGATGCGACGCAGGTGCCGGTGGTCATTGATCTCGGGGGCGATTCCGGCGGCAAACATCTGATCGCGCAGGCCAACCGTAACGGCTTTTTCTATGTCATCGATCGCACGACCGGCAAACTGATTTCCGCGAACGCTTACGGCAAGATCACGTGGAGCGACAGCCAAGATGCCGAGGGGCGCCCGGTGGCGAAGAAAGAGGCTTCGCCAACGCTCGAAGGGCACACGGTTTGTCCGGGCGCGCTGGGGACGACGAACTTCATGGCTCCGGCGTTCGATCCACAAACCGCGCTGTTCTATGTGACGGCACGGGATCAGTGCGACATCTTCTCTACAGCGCCGCAGCCTTATGAGGCGGGGCATGCTTATTATGGCAGCGCGTATTTTCCCTCGGATGAGGCGGAGCCGTATCGCGGATTTCTGAAGGCGATCGATCCCGCGACGGGAGAGATTAAGTGGAAGTTCGAACACACCTCGCCGACGTGGTCGGGAGTGCTCGCAACCGCGGGGGCCCTGGTATTTACCGGCGATGCTGAAGGAAACTTCATCGCGCTGGACGCAGCCTCTGGCAAGACGCTGTGGCACTTCCAGATGGGCGGCGCAGTCTATGCCGCGCCCATCGCCTTCGCCTTGGACGGGAAGGAATACGTGGTGATCGCGGCAGGGAGCGCATTGTATGCGTTTGGCCTTCCGTAGAAACGCATCGTCAGAACCGTAGAACGACCCCGGCGGAGAACCGCAGGTTCCTTTGGTTAGTCGCGAGGCCCTGAAACAGGCCGACGCCGAAGGCACTTCCGTAAAACGAATTCAAATTGACGCTGGTGTGGAAGTAGTCCAGTTGTCCCACCCTTATGCCAAGGTGCCGGGATATTTTGTAATCAAGTCCGCCTCCGAGCGCGAGTACGAAATCGTTGTAAGTTGTGGCGGCGGAAGACACCGGAGACGACACTCCGGTGATGGTACTGGCTCTGAGGCTGGTTCGATCGTATCCAAACAGGGCATGTACGAAGGGAGTTATCTTCGCTTTGGCCCGGTAGGAGAGCACCGGTCCAGCCAGGATGGAATACGCACTCGAATTAGGGAGCCCGGAGAGGGCGGCGCTCCCGGCTGTGATCGGTGTGCCATAGCGGCCGCCAAAGTCGGCGGCGATTCCGAACCAGCGGTCGAAGTTGTACTGCGCCTCAGCACTCCAACCATTGAAGTGGTTCGCTACTCCGAACGTGTTGAACGGCTGGTGCAGATCCACATCCACCGTGTTGCCCGTGAGCTTGCCCGTATCCGCGAGCAGCAGGGAGTAGCCCCCGAAGACTTGTACCTTCGGCGTTGAGTCTTGCGCAAAGGCAAACGAACCAGTCAGGATCAAAGCGAACATTGCGACGGCGAAACGAGTCATCTCCAGTTTTTCTCCTCTTGAAATTGCACACTCGGCAGACTCACATCCCCTGATCAGATTGAAGTCGAGTCAGGGAACGGCATCACCCTTTGTTGTTATAACCCAAATAAGAACGCGGGTGCTTGCGAGCGGGTTGCAAGGGGGCAATGTAAATCTAAGTAAAGGTTTGTAAGAGTCCTTGTAATGGTGAAGCACCACCGCCGCTAGGGTCCGCGTTCCGGATCGATGGTCTGGTCAAGATAGATCCAGAGCACGCGGGCCAAGAGTGTGATCGTGGGCGCTAGCGGCAGAAATATCACGACCGCCCAAATGGTATCTTTCGTGATCCACCAGCCGGTCACTCGCCACAGCAGCGCTGCGAGGAGCGCGATGATCACGAGTGCCAAGCCGTAACTGACGTACATGGCGCCCAGGAAGTATCCCGGCTCGCGCTCAAACTTGAGGTCGCATACGGAACAACGCTCCTGCATCTTGGGGAAGCCGCGGAAGATGGAATAGCGAAAAATGCTTCCCATGCGGCACCGGGGACAGCGCTGATGAAGAATGTCTCCCACCGTGGACAGCTTTGTGGCGGTTCCCATCGTCTTTCCGTCTTCCACCGGCCAAGACTTCTAAACTAACAGATGGAGGGGAGTGGCACTCTTGGCACCCACTTTTGTGGCGGTTGACGCACAGGGCGATTTCGTACTAATGTGCGAATTACACCGGAAAGGAGGTGGTCGAATGACAAGTTCTGAATGTGACAGTAGTTGTGGGAGTCTAAGACCAGGTGAGGTGGCTGAGACTTAGAGCTGGTTG
>OCZU010000499.1_pt1 | contig 27066 bp, 17 predicted proteins | sample 1539001 | NCBI WGS metagenome assembly OCZU01 (sample SAMEA3539306, study PRJEB22396) | soil metagenome | biome: tundra; feature: field; material: soil | place: USA | collected 2010-05 | depth 0.15 m | reverse complement strand
AGTCCCGCCGACGGCGGTGTTTGCGAGCAACGATGACATGGCGGCCGCCGTGATCTCGGTCGCCAGAAAATTTGGCCTTAGCTTGCCGAATCAATTGTCGGTGACCGGCTTCGACGATGTGCCGGTCGCATCGATGATTTGGCCGGAGTTGACGACGGTCCGCCAACCTGTGGCCGCGATGGCGCGGCTCGCGGCGGACCTGATCATCGAACACGCGCCGCGCCGCCGCGGATGGCCTGAACCGATTCCGCGCCATTTGCTCGAGCACAAGCTGATCCTGCGCAATTCGACGGCGCCGCCCGCTCCACGCTGAGGCGCTTGCGCCCTTGCGCGCTCCGTCGTAGGGCATCCGGGCCGAGTGTGGCAAAAAAGCCCGCAGCGGTTCGCGCGACTGCCATCAAAAGGCGCGGTTTTGGATTCTCGAGATGACCCCGCGGAGCATCAAAGTTTGCCGCGATACCGCTCTAAGTGAAAAATAAAATACTATATTTAACAATCTGTTATTGAGTATAAGTAATGTTATTAATCGCGCTCGAAACGATGTTGCCTGCTGCCATGACGATGTGCTAGCGCCACTACCTGTGGCAGATTTGACAATTCAGTCATCTGGGATTCTTATAAGCTCATACAACTAAGGGGATGCATAGGATGTCGCATTGAGCAGCGCTGCCGAGCCATTGGGAACGATTGAAATCGCGCTCCATCATGCGACGCAGCTGCTGCAAAAAGACCCCGCACTGGCCGCCGAGCAGGCGCTCGAGATACTGAAGGCGGTACCTCGTCATCCGCGCGCCCGCCTCATACTCGGCGCCGCACGGCGCCGCGCCAACACCCCGCTGGCCGCGCTGGAGATCCTGGAACCGCTGGCCGAGGAGCATGCGGAGTCCGCCCCCGTGCTGCTGGAGTTGGGCGTGGCGCGGGCCGAAGCCGGACGAGGGCGGGAGGCCACCGCCGCCTTGCGGCGCGCGGTTCAGCTACAGCCGAATTCACCCGACGGTTGGCGGTTACTCGCGGACTGCTTGGACGCCGAAGGCAATGCCACAGAGGCCGATGAGGCCCGTGCTCGATATATTCGAGCCGCCACCCGGGATCCCCGCCTCCTCGAGGCAGCCGCAGCGCTGGTAGAAAACAACTTGCCGACCGCCGATGGGCTGCTCTGCGCGCACCTGGATGCTCATCCGACCGACATTGCTGCGCTACGCATGCGCGCGGAGGTTGCGGGGCGCCTGCGCCGATACGCGGACGCGGAAGAACTCCTGGAGCGATGTCTCAGGCTCGCGCCGAGTTTCGATGCGGCACGGCACAACCTCGCCGTCGTGCTCAACCGCGAAGCGAAACCGGCAGCCGCTCTTCGGCACATCGTCCAATTGCTCGCCAAGGAGCCTGGAAATCCGGGCTACCTGAATCTCAAGGCGGCGATTCTCGCCAACATGGGGGAGTATCGAGGCGCGATCGACACCTATCAGGGTGTGCTCAGCCGCTTTCCGCAACAGCCCAAGGTGTGGATGAGCCTCGGCCACGCGCTGAAGACGGAGGGCCGGCAAGACGAGAGCGTGGCCGCGTACCGCCGCGCGATCTCGATGGAGCCGACGCTCAGCGAGGCCTACTGGAGCCTGGCGAACCTCAAGACATTCCGCTTCAGCGCCGAGGACATCGAGGCGATGCAGTGCGTGCTGAAACGCGCCAATCTGGGCGATGAGGACCGCGTGCATTTCGCGTTTGCGATGGGTAAGGCGCTCGAGGATGCGGGTGTGCACGATCGCTCGTTCGCCCATTACAGCGCGGCGAATTCGCTCCATCGAAAATCGCACGCCTACAGATCGGACGAGAACAGCCGCTTCGTGAGCCGCTGCAAGCAGCAATTCACGGCGGATTTCTTTCGAGCACGCGAATCGATGGGCTCTGCGTCCACGGACCCGATCTTCATCGTCGGGCTCCCGCGCGCAGGATCGACGCTGCTCGAGCAGATACTGGCGAGCCACTCCGCCGTCGACGGAACCATAGAGCTGCCGGACATTCCGCAAATTGCGCGCGGACTTATCGGACGTGGCGACGATGCTCATGAAGGCAGATTTTTCGAGGCGCTTGCGGCGCTCGGCCCATCGGAGCTGCGAGCGCTCGGAGAGGGCTACCTGGAATCGACGCGTGTGCATCGCAAGACCGACGCGCCTTTCTTCGTCGACAAGATGCCCAACAACTGCCTGTATGTTGGTCTCATTCACTTGATCCTGCCCAACGCCAAGATCATCGACGCGCGGCGCCACCCGCTCGGCTGTTGCTTCTCCGCCTTCAAGCAGCACTTCTCGCGGGGACAGAACTTCACGTACTCTCTCGAGGACCTCGGCCGATATTATCGGGACTACGTCGAGCTAATGGCTCACATCGACGCCGTGTTGCCCGGGCGGGTTCACCGCGTGTTCTACGAATCCATGATCGAGAACACCGAAGCCGAAGTTCGGCGCCTCCTCGAGCACTGCGGATTGCCGTTCGAAGAACGGTGTCTGCGCTTTTACGAGACCGAGCGTCCTGTGCGCACCGCAAGCTCGGAACAAGTGCGTCAGCCGATTTTCAAGGAGGGAACGGAGTATTGGCGGCAGTTCGAGCCGTGGCTCGGGCCACTGAAGCAAGAGCTCGGTGCGGTGTTGGAGGCCTATCCGGGCGTGCCTGAATTTTCGTGAGCGGCGCTTTCGTTTTGAAGTTCCATCCTACAATTACAGAAGGGAGCAAGGGAATCATGAGTCGTAGCCGATTTACTCGAAGGCATCATCGCCCCGAAATTGCACCGTTGGCACGGACATTATCGGGCTTCGCGTTGCGCAAGCTGCCGATCGCATCCGCCATATCGGCGGTCCTCGCCGGCGCGGCGCCCATGGCGTACGCCGCGACTGGAGCAGCCCCTGCCGCGAGCGATACGCTCGAGGAGGTAACCGTCACGGCGCAGAAGGTCAGCGAGAATCTTCAGAACGTTCCCATCAGCATCGAGGCACTCGGCACGCAAAGGCTCCAGCAGCTCAATGTCGTGAGTCTAGACACGTACGTCGAGTATCTCGCCGGTGTCACCACGATCAAGAGCATCGGCCAGGGCGGCAACGGCGTGGGCACAACGCATGTCTACATGCGAGGCATCGATTCCGGCCAAGACGGAAACCATTCCGGCTCCCAGCCGACGGTGGGCACCTACTTCGACGAGCAGCCGGTGACGACGATCGACGGCACGGTGGACGTGCATGTGTACGATATCGCGCGCATCGAGGTTCTCGAAGGGCCGCAGGGCACGCTGTACGGCGCGAGCTCCGAGGCCGGCACCATCCGCATCATCTCGAACAAGCCCGATCCGAGTAAATTCGAGGCGAGTTACGACATCGCCGGCGACCAGGTCACCAACGGCGGCGGCACGGGCTGGAAGGCGGAAGGCTTCGTCAACATCCCGTTGACGCCGTGGGCGGCCGTGCGCTTGGTCGGCTGGGACGAGCACGACCCGGGATACATCAACAATGTGCACGGGACCAACGCGAATGCGGGCATCATCGACGGTGTCCGCACGTTCCCGACTTCCGGCATCACCATCGACAATGCAAGTTCGGTCTCTAAGAACTACAACACGGTCGAGTACAAAGGCGGCCGCGCGGCGCTGAAGGTGGACATCGGAGATAACTGGTCGGTAACGCCCACGTTCATGGGCCAGCAGACGGCCGCGACCGGTTTTTTCGGATATGACCCGGCCGTCGGGGCGCTCGACCTCGTGCACTACGGCCCGGAGAACGATCAGGACTCCTTCACCCAGACTGCGCTCACGGTGGAAGGCAAGGTCAGCGACTACGACATCGTCTATTCTGGCGGCTGGTTCGTGCGCAATCAGCACTCGATCGCGGACTATGCCGATTATTCATACTGGTATGACAAGTACTACGGTTCCGGAAACAACTGGCGTCAGAATCCCGGGTTCACCACGGTGGGGGGGACGGAGAAGCCGGCGGGACCTTACACCGAGCCGCAAGAGTTCGTCATCGAGAACCACCACTACACGAAGTGGAGCCACGAGCTGCGGGTGTCAACTCCGCAGCAGTATCAGGTGAAAGGCACAGTCGGCCTCTTCGCCCAGCGTCAAGTGCACGAGATCTGGGAGGATTACACGATACCGGGCGCCGGCGGCAATCCTTATGCCTTCAATCCGCAAGGTCTCGCGCTTGCCGACACCATACCCACGCTCGACAACAACACCATCTGGCTGACCGATGAGGAACGCGTCGACCGCGACTCGGCGCTCTTTGGTCAAGTGACCTGGGACATCGGTTCGGGATGGTCGCTGACAGGCGGCCTGCGTTTTTACCGCTACGACAACTCGATACAGGGTTATTACGGCTACTCGGCGAATTACCAGACGCTGATCGGCGCAGGCTCGGGAATGAACGCCTGCGGTCCGCCCGGGGGCACGCCGAACCCTGCCTATGAGCCGTTCCACTTCGCACCCTGCACGAACATCGATGCGGATGTGACGGGTTCCGGGCATACCGAGCGCGCGACCTTGAGCTACAAGTTCGATCCGGACCACATGTTGTATGCGACGTACTCGACGGGGTTCCGCCCCGGCGGCGTGAATCGAGTGTACGACGCACCGATCCATGCCATCTATCCGCCGTACCAGTCGGACCAGCTCAAGAATTACGAGATCGGCTGGAAGACGCAGTGGTTCGATGAGCATGTGCGCTGGAACGGAGCGCTGTTCTGGGAGGACTGGAGCAACTTTCAGTTCTCCTACTTGGGCCCGAATAGCGTGACGGTGGTGCAGAACGCCGCGTCGGCGACCAGCAAGGGCATCGAAACCAATTTCGAATGGGCCGTGACCAGCGGCTGGATGCTGTCGGGGAGTGCGACCTTCCTCGATTCCAAGCTCACACAAAACTTCTGCGGCACGACGACGCTGGTGTTCCCCACCAGCTGTCCGAACCAGATGAGCGGTGCCTCCGGATCGCCGATCTACTTCGCGGACGGCGCGGTTGTCAAGGGACCCTACGCTCCGTCGGGCACGCCGCTGCCCGGCACTCCGAGACTCAAGCTGAATCTGGTGTCGCGCTATACGTTCCCCATGGGCGGTTGGGACGGGTACGGGCAAGCGGCCGTGGTCTATCAGGATGCGTCCATGCCGCTGCTGTTCCCCGCGTTCTACCAAACGGGTCCCGAGGGTCAGCAGCATCTGGGCGAGCTGCCGCCGTACACCTTGCTCAATCTCGCGGCGGGTATGCAGCGCAGCGACATGCGGCTCGAGGTGCGGGTCGAGAATGCGGCCAATTCGCAGGGTGAGCTGACGCGATTCGCGGCGTGTACGCCGGTGACGTGCAATCAGCCGTACGTGATTCCCGTGCAGCCGCGCACGGTCTGGCTGCAGTTCGGCCAGAAGTTCTGAGCCCTCATGGGACGCGCCGGCGGGCCACCGGGTCCGCCGGCGCCTCCAGGCAGGTCATCCGATGAAGATTTTCTGGGGTGCGGCATTGACGCTCGGCTGGGTCGCGAGCTCGGTATGCATGGCCGAGCGCGCGCCCGTGCTCGGCCAAATCGACTTGCCGCATCCTTATTATTATCGGGAAATGTACCTGCCGCAGCTGACCGGCGGCCCGTCGAGCCTTGCGTGGACGCCGGATTCGGCGACGCTGATTTATTCCATGGCCGGCTCCTTGTGGCGCCAACGCCTCGGCGAAAGCGCCGCCAAGCAATTGACCGCGGGAGAGGGCTACGATTATCAACCGGACTGCTCGCCGGATGGACGCTGGGTCATCTTTACGTCGTACCGCGGCGAGGCACTCGAGCTCTGGGTGCTCGATTTGGAGAGCGGCGCCACGCATGCGCTGACCAGCAATGGCGCCGTCAACGTGGAACCGCGCTTCTCGCCGGACGGCAAGCGCATCGTGTTCGTCTCGACGCTGTTCAACCGGCGCTTTCACATTTTTACCGCCGATTTCGATGCGGGCACGCTCCACGAATTGCGGCGCCTGACCGGCGAGCACAAGAGCGGCCTGCCGCGTTATTACTACAGCGCCTATGACCATGAGATCAATCCGGTGTGGACGCGCGACGGCCGCGAGATCCTCTACGTCTCGAATCGCGGTCATATCTATGGAACCGGCGGATTCTGGCGCACGCCCGCGATCCCCGAGCGCGGCGGCACGCTGCCCGGCGTTGAGGCATCGAGCGCCGCGCTGCCGGACGCGAAGGCACAGGAATTTCATTACGAAGAGACCAACTGGAAGGCGCGTCCCGACATCTCGCCCGACGGCTCGCGGCTCGTGTTCAGCTCCTATACGGGGCGATCCTGGCATAACCTCTGGGTCATGCCGGCCGGCGGCGGCGACGCCCTGCCGCTTGCATTCGGCGATTGGGATCAAACCAATGCACGATGGTCGCCGGACGGAACGCAGATCGCGTTCATCTCGAATCAGAGCGGCGGAACCGGAATCGATGTCGTGCGCGTGCCGGGCGGCGAGATCCGGCCGCTCGCGCTGACCGAGCGGCGCTATTTGAACCCGCAAGCCAGGCTGCATCTGGACCTGCATGACGCCAAGGGCGATCCAAAATCGGCGCGCGTCAGCGTCACGGACTTAAGTGGCCGGTTTTACGCGCCCGCCGGCGCCTGGATACACGCCGACGACGGCTTCGATCGCGGCGAGCGCAAATTCGAAGCGCATTATTTCCACGCGCGCGGTGTCGTCGAAATCGATGTACCCGCGGGACCGATACGCGTGGAGGTTCTCAATGGATTCGAGCGCCGATTCGAGCGCAGCGACGTCACGACGGCCGCGGACCAAGTCACCAATCTTGCCGTGAACCTGGACGCGGAGCGCTGGACGGTGCCGGACGCGGCTCATTGGGCGAGTGCCGACGTGCACGTTCATATGAATTATGGCGGCGTCTATCGCAATACGCCGGCTCATCTCGCGGCGCAAGCCGAGGCCGAAGATTTGAGCTTGGTCAATGCGCTGATCGTCAACAAGGAACAGCGTTTCCCCGACATTGCATACAACGGCCAGCAGCTCGATGCCGCGTCGCGCCCCGATGCGCTGATCGTCCACGGCCAGGAATTTCACACGAGTTATTGGGGCCATCTCGGCCTGCTCGATATCGGCGGGTCGATCATTCTGCCGGGCTACGCGGGCTATCCCAACACGGCCGCATCGAGCCTCTACCCGATGAACGCGGACGTCGCCGACATCGCGCATGCGCGCGGCGCGCTCGTTGGCTATGTCCACCCCTTCGACGAGCCTCCGGAGCCGCTCGCAATGCCGCGCCAAGCGCTGACCAACGAGCTGCCGATCGATGTCGCGCTCGGCAAAGTCGACTACATGGAGATCCTGGGTTTCAGCGACCATCTGGCGACCGCAGCCGTTTGGTACCGGTTGCTGAACTTGGGATTTCGCATTCCGGCCGCTGGCGGCACCGATGCGATGGCGAATTTCGCGTCATTGCGCGGACCCGTCGGCATGAACCGGGTCTATGCACGCGTACCCGAAGGCGCATTGAACCCGCGCACCTGGCTCGATTCGCTCAAAGCGGGCCGCAGCTTTGCGACCAACGGCCCCCTGTTGGGATTGCAGCTCGGCGGCGCGCAGATCGGCGACGAACTGAAATTCGACCGTCCGCAAAAGCGCGTCGCGTATTCCGCGCGCATCGAATCGATCGTGCCCGTCGATCATCTGGAACTCGTCTGTAACGGGCATGTGGTCCAGCCGTTCAAGCGGCATACGCCGCTCGATCACGCTCACTTCGACGGCACTATTCCTGTGGAGGCTAGTGGCTGGTGCGTATTGCGCGCATCCACCGATGCGGCGCGCTACCCGGTGCTCGACAATTACGTCTACGCGACGACGAGCCCGATTTACGTCACGCTGGCCGGACGTGCGCCGCGGTCGACAGCCGATGCCCGATTCTTTGCCGCGTGGGTCGACCGGACGACGGAAACGACGAGCGCCTATCCGGACTGGAACAGCGATGCCGATAAGGCGCATGTTCTCGACCGCTTGCGCCAAGCAAAGGCGGTGTTTTTGGCGTTGGAATAGCGGCGGCTAGCGCCGTGATGCTGGAGCAACGGTTCGAGTGAGCACGCCCATTGTGGTAGACCCTGGTTCCGCGGCGCCGATCGAGGCTGCCGATGCAACGCCGCGGCGCGGCCAGCTGCGCCGCGCCGACAAAGTCATGACGACCGAGGAGATCGATGCTTTCCTCGCCGGCACATTTTGCGGGCGCACCGCAACGATCGGTCCGGACGGCTATCCCTACGTCGTACCGAATCTGTTCATCTGGACGCGCGGGCAGGTCTACTTACACAACGCCAAGCTCGTCGGTCACTTCATGACCAACGTGCGCCACTGCGATCGCGTCAGTTTCGAGATCGACGAAGCGGGCGAGGTATACCCGTATGGCCCGGCGGAATGCGACACCACGGTGTCATATCGCTCGGTGGTCCTATTCGGACGGATTCGCATCGTCGAGGATGAAGCCGAAAAGATCGAGTTTTACACGGCGGTCATGCGCAAATATGCGCCCGCGGAATCTTGGGGACGCGAGCGCGGCTCGTTTCCGCGGCTCGGCATGACCGTCGTCTACGCAATCACGCCGGAGCTGATCACCGGCAAGCAAGGCCCTCTTCCGCCGCTCGCGCAGCGCTGGTCCAAGCCCCAGCCGAACGTCGCGTGAACCGGACCCTAAGCAGAGGGGCTGCGCGAAGCAGCGACGCTGCCTGGTGCCGTAGAAAATGATCAGTTGTGTGACGGATGCGCTCCGACGATCAGCACTTTGAAGCTGCCATCGAGAACCGCAGCGCGCGGGCGCGCATTGCCCGCGCTTGGCTCCGGCGTCGCGCCGAATTCCGCGGCCACGAGATAAACCTTGTGTGTCTTGGGATCGAGCGCCATCGTGCGCGCGCTCTTCTGCGTGATCGCGGTCGCGATGACGGAGTAGTGATCGGGGTCATCCTCGTGAATTACGGTCAGCGTTCCATCCTGGCCATTGGAGCTGAAAACCAAGCCCTTTGTGGAGTCGAACGCCGCGGCGTCCGGTCCCTTGCCGATCGGCACCTCGGCGACGTGCCGGCCCGATATCGCGTCGGTGACGACGAGTACGCCGTTTCCACAGACCGAGAACAGCCGTCGGTGCGCGATATCGAGCGCGAGTCCCGAGGGCTCCTCGCAATTCGGCAGCGGCCACGTGGCAATTCGTTTCGATGTCGATGAATCTATCGCGCTGAGCTGAGACGTGTCCTCGATATTGAAGAATATCCGGCCGGCGCCGTCGCTTGCCGCGAATTCGGGTTTGCCGCCGGCGGGAATCGTCGCTATGACCGCGCCTTTGGCGGGATCGATGACGCTGATGTCCTGGCTGCGCCCATTGAACGTAAAGAGATGCCCGCTTGCGTTGTCGTAGAGGATCGAGTCAGGATTGTGCCCGTTTACCGCTATTGTGCCGGTGGGCGCCAGCGATTTGAGATCGAAGACCGTGACCGTATCGGCGCGGCCATTGCTCGTGAAGCCCTTGCCGAGATCCGGCGCCAGTGCAATGCCGTGCACTCCCTGCGTGTCCGCGATCGTCGCGATCGGCGAGCCGTCGCGCGTGTCGATCACCAACACGCGATCGGCGCGCGAAATGAACAGCCGGTTGGCGCTCGAGTCAATCGTCAAGTAGTCCCAACCGCCCGCACCACCGAGCACGAACTGCTGCTCGATCGAGTAGCCCTCGGCGGCGGCAGCGCCCGGCGTGCCACCCGCGGCGTGAGCGAAACCCGCGACCATCAGAAGACTGAGTAACATCGTACGCATAGGAAAAACTCCAAAGTTTTGGACGCCGGCAATTGACCGCGGGCCGCCGCCGGTCATTTACGGCCGCCGGTCACTTACCGCCGTCGGCAATGAATCGATCGATGCGCCGGTCGAGCACCGGCAATGGTACCGAACCCAAGGATAGCACTGCGTCGTGGAACGCCTTGATATCGAACTTCGCGCCCAGCGCCTGCTCGGCCTTTCCACGGTCCGCCTTGATTTGCATCATGCCGAGATAATACGACAGCGCCTGACCCGGCCAGCCGATATACCGGTCTATCTCGGTTTCGATCTCGTGCTCGCTGAGTGCCGTATTGGCGCGCAGGTAGTCCTGTGCTTGCTGGCGCGACCATTTCAGATGATGGATGCCGGTGTCGACGACGAGCCGGCAGGCGCGCCACATCTGGTAGCTCAGGTAGCCGAAACGGTCGAAGGGCGTGTCGTACAGCCCCATCTCCACGCCGAGATATTCAGAATAGAGTCCCCAACCCTCGCCGTAGGCAGAGATGTAGGTAAAGCGGCGGAATTTCGGCAGACCCTCGTGTTCGGCCGCGAGTGATATCTGCAGCGAATGGCCCGGCGATGATTCGTGCAGCGTGAGCGCCGTCAACGAGTACAGGGACCGCGACGGCAGGTCGAAGGTGTTGACGAAGTAGGTATTCTTGCCGCCGCGGCCCGCGGTGTAGAAAGGCGCGAGGTCCGCGGGCACCGGCTCAATGCCGAAACGGTTACGCGGCAGTGTGCCGATATATTGCCCAATTTTTCCATCGACGCGCTTGGCGATCCAGGCGGCACGCATCAGCAGCTCTTCGCCGCTCTTCGGATAGAATCTCGGATCGGTGCGCAAATAGTCCAGAAATTCCTTGAAGCTGCCGGTGAACCCGCTTTCCTTGATGGTCTCCTGCATCTGTTCGTGGAGGTGCGCAACCTCCTTCAAGCCCAAGTCGTGAATGGCGTCGGGATCCTTATCGAGCGTCGTGAATTCACGGATGCGCGAGCGGTAGTACGCCTTGCCGTTGGGCAGCGCCTCGGCGGCGAGCGGCCGGCGCGCGCGGCGCATGTAGTCGTTGCGCATGAAATCGAGCAGTTTGACGTAGGCTGGAATGACCACGGTGCGGATCGTCTGCAGGCCCTCGGCGCGCAATTGCGCTTGTTGGTCTGCGGGGATGCCGGGCGGCATCCGTACGAAAGGCGTATAGAACAAATTGTTCTCGTCGGGCGCATCGATGATGTCGGAAATCGATTTGTCGCGCCCGGCGAGGGTCACGCGGGGCACGCTGAAGCCTCGCGCTAGCCCCAAGCGCATGTTGGCAGTCTGTTCCGCAAAGTAGCGGGGAATGTCGGCGAGCAGCGCGAGGTAACGCCGATAGCTCTGCTCGTTCGACGGCGTGCGGCGCGCCGTGAAACCGAGGTCGGTCCAAAAGGTCGTGTCGCTGTTGAGCGGCATTTGCCATGTTCTCAAGCGTTGGTTTTCTCGCAGCATCTCGATTTGATGTTTGTAGACTTCATAATTGACTCGATCCTCGTCGCCGAGCGCGTTGTCGTCGATCGACTTGAGTACGTCCAATACGCCGGTCCAGTACTTTTCACGCATTGCCTGGGTCGCGCGGTCGACCCTCGGCAAATGATCGGCCGGCTGGCTCGTTTCGTTCTCGTCGTCCTCGCCCGCGAATTGCGCCTCGCGCCAGGTCCACTCGCGCGTATACAGATCTCGAAAGCGGCTGCCGGCATCGCCCGGGCCGAGCACTCCGGCGGCGCCGAGCGCGCCGCCCGCGCCGAGTAGCGCGGTCAGCATCGAAAGCGTGGCGATCATTTTCATGGCGATCTACTCAAGGGCAAGACTCACGCGCCGGGACGCGCGGCATTGGCCTGCCGGATCAGCGCAAGCGCCTCGGCCCGTTCCGCACCGTCGAGCGTCAATCGCGGCGCGCGCACGAATTCGCTGCCGAGGCCGACCTGCGCCTGCGCGAGTTTAATGAGTTGCACGAACTTGACGCCGGTGTCCAAGCGCAACAGCGGCAGGAACCACGCGTAGAGCTCGGCGGCCGCGGGCGCGCCGCCGCGTTGTGCGAGTTCGAACAAGCATATTGATTCCCGCGGATAGGCATTGACGAGACCCGCAATCCAGCCGACCGCACCCATGCTGATGCCTTCGACGATCGCATCGTCCATCCCGACGAGTAACTCGAGGCGATCGCCGGCCAGTGCGCGGATCGCTGCGAAGCGGCGTACGTCGGCCGAGGACTCCTTGACGGCCGCGAGGTTGGGAAATCGGGCCGCGAGTTCCGCGATCTGCGCGGGGATAAAATCCGTCTTATAGGCGACCGGATTGTTATAAAGCATGCAGGGCAGTCTCGTTGCTTCGATGACGGCGGCGACATGCGCGCGCATTTCGCGCCAATCGGACGCGTATACGTAGGGCGGCAGCACCATGAGGCCGCCGCAGCCGATTGCTTCGGCCTCACGCGCGAGGCGTACGGCCTCCTGCGTCGACAGCGCGGCGATACCGGGAATCACGGGCGCACGCCCATCGAGCGCGCCGATCAAGGTCCGTAGGATCGCGATTTTCTCCTCGAAGCCCAGGGTCGCCGCTTCGCCGAGTGATCCGAAGGGCACGATACCGACACAACCGGCCGAGATGAGCGTGCGCGCATGCTCGGCCAGAAAGCCATGGTCGACTAGCCCCTCCGATGTGAAGGGCGTTGTGATCGCGGGAATGACGCCGCGCCAGATGGATTTCTTGATCATTGGCGATACTCTAGTGGTTAATAGCCGTGAATGGATCGGCTAGGCTCGATAGTCTAACGGGGAACAGCGGCGGCCTCGTGCTGCCGAGTGCAAATCGCCCGAGCTCCGCGAGCGTCGCACCGCAAATGCGGCCCTGGCAGGCGCCCATGCCGCAGCGTGTCGCGAGCTTGGCCGCGCGCGCGTCCGCAAAGCCTTCGAGTGCGGCCATCGTGACATCTTCACAGCGACAGATCACGGTGTCCGGCTTCGCGAGCAAGCGAATGCGCTCATCGAGCTCGAAGCAAGATTCCAACAGTTCGGCGAACCGGCGTGCGCGCCGGCGACGCGCTTGCTGTGCGCGGCTCGCATCCAGTAAGCCTGCGGCCGCCAGGCCCGCGATCCGCCCTTCGCTGCGCGCCGCCGCGCATCCACCGATGCCGCAGACTTCGCCGGCCGCATAGACGTTCGCCACGCTCGTGCGCTGGGCGTCATCGGTCGCAACGCGTTGGTGTCTTGCGGCCGCCTCGAGCCGACAACCGAGTAATTGCGCGAGCTCGACGTTCGGTACGAGCCCGTAGCCGACCGCGAGGTGATCGCAGTCGAGCCGCCGCACGCCTGACGGCGAGTGGATCTCGACGGCGCGCAGTCGATCGTCGCCGTGGGCCGCGACGACGAACTCGCCGCAGCGATAGGGAACGCCGGCCAACGCCGCGCGCAGCGAGATCGCCTGCATGGCGTGCGCGGGCCAGCCCAGGAGTCGCGCCGCCAGCTCGCGCACGCGGCGCGACGGAGCTTGTTCATGGATGCCGAGCACGTGAGCACCATGCCTGCGCAGCGATGCCGCGGCAGCAAGCAACAGCGGTCCGCTGCCCGCGACCACGACACGCTTGCCCGCAATCGGCCATGCCTGTTTGACGAGTGCCTGCAGGCCACCGGCACCGGTTACGCCGGGCAGCGTCCATCCGGGAAAGGGCAGCAGCAATTCGCGCGCGCCGGTCGCAATCACGAGCTGACCGAAGCGCAGGCGCAGCGCGCCTTGCGCTTGCTCCAGTAGCAGCTCATCGCCGCCGGCGGCTACGACTTGAGATTGCGACAGAAACGTCACGCGGCGTGTCCGCAATGCGCGGCCGATGAGGCGTGCGGCGATCCGCGACTCGCCGCGCCCTACGTCGTGCCGCCAGATCTGCCCACCGGCGGATGCTTGCGCTTCGATGAGGCCAACGCGCACGCCGCCGCTTGCGGCCGCCTGTGCCGCGGCCAGTCCGGCGGGCCCTGCGCCGCAGACGAGCACGTCGTAGCGCTGCGCATCGGCGCGTTCATTCATCGGTGCGCACTCGCATCCCGGTGCGTGCCAACACCATGCAGGCGCGCTGGTGCGCGATCTCGTCGATTCGCACGCGGCACTCGAAACAAATGCCCATACCGCAGAGCGGTCCGCGCCTCGCGCCCGAAGTCGAGCGGCGAAACCACGGCGTCACGAGCGCGACCGCCGCGGCGACATTGGCACCCGCAGGAACCTCGACCGCTAGACCGTCGACCTGCAAACGAATGCGGGCGCTGGCGCCGGAGCTCACGCCGAAACCCACAGCAGCGCTCGCGCCGGCAAATAGGGTGTCGGATCGATCGCACAGCGCCGACCGAGCAACTGATCGACGAGCAGGCGTGCGCTGCCGAGCGCCGTCGTGACTCCCAGTCCTTCATGCCCGGCCGCAACCCATAGATCGCGTTGATCGGGGACCGGACCGAGATAGGGTTTGCCGTCGATGCTCGTCGGCCGGAACCCCGTCCAGATGCGCAAGGCCTGCATCGATCGCAGGCCCGGCAGGAAATCGAATGCGCGCGCGAGCATGCGCTGAACCATGGGCATCGAAACCTCGGGCGTCGCACTGTCGAACTCGCGCGAGGAGCCGATGAGGACCTGGCCCGTGCTGCGCGGTTGCACGTTGAATGCGACGCTGGAGCGCTGCGCACCGTGTGCGCTGTCGGCATAACCGAGTTCCACGATCTGGTGCCGCACGAAATCGACATAGCGCTCGGTGATCACGAGGTGCCCTTTGCGCGCGCGCATCGGCAGCATCGGCAGCAGCTCCGGCAACGCGCAACCGGTCGCGATCAGCGCGGGACCCGACAAGCGCGTGTGATCATCGAGAACGACGCTGCCCGCATCCAGCGTGCAGGCCCTGCGTCCTGCATACAACTGCGCTCCGCGCGCGCAGGCGCGTTCGACGAGGAAGCGCGCGACGTTCGGCGGGTACACCACGGCGTCGCCGGGTACGCGCACGCCGCCCGCCAATCCCGGCGCCAAAGCCGGCTCGAGACGGTGGAGCTCGGCTGCATCGACGGTGCTCGCGGTGATCCCCGCGCCCTGCAGCCGCGCGATTTTTGCTCCGATCAACTCGTATTCGCGCTCGTCGCGAGCGACCCACAAGGTTCCGCAACGTTGGAATTGTGCCCCCGGCAATTCGACAAATTCATCCCAGAGCTGTTGGGAATAGTGCGCGAGCGCGAGCTCCGCAGGATCCTCGTCGAGCGCGACGAGGTGGCCCATCGCGGCCGCTGTCGCGCCGCCGCCGATCCCTGCCTGTTCGATGACCGCGACGCGTAATCCTGACGCGGCCGCCGCATCGGCACAGGCCGCCCCCACGATCCCCGCACCAACGACGATGAGATCAAAGCTCGTCACGTCGCGACGATTCCCCAAGCGAACGGGTCGTCCGCATCGATGAGCAGGCGGGATTTCGCGATGATGTGTGCGCTGCCCGTGATGCGCGGCAGGACGCCGTGCGGACCCGGCGCATATTGGGCTTCGAACACACTGCCGAGCAGACTCTCCTGGCGCCAGATCGCGCCGGGCGCGAGTTTGCGGTCGGCCGCAAGACAGGCGATTTTGGCGCTCGTGCCGGTGCCGCACGGCGACCTATCGTAGGCGAGGCCGGGGCAGAGCACGAAGTTGCGGGCGTCGACGCCGGCCGTGGGCGAGGCGCCGTTCAATTCGATATGGTCGATCTCGGCGCCGCCGATGCCGGTAATGGCGGCCTCGACGAGCGCGAGCCGTATCGCCTCGGTGTAGGCCGTCAATTCGCGCTGCCGCGCGAACTCCAGCGGAAAGCGCGAATCCGCGCTGATGAAAAACCAATTGCCGCCCCATGCGACGTCGCCGCGGACGCGGCCATAGCCCGGCACCTCGACGACGATACCCGCGGCGTGGCGATAGCTTTCGACATTGTCGATCGATACCCGGCCATCTTCATGTAGCTCGGCGCCCACGGTGCCGACCGGTGTCTCGAGACGATGCGTGCCGGGCGTGATGCGCCCGAGATGCGCCAGCGTGCGGATCACGCCGATGCTGCCGTGGCCGCACATGCCGAGATAGCCGACGTTATTGAAGAAGATCACGCCGCTGCAGGCGTCTGTTGCCACCGCCGGAACGAGCAGCGCGCCGACCATGGTGTCCGAGCCTCGAGGCTCGCAGGCGATCGCGCGGCGCCAGTGATCGTAGCGCTCGCGGAACATCGCACGGCGCTGCTCGAGCGGCCCGCCGCCGAGGTCGGGAAATCCGGCAACGACCACTCGCGTGGGTTCTCCGCCGGTATGGGAGTCGATGATTTCGATGCTTTCCATACGCGCATCATCGCCTTTTTCGTCGATGACGGGGAAGCGCGACAGTCCTAGGCGAGTGAAATCACCGGGAGGCCGGCCGCCTTCCACGCCGCAATGCCGCCGCCGGGCGATCAGCCCTCTTGCCTCGAGGATGGCGGCCTGTTGTGATAGTGCAGGCGCCGGTAAATGCGCGCGGCAAGCGCGATCGATCTTAGGGGAGCATTCCGATGTTGAAATCGTTGCAACGCAGCCGCCCGACCATACTGTGGTTTTGCGCGGCGTCGGTGACCGGCCTCATCGCGACCGCAGCTCTCGGCAACGGATCCGGCGCCGACGAACCGCTCGCGGGCGAGACTCCCGAGCACTTCACGCCGCACCTCGACACATTCGACTACGAAAAGCGCGAAGTCATGATCCCGATGCGCGACGGCGTCAAATTGGAAACGGTGATACTGATCCCGCACGGCGCGCAGCGCGCACCAATTCTGCTGACGCGCACGCCCTACGGCGCCACCGATCGAATCGTCCATAACAATAGCGCGCATCTCGCCGCGGTCATCGATTCCAGCGACGTCGCCGACGATGCCGTTATCAACGGCGGATACATACGGGTGCTGCAAGACGTGCGTGGCAAGCACGGCTCCGAGGGTGAGTACGTCATGACGAGGCCTCTGCGGGGGCCGCTCAACGCGACCGACGTGGATCACGCCACCGACACTTACGATACGATCGATTGGCTCGTGAAGAATATTCCGGAATCGAACGGCAAGGTCGGGATCCTCGGCATTTCCTACGACGGATTTACCTCGTTGATGGCGCTGTTCCATCCGCATCCGGCATTGCGTGCGGCGGTTCCGATCAATGCGATGGTCGATGGTTGGCGCGGCGATGACTGGTTTCACAATGGCGCGTTTCGCGAGGGGAGCCTGGTCTACGCGCACGATCAGGAAGCCACGCGCGGAAGCTCGTTGCGCTGGTGGTCCGATCACTATGACGATTACGAGACGTGGTTGGCCGCGGGCTCCGCGGGTGGGATGGCACGGCTGCACGGGCTCGATCAGGTGGGCTTTGCGGCAAAATTGATGAATCACCCCGCGTACGACGCATTTTGGCAGGGGCAGGCCATCGATCAGCTGTTGCTCCAACAAGGTCTCACGGTGCCGGTGCTGCTGGTGCATAGCCTCTGGGATCAAGAAGATATCTACGGCAACATCGCGGTCTACAAAGCCGTCAAACCGGCCGATACCGACAATTCCAAGGTTTTTCTGGTGCTCGGACCTTGGTTTCATCATCAACAGCGGCTCGACGGCAGCGCGGTCGGATCGATCCAATTCGGCAGCGACACCGCGCAATATTTCCGGCTCCATGTACTGCGGCCGTTCTTGGATCATTTCCTGAAGGATGCGGCACCACCGATCGGCATTGCGCCCGTGACCGCGTTCGAGACCGGTAGCAACCAATGGCTCTCGCTGCCCTCGTGGCCCCAAGGTTGCGCCGCAGGCTGCCGCATCGAGCGCGCCAAACTCTATTTGCAGCCTGACGGTCAATTGGGATTCAGCGAAGCCAAGGCGACCACGCCGAACTTCGAGGCCTATATTGCGGATCCGGCGAAGCCGATTCCGTTCCTGCCGCGCCCGATACACACCGAAGGCGAGACGGGTGCGCGATCCTGGCAAACCTGGCTCGTCAGCGATCAGCGCGATGTCGCGTCGCGAACCGACGTCCTGAGCTTTTCGACGGCGCCGTTGACCGAACCGACGAAAATCAGCGGCGAACCCATTGCGAATCTGATCGCTTCGACGAGCGGCACCGACGGCGATTTCGTCGTGAAGCTCATCGATGTCTATCCGGATGAAATGGGGCGCCAGCCCGAACTCGGCGGTTACCAATTGATGGTCTCCGGAGATATCTTTCGCGGTCGCTACCGCGAGTCCTTGAGCAGCCCGAAACCCATCCCCGCCGAGAAAAAACAGGTGTATCGCTTTGCGCTTCCGACCACGAATCACGTTTTTTTACCGGGCCATCGCATCATGGTTCAGGTGCAATCCAGTTGGTTTCCGCTCTACGACCGCAATCCGCAGACCTATGTCGACAACATTTTTTTCGCCAATCCCGGTGATTACAAAAAAGCCACGATCAAGGTCTTCGATAGCGGAGCCGACAGCAGCTACGTCGATCTGCCGCGTGTGGCCGCAGGGCCGCAGCATTGAGACGGATCGGGGCCTTGCTCGCATGGGTCGCTGCGGTCGCAATCGTGCAAATCGCGGCCGCCGCCGGTGCGCCGAGCGAGCAACGTCTCAGTCACGGCCGCTTCCACGACTTTGTGGTCTACTCGGCGGCGTCGGTTCCCAAGACCGTCATCTTGTTGCTTTCCGATGTGCAAGGGTGGAATCGCAGTGCGAGCACGATCGCGCGACATTTGGCGCAGCATGGAGCACTGGTCGTGGGCGTCGACCTGCCGAAACTATACGAGGATCTCGAGAAGGACGGCGGTCAATGCGTCTACCCGGATGGCGATCTGGAGAATCTGAGCCATTTCGTGCAGGCCTACGCCCATCTGCCGACCTATCTAACTCCACTGTTGGTTGGGGCGGGGCCCGGCGGCGGAGCATTGGCCTACGCGATCCTGGCTCAAGCGCCTCGAGATACGTTTGGCGGCGCCTTGAGCCTCGGGTTTTGTCCGCGGCTGAGCTTGCGTAAACCTCTCTGCAATAAAGGGTCCGCGCTCGAGTTCAGGAGTACGGGCGCCAGCGGCGGCGCGCGCCCAGGCGGCTTGGATCTCGTGCCGGCGACGGCGACGGTCGGTCCGTGGATTGTCGTCGAGCGGCAATCCGGCGAGGCATGCCGCGCAGACGTAGCGCGAGGTTTCGTCGCCGCGGTGCCGGGCGCCGCCACCGTTTTGCTGCCGAAGGCGCCGTCCCCGCGCGGCGTGCGATCCGCCTGGGTGCCGGAATATGCGGCGGCTTTCGATAAACTCGTTGCCTCGAGCCCAAAAAGGCCGGTTCCGCTGGCGCCCGCCGATTTGGGCGACCTTCCCGTCATCGAAATCGCGGCGCAATCCGGCGGCCCCATGATCGATAGCTTTGCGCTCATGATGTCTGGGGATGGCGGTTGGGCGGGGCTGGACCAAGGCGTCGCCGCGGCTCTTGCCGCGCACGGAATTCCGGTCGTCGGCCTCGATTCGCTGCGCTACTACTGGACGGCGCGCACGCCGGACGGCCTCGCGGGCGATATGGACCGGATCATCCGTTACTACCTGGCGCATCTGCACAAGCAGCAAGTCCTGCTGATCGGCTATTCCCAGGGGGCCGATACGCTGCCGTTTGCGCTCAATCGCCTGCCCACGGCGACCCGCGCGAGGGTCTCGCTCGCGGCTCTATTGGGCATTTCCGAGCATGCGCTGTTCGAATTTCACCTCAGCAGTTGGGTCGCCGATGACAATTCAGGTCCGGCGACGCTGCCGGAAATCAACCGGATTGCCGGTGTTTCGGTGCTTTGCATCTATGGCGAGGACGAGGCCGATTCGCCCTGCCCGAAGCTCGACTCGAAAAATGTGACGGTCGTCAAGCTTGCGGGCGGCCATCATTTCGACGGCGATTACGCCGCCTTGGCGCAGAAAATCCTCGCGTTGGGCGCTCGCCCGCCTTAGAGGCGCCCAAAGGCAAGCGATTTGGCCTCCCTGGGCCCCGCGCTCAAACCTTAATAAACGGCAATTTTTTTCGACACACGCGGTATGCCGTGTCAGAATCCGCGCCCTGTTTTGCACTAATGGAACTTTGCTATGGCCCGTACCACACCACTAGCCGATATTCGCAATATCGGCATCATCGCCCACGTCGACGCCGGCAAGACGACGACGACTGAGCGCATTCTTTATTACACGGGGCGTAAGCACACGATCATCGACATTCACGATACCAAGGATCTGAAGACCTCGACGACGACCGACTACCTCGAACAGGAACAGAAGCGCGGAATCACGATTCAGAGCGCCGCGGTCTCGGCTTTTTGGCGCGGAAAGAAAATCAATCTGATCGACACGCCGGGACACGTCGATTTCACGATCGAGGTCAATCGCTCGCTGCGCGTGCTCGACGGTGCAGTCGTCGTATTCGACGGTGTCGCCGGCGTCGAGCCGCAATCGGAGACGAATTGGCGGCTCGCCGACAACTACGGTGTTCCGCGCATCTGCTACGTCAATAAGATGGATCGCAGCGGCGCCAATTTCCTGCGCTGCGTCGACATGATCCAAAAGCGCCTCGGCTCGCGCCCGCTGCCGATCCAGATACCGATCGGTTCGGAGGATCATTTCAAGGGCATGGTCGACCTCGTCGAGATGAAGGCGCTGGTCTGGGACTCGGACGACAAGGACGCGCAATGGCAGGTGCTCGACTACACACCGGACCTCGCCGACAAGCTGCAGATCACGACACCGAGCGATCGCGCGCTGCTTGCCAGCGTTCCGAAGTTCCACACCGAATTGGTCGATACCTGTCTCGAGCAGGACGACGAAGCGATGGAAGCCTACCTCACCCACGGCACCGCGCCTTCGGGCGACGTGCTGCGTCAGGCGCTGCGCAAGGGCACGCTGAACTCGGCGTTCACGCCGGTGCTGTGCGGATCGTCCTATAAGAACAAGGGCGTGCAGCAGGTGCTCGACGCGGTCGTCGACATATTGCCGGCCCCGACCGACGTGCAGTCGATCAAGACCGTCGACGCCGACGGCCACCCGATCGGCGAGCGCAAGTGCTCGGACGACGAGCCGTTCTCGGCGCTCGCGTTCAAGGTCATCAACGACATCTATGGCGCGCTGACCTTCATCCGCGTCTACTCCGGCGTGTTGACCAAGGGTGCGTCGGTACAGAACTCGACGCGCGGCAAGCGCGAGAAGATCGGCCGCATGGTCGAGATGTTCGCGAAGGAAGCCAATCCCGTCGATGAAGCGCGTGCCGGCGACATCATCGCGCTCGTGTCCTTGGCCGACACCGAGACCGGCGATACCTTGTGCGACGCCGCCAACCCGGTCGTGCTCGAGCGCATGCGCTTTCCGGACCCCGTCATCAGCGTGTCGGTCAAATCGAAGCTCAAGGCCGAGCAGGAAAAATTCAGCGCGGCTCTCGGCAAGATGGTGCGCGCCGATCCATCACTGCACCTCGAGACCGACCGCGAAACCGGCCAGACGATTCTGCGCGGCATGGGCGAGCTGCATCTCGAAGTCACGCTCGACCGCATGCGCACCGAATTCGGCGTCGAGGGCACCATGGGCGAGCCGCAAGTCGCCTATCGCGAGACCTTCACCAAGAAACTGACCGAACAGTACATCCACAAGAAGCAAACCGGCGGTTCAGGCCAATTCGCCGAGGTTTGGATCGTGTTCGAACCGCTCGAGCGCAGCGCCGGCTACGAATTTGTCGACAAGACGGTCGGCGGCTCGGTGCCGAAGGAATTCGTGCCCTCGGTCGATAAGGGACTGAAGCTGCAGAAGGAGGACGGCGTACTCGCCGGTTATCCGACCGTGGACTTCCGCGCGACGCTGATCGACGGCAGCTACCATGACGTCGACTCCAACGCGCTGACGTTCGAAATCGCCGCGAAGGCCTGCTTTCGCGAAGCCATCCGTAAAGCAGGCCCGATCCTGCTCGAGCCCGTCATGAAAGTCGAGACGGTCACGCCCGGCGATTATCTCGGCGACGTGATCGGTGATTTGAACCGCCGGCGCGGCTCGATCTTGGACCAGTTGGAACGCGGCACCAACATTGCCGTGGTCGCGAACGTGCCGCTGTCGGAGATGTTCGGCTACATCGGCCAATTGCGCGGCATGACCAGCGGCCGCGCGTCGTACACGATGGAGTTTTCGCATTACGACCCGGTGCCGCGCAATGTCGCCGACGAGATCATCGCCGAGAAGCTAAAGGCCAAGGCGACGGCCTAGGCGTCGCCGTAGCGTTCGCGCTCGCTGTCGAGGTGGGCGATCTGCGCCGATGCATAGCGCTCTCCGGCCGCGGAGCCCGGCGGGACTGCGGCCTCGATGCTTGCGAGATCCTGCGGCTCCAAGCGCAGCTTAAGGGCCCGCAGCGCTTCGGCCAGCTGGTCTCGGCGCCTTGCGCCGAGCACCGGGAAGATGTCGGCGCCTTGCGCAATGACCCAGGCAATCGCGATCTCGGCGACGCTCGCGCCCCGCTCGGCCGCCAATCGACGCAAGACTTCGACGAGATCGAGATTGTGCGCGAGATTCGCGGCCTGAAAGCGCGGCATGTGCGCACGCATGTCATTGGGCCGGTTTGGGCCTGCGCTCCAATGACCGCTCAGAAGCCCGCGCGACAAGACGCCGTAGGCGGTGATTCCGATGCCGAGCTCGCGACAGGCGGGCAAAACTTGCGTTTCGATGCCGCGCGACACCAGCGAATACTCGATCTGCAGATCGCAAATGGCATGTACGGCCGCGGCGCGCCGGATCGTCTTGGCGCCGACCTCGGATAGGCCGATGTGGCGAACGTAACCCGCCTTGATCATATCCGCGATTGCGCCGACGGTGTCTTCGATCGGTACGAGCGGGTCGAGACGTGCCGGCCGGTAGATGTCGATGTAGTCGAGCCCCAGCCGCTGCAACGAATAGGCGAGGAAATTCTTCACGGCGGCCGGGCGGCCGTCGAAACCCAGCCAGCCGCCGGCGGCATCGCGCATGGCGCCGAATTTGACGCTGATCGTGACGCGCTCTCGCGCTGTGCCTTTGAGATGCTCGCCGATCAGCAGTTCATTATGTCCCATGCCGTAGAAATCGCCGGTATCGAGCCAATCGATGCCGGCATCGGTTGCCGCCCGTAGTGTCGCGAGGCTCTCCGCACGGCTCGCGTGACCGTAGATTCCCGACATGCCCATACAGCCGAGTCCGATCGGCGAAACGAATGGACCGTTGCTCCCCAGGCGCCGTTGCTGCATCGAAGTTGCCCCGTTGCTCATGGAGTGAATATTGGCGCCGGATAATGGCATGATCGGCACTGCGAAGCGAGGATGAGAACTTATGTGTGCGAGCAAGGTCATCGAAGGCAACGAGCGGGGCTGGATCGTCCCCATAGGCGGCGCCGAGGACAAGGAGAATTCGCCCCAAATTCTGCGCCGATTCGTCGAGTTGGCCGGCGGCGCCGAGGCGGATATCGTGGTCATCCCGACCGCGAGCTTGCAGCGCGATACGGGGCCGCGATACGAGCGGCTCTTCACCGAGATGGGGGCCGCGCGCGTGGCGTCTCTGGACTTCGACACGCGACGCGATGCCGATGAGCCGGGTCGGCTCGAACGCCTGCGCCAAGCGAGCGGGATTTTCTTTACGGGCGGCAACCAATTGCGGCTGTCGACGCTGATCGGCGGCACGGCCGTGGCCAGGGCCGTGCGGCAAATGAATGCGAGTGGTGTAGCCGTGGCCGGTACCAGTGCCGGCGCGGCCTTCATCAGCGAGCACATGATCGCGTTCGGCGACGAAGGCAGCACGCCGATCGCCGGGTCCGTGCGGCTCGCGCCGGGTTTGGGATTGACGAACCGCTTCATCATCGATCAGCATTTCCGGCAACGCGACCGGCTCGGCCGCCTGCTGACGGCGCTCGCCTATAACCCTTTCGCGGTCGGCATCGGACTCGATGAGGACACCGCCGCATTCATTGCGCCCGACAACACCGTCGATGTGCTGGGCTCGGGCGGCATCACGGTCGTCGATGCCGCCGAAGTACAGTTCTCCTCGATGGACAGCGTCAAGGAAGGCCGCCCGGTCTGCTTGCTCGGCGTTAAGCTGCATATTCTGACGCAGGGTGCCACGTTCAATTTGCACACGCGACAGGCCGGCGCCGGCAATCTCGTCCAGTCCAAGGGGTAAGGCCGAAGAGGGAATCTCATGCGCATTCTCGAACGCAACGTCTATGTCGGGCCGTCCCTGTATGCTCGTTTTCCGGTCATCAAGGTACTGCTCGATCTCGGCACATTGGAGCAATGGCCGACCAGCAAGCTGGGTCCCGGCTACGTGAACGCATTGCTGCGGGTCTTGCCCGGGCTGCAGGCGCACGGCTGCTCCTACGGCGAGCCGGGCGGCCTGCTGCGGCGCATGAACGAGGACGAAGGCACGTGGCTCGGTCATGTGTTCGAGCACGTCGCGATCGAGCTGCAGAACATTGCGGGTGAGGACGTCAGCTTCGGCAAAACGCGCAGCACCGACGTGCCCGGCGTGTATACGGTGATTTACGAATACTCTCAGCGCGACGAGGGCATTGCGGCCGGCGAGCTCGCGATCCAGCTGCTGTGCTCGCTGCTGCCGCTCGAACTGCAGCCGGCAGGTACTGTGCCTGCGGGATGGGAGTGGGAGGCGCATCGCGACGCGTACATCCGTTACGCACAGCGACGCGCGCTCGGACCCTCGACCGCGTCTCTGGTCAAGGCGGCCGAGGAGCGCAATATCCCCTGGTTGCGTTTGAATGAACAAAGCTTGATTCAGCTCGGGCACGGCAAGTTCCAACAACGCATCCAGGCGACCGTCACGGGGCGCACCAGCCATATCGCCGTCGAGCTCGCGCAAGACAAGGAGGAAACCAACAAGATTCTCGCCAACGGTGGCCTGCCGGTGCCGCGCCAGGAATTGGTGCGCTCGGCCGAGCGGGCCGTTCGCGCCGCCGAGCGCTTAGGCTATCCGGTCGTCACCAAGCCCTACGACGGCAATCATGGACGCGGCATCTCGATCGGCCTTACGGGGCCCGACGAGGTGCGCGCCGGCTTCGCCGCGGCCGCGGCGCATTCCGGTTCGGTGATCGTGGAGACCTATCTGCAAGGCGACGATCACCGCTTGCTCGTGGTCAACGGTGAACTCATCGCGGCCACGCGTCGCACGCCGGGTCGAGTGATTGGCGACGGCAAGCACTCGATCCGCGAACTGGTCGACCTCGTGAATCAGGACCCGCGCCGCGGCGTGGGTCACGAGAAGGTCATGACGCGCCTCGAACTCGATACGCAGGCCGACATGATGCTCGCGCGCGCCGGTCTGAACGCCGATTCGGTGCCGGCCCCGGGCCACGCCGTGCCGCTGCGCAGTACCGCGAATCTGTCGACGGGCGGTACGGCCACCGACGTGACCGACATCATCCACCCCGACAACCGGGACATGGCGGTTCGCGCGGTGACGGCCATCGGGCTCGACGTCGGCGGCGTCGATTTTTTGTGCCCGGACATCGCCGAGAGCTACAAGACCGTCGGCGGCGGCATTTGCGAAGTCAACGCTGCGCCGGGGTTTCGTATGCACGTCGCCCCGAGCGAAGGCACTTCGCGCGATGCGGCAGGGCCCGTCATCGACATGTTGTTTCCCGCGGGCTCGTCGGCGCGCGTGCCGATTGCCTGCATCACCGGTACCAACGGCAAGACCACGACGTCGCGCATGCTGGCGCACATCGCCAAAATGGCCGGGTTCACGCCGGGGCTCACGACCACCGACGGCATCTACATCGACGGGCAGCGCACGGTGGAGGGCGATATGACCGGTCCGGTTGCGACGCGCATGGTGCTGGCCGATGCGCGCATCGACCTCGCGGTGCTCGAGGTCGCGCGCGGCGGGCTGCTGCGCGCCGGCATGGGCGTGCCGTTCTCGAACGTGAGCGCGGTGCTGAACGTGCAGGCTGATCACCTGGGATTGAAGGGCATCGATACCCTCGAGCAACTCGCGGAGGTCAAGCGCGTCGTCGTCGAGGTGGCGCGCGATTGTGCGGTGCTGAATGCCGACGACGAAAATACGATACGCATGTCGGCACATACGGACGCGAAGCATTTGTGCTACGTCACGCTCAATCCCCAGCACGGAATCGTTCGCGAGCACGTGCGTGCCGGCGGCCGTGCCTGTGCGCTCGAAGCGGGCGTCAACGGCCAGATGATCACGATTTACGACAAGGGCCGTCACATACCGCTGATGTGGACGCACCTGATCCCCGCGACGCTCGAAGGCCGCGCGATGCATAACGTCCAGAACGCGATGTTCGCCGCCGCGCTGGCGTTCTCGCTCGATATCAAGCTCGATGCAATACGCCAGGGTTTGCGCACGTTCGACAGCACGTTCTATCAGGCGCCGGGGCGCATGAACGTCTATGACGAACACCCGTTCAAGGTGATTTTCGACTATGCGCACAACGCCCATGCGGTCGCCGCGATGACCGACCTTGCCGCGAGGCTCGAAGTGCGGGGACGCCGGATCGTGGTCGTTGCAGGCCCCGGCGATCGGCGCGACGAGGATATTCGCGCGATCGCCGCCGCGGTTGCCGGACATTTCGATTACTATATTTGCCGACGCGACGACAGCCTGCGAGGCCGTGCCGGCGATGAGGTGCCGAAAATACTCGCGCGGGTGCTGCGCGAAGCCGGCGTGCCGGAATCCGCAATCGAGATCATTCCGGATGAACAAGAAGCCATCGCGAAGGCGCTCGGTATGGGTTGCCACGGCGATTTGCTGTTGATATTCGCCGATGCTTTGACGCGCTCATGGAAACAAGTCATCAAATTCAAACCCTTGGCCGGAGCCGCGACGGCCGACGAGTCGTTTGTATCGAAGGCGCCCGTCGCAGATGTGCCCGTGGCGGCGCCCGAGGACGATTCTGCGCTGTTCGCGGTGCAGGATGATGCGGCGCTCGAATCGAAGGGCTTCGTGCGCGACGAACGCGGTCTGCGCTTCATCGGCGAAGCCGCCGACTGAAGGACGCGCGCATGCCCGAAGTCGACGTTCAGCCCGAGGTGCCGGTCGCCGAGCCACAGCATGGTTTCGACAATTCGCGTCGACTGACCGGGCCGAACCGATACTTCGCCGATTCCGCGGTTACGCTGACGCCGCTCGGCCGCTTTAGCGGCGATGAGGCCGTTCACGAGGCCTGGGCGCAACGCGTCCGCGCGCTCAGTGCCGCGCTCGGCTGGCCGGATCCTGAAC
>OCZU010000497.1_pt1 | contig 27142 bp, 22 predicted proteins | sample 1539001 | NCBI WGS metagenome assembly OCZU01 (sample SAMEA3539306, study PRJEB22396) | soil metagenome | biome: tundra; feature: field; material: soil | place: USA | collected 2010-05 | depth 0.15 m | reverse complement strand
CAGTTCAAGACGCCGATAGGCAAGTTCGAAGGCGTGGAGGAAGCGCTCGCGCGCATGGGCGGCAATCTGTACATGATGGATGCGACGCGCATGCTCACCGCACTCGCGGTCGATCTGGGAGAGAAACCCGCGGTGCCTTCGGCCATCGCCAAGCTCCATCTGACCGAGCGCGCGCGTCAGGTGGTCAACGATGCGATGGACGTCGCCGGCGGCAAGGGCATATGCATGGGCCCGTCGAATTTTCTGGGCGCGGCGTACATGCAACTGCCGGTCTCGATCACGGTCGAGGGCGCCAACATCCTTACTCGAAGCCTGATCGTTTTCGGCCAGGGCGCGATCCGATGCCACCCTTACGTCCTCAAGGAGATCGAAGCGACGCGCGAGACAGACCGTGACCGCGCCTCGGTCGCGTTCGACCGCGCGCTTTTCGGCCATATCAGCTTCGTGCTGTCGAACATGGCCCGATCGTTCGTGATGGGACTCTGCGGCTCTCACTGCGCGAGCGCACCTTCGAGCGCTGCGCCGGAAACGCGTCGCTACTATCAGCAACTGACCCGCTTTTCCGCCGTGCTCGCCTTCCTGTCCGACGTATCGATGGGCTCGCTCGGTGGCGCGCTCAAGCGCAAGGAGAAGCTCTCGGCGAGACTCGGGGACATCCTTTCGATGCTGTATCTGTGCTCGGCGACGCTCAAGCGTTACGAAACGGATGGCCGCCAGTCGTCCGATGCGCCGCTGATGCACTGGGCGATCTGGGATGCGATGTTCAAGGCGCAGAACGCCATCGAAGGTGTGATATCCAACTTTCCGAACCGTTTCATCGCCGCGGTGCTGCGGCAGCTCGTCTTTCCGCTGGGGCGTCCCTACGTCGTGCCTTCCGATCAGCTCGGGCATACGGTGGCCAGGCTTTTGATCGAGCCTTCGGCGACACGCGATCGTCTGACCGCCGGAATGTTCATCTCTTCAAGCGAGGAGAACCCGGTGGGCGCGATCGAGCTCGCGCTCGCCGCGACGCTCGCCGCGGAGCCGATCGAAGCCAAGATCAAGGACGCGGTCAAGGCCGGGCGCCTGAATCTCAAAGCGCGCGAAGACAGGCTCGCGGCCGCGCAAGCGGCGGGAATCATCACTCCCGAGCAGTCCGCTGCGCTGCGGCGCGCGCAGCGTCTCGTCGACAAGGTCGTCCGCGTGGACGATTTCCCGCCGGATCTCGGCGCGTCGGAGATTCAGGCACCGAATGCGGTGGTCGCGCACAAAGCCGCTGCTTGATCGCTTGAGCAATGGGAAGCGCCCGGATTCCTCGGACCGTCATTCCCGCGAAAGCGGGAATCCAGTGTCTTTGACGTGCATCACCGGGCGCCCGCTTTCGCGGGGGCAAGCGAAGATGTGAACAAGCCGCAACGCAGCTCCGTAGTATCAGTCGAATCGAAACGAACGAATCCAAGAAATCCGTCCGGCGTTTTGCCTTTGCAAGTGCTTTCTTAAAAACATGAGGCTGCGATGAATCAGCCAATCTATGTCGTCGACGGGGCGCGCACGCCGTTTCTCAAGGCGCGAAGCAAGCCGGGGCCGTTCTCGGCGTCCGATCTCGCGGTGCAGGCCGGGCGTGCGCTGCTCAAGCGAATGCCGTTTTCGCCTGCTGAGCTCGATGAGGTGATCCTCGGATGCGCGAGCCCATCGCCCGACGAAGTCAATATCGGACGCGTCGTCGCCCTGCGCATGGGCTGCGGATTGAAGGTGCCGGGCTGGACGGTCATGCGCAATTGCGCCTCCGGCATGCAGGCGCTGGATTCGGCGCTGACCAATATTCGCGCCGGCCGCTCCAGCCTCGTGCTTGCGGGCGGCGTCGATGCGCTGTCTCGCGCGCCGCTGCTCTATTCCGACAAGATGGTGCTCTGGTTCGCCAATTTCAGCGCGGCGAGATCGTTCGGCGCCAAGGCAAGCGCGTTTTTCAGGCTCCGCCCTGCCGAAGTGCTGACGCCGGTGATCGGGATCATGAAAGGGCTCACCGATCCGATGGTTGGCCTGCTCATGGGACAGACCGCCGAAAACCTTGCCTACCGATTCGGCATCACGCGACGCGACATGGACGAACTCGCCGCGCAGAGTCATCGACGGGTGCTTGCGGCGCAAAAGGCCGGCCACTTCGACGGCGAAATCGTGCCGTTGTTCGACCGCGACGGCAAGGTTTACGAAATCGACGACGGCGTGCGCGAAGATTCGACGCCGGAGAATCTCGCGAAGCTGAAACCGTTTTTCGATCGCAAGTACGGCAACGTGACGGCCGGCAACAGCTCGCAGATTACCGATGGGGCCGCGTGGCTTGTTCTCGCGTCGGAAGAGGCGGTGGCGAAACACAAGCTGCCGGTGCTGGGCACGATCGTCGACAGCGAATGGGCGGGACTCGATCCCGCGCAGATGGGCCTCGGACCTGTTTACGCCTCGACGCCTATCCTGACACGTCATCATCTCGGCCTCGACGACATCGATGAGTGGGAAATCAACGAAGCCTTTGCGGCACAAGTCATCGCCTGTCTTCGTGCGTGGGCAAGCGCCGATTTCTGCCGCGACGAGCTCGGACAGGGCGCCGCACTGGGACAGGTCGACTCCGACAAGCTCAACGTCGACGGCGGTGCCATCGCGCTCGGTCATCCGGTCGGCGCGTCCGGCGCGCGCATCGTCCTGCACTTGCTCAATACGCTCAAGCGCACCGGCGGCAAGCGCGGAATGGCATCGATCTGCATCGGTGGCGGCCAGGGCGGGGCGATGCTGGTCGAGCGCGCCTGACCGACGGCACGCGTGACGATGAGCTCATTGCTGCATTGGAAAATCGAGCGCGATGCGGACGGCCTCGCATGGCTGACGTTCGACAAGCAAGGCGCAACAACGAACACGCTCTCGGCTCCGGTGCTCGATGAGCTTTGCATCGCCCTCGCCGATCTTGCCGCGCAGCCGCCAAGGGGCCTTGTGATCCGTTCCGGCAAGGAAAACGGATTCATCGCCGGCGCCGACATCGATGAATTTAGCGAACTGAAGAGCGTCGAGGACGCGGTCGCGCTGGTCAAACGCGGCTGGGATACGTTCGAGCAGCTTGCGACGGTGCCATACCCGACCCTCGCACTGGTCCGCGGCTTTTGTCTCGGCGGCGGAGTGGAGCTCGCGCTCGCCTGTCGCTACCGGGTCCTGGTGGACGAGCCTGGGACGCGCCTCGGGCTTCCCGAAGTCATGCTCGGCATCGTTCCCGGCTGGGGCGGCATCAAACGCCTTCCGCGACTGACCGGCGCGCCCGCCGCGCTGGATTTGCTGCTTACCGGCAGGACCGTGGATGCGCGCCGCGCGAAAAAGCTGGGCATCGCCGACGAGTGCGTGCCGCTGCGCATCATGAACAACGCGGCGCGGGGCGTGCTGCGCGAGCTTCCAGCGCCGCGCCGCGTGCCTTTCCCGCTTTCGCTCACGCTCAACCCGCTGATCCGTCCCGTGATCGCCGCGCAGGCGCGAAAGCAGGTGGCGACGCGTGCGCGGCGCGAGCACTACCCGGCGCCCTACGCGATTCTCGATATCTGGGTCAAGTACGACGGCGACGCGCTGGCGGCCCCGGCGTCCGACCCCGCTTCCATCGCCAACCTTTTGCAGACTCCGACGGCCACCAACCTGATCCGTGTCTTCAAGCTTCAGGAACGGCTGAAGAGCTTCGGGCGCGATGGACCGTCCGGCAACGGAGAAGACGAGCGGAGCGTGTCACCGCGCGAGGTGCGCAGCCCCGCGGCACATGTGCACGTCGTCGGTGCAGGCACCATGGGGGGCGACATTGCCGCGTGGTGCGCACTCCGCGGGCTCACCGTCACGCTGCAGGACCAGAATGCAGAGCGTCTTTCGCCGGCGATGGGACGCGCGGCGAAGCTCTTCTCCGATCGGCTCAGGGATCCGCTGCGCGTGCGCGACGCTCAGGACCGCCTCATTCCCGACGTTGCCGGCGATGGCGTGGCACGTGCCGATATCATCATCGAGGCCATTTTCGAAAACCTCGAGGCCAAGCAGCAGCTGTTCACCGCGCTCGAGGCGAAGGCCAAACCCACGGCACTGCTCGCTACCAACACGTCCAGCATTCCACTGGAGCAGATCGCGGCACCGATGCGCGATCCCGGTCGTTTGATCGGACTGCACTTCTTCAATCCCGTGCCGAGGATGATGCTGGTCGAGATTGTCGTCGGCGCAAGCACGCGCGCGGATCTGATCCCGATCGCCGCTGCGTTCACGCGACAGATCGACAAGCTGCCGCTCCCCGTGAAGAGCGCGCCCGGTTTCCTGGTCAACCGCATTCTCGCGCCCTACCTCGATGAAGCGATGCGCTGTGTCGACGAAGGCATGACTCCCGAGACGGTCGATGAAGCCGCGCTCGCGTTCGGCATGCCGGTCGGGCCGATAGACTTGGCCGATACCGTCGGCCTCGACATTTGCCTGGCGGTCGGGAAGATGCTCGGCCGAGACACCGTCCCGCCAAAGCGATTGAGCGAGCTGATCGCGGCGGGGAATCTCGGTCGCAAGACCAAGCGCGGCTTTTACGACTGGTCCGGCGGGAAGGCGGCGAAAAGCGCGCCTGGCGCGGTCCCGCTTGGCCTCGCGGATCGGCTGATCGGCCCATTGGTGGCCGAAGCGGAAGCTGCGCTGGCCGAAGGCATCGTCGCCGACGCCGATCTGGTCGACGCCGGAGCGATCTTCGGCACCGGCTTCGCGCCGTTCCGCGGCGGCCCTCTGCACTATGCGGCGGCGCGCTCCACAGCGCAGGGCGCCGCCACCAGCGTCTGATACGATGTCAGGCAGAAGAAGAATCGGCTGACCGCTGGGAGGAACGAGTGGAAAAGATCTGGTTGAAGTCCTACCCGGCCGGCGTCCCCGCCGAAATCAACATCGATCAATATGCGTCGCTGCGCGAAGTGCTGGAAGAAACCTGCGCGCAGTTCGCATCTCGTCCTGCGTATTCGTGCATGGGTAGGACCATCACCTTCGCCGAGCTCGACCGGTTGTCGTCCGCGTTTGGCGCGTTTCTTCAGGGGCGCGGCCTGGCCAAGGGAGCGCGCGTCGCGCTGATGATGCCCAACGTCCTGCAGTACCCGGTCTGCCTGTTCGGCATCCTTCGCGCAGGTTACACCGTCGTCAACGTCAATCCTCTCTACACGCCGCGCGAGCTCGAGCACCAACTCTCCGACAGCGGCGCCGAGCTGATCGTCGTGGTCGAAAACTTTGCCTGCACGCTCGCGGAGGTTCTCTCCAAGACGCAGGTGAAGCACGTGGTCGTCACCACTATCGGCGAAATGCTGGGGATGAAGGGAGTCGTCGTCGACTTCGTGCTGCGCCACGTCAAGAAAATGATTCCGCCATGGAACATTCTGGGAACGACACGCCTTTCGAGGGCGCTCGCGGAGGGCGGCAGACGCAAGCTCGAACGGGTCGAGCTCGGCCATGAGGACATCGCGTTCCTGCAGTACACCGGCGGCACGACCGGAGTCGCCAAAGGTGCGATGCTTTTGCATCGGAACATCGTCGCCAACCTTTTGCAGGCCGGCGCATGGGTCAAGCCGTTCATTGGGGAACGTCGTCACGTCGTCATCACACCTCTGCCGCTTTACCATATCTTTTCGCTGACGGCGAACTGCCTCACCTTCATGACGCTGGGCGCGGAAAATGTGTTGATCACCAATCCGCGCGATATTCCGGGTCTGGTGAAGGAGATGAGCAAGCACTCGTTCACGGCCTTCACCGGTGTCAACACGCTTTTCAACGCACTCCTGAACAACGCCGAATTCCACAAGCTCGATTTTTCCACGTTGCAACTGACGCTTGGCGGCGGAATGGCTGTGCAGCAGGCGGTGGCCGAACGGTGGGAAAAGGTGACCGGCAAGCCGCTGATCGAAGCGTATGGGCTGACCGAGACGTCGCCCGCGGCAACCATCAATCCGCTCGACCTCCTCGAGTACAACGGTGCGATCGGCCTGCCGATTTCGTCGACCGATCTCGTTCTTCGCGATGACGACGGTAACGAGGTCGCGCTCGGGCAGCGCGGCGAAATCTGCATCCGCGGACCGCAGGTGATGGCGGGCTACTGGAAGCGGCCGGAAGAAACGGCGCAAATGATCGATCGCAACGGATGGCTCGCCACGGGCGACATCGGCGTCGTGGACGAGCGCGGCTTCGTGCGCATCGTGGACCGCAAGAAAGACATGATCCTGGTCTCGGGGTTCAATGTGTACCCGAACGAGATCGAAGCCGTGGTGGCGATGCACCCGGCGGTCCTGGAGTGCGCCGCCGTCGGCGTACCGGACGCGAAATCCGGCGAAGCGGTCAAGCTGTTCGTGGTCAAGAAAGACCCGGCGCTGACCAGTGAATCGCTGCTCGCGCATTGCCGCGAGCTGTTGACGGGGTACAAGTGTCCGCGCGACGTCGAGTTCAGGACCGAGTTGCCCAAGTCGAACGTAGGCAAGATCCTGCGCCGAGAGCTGCGCGACGAAGCCAGAAAGAAGGCGGCTTGAGGCGAGCGGTGCGCGCCGAGAGGCTCGCACATCGATCGCGACGACGCATGCGCGTGATCCGGGTGCGGCCTTGACCGTCGGCGAGCGCGTCACGCTGCCCGACCGGCAACCGGCACTCCGCGTAGTGCCCATGCCTGCGGATGCCAACCAGAACGGCGATATTTTCGGCGGCTGGGTGATGTCGCAGGTCGACATCGCGGGCAGCATTCCCGCCGCGCGCCGCGCGCGCGGGCGCGTCGCGACCGTCGCGGTCAATTCATTCGTCTTCCGCGAACCGGTGTTGATCGGCGACGTAGTCAGTTTCTACGCCGACATCACGCGCGAGGGCAGGACGTCGATCACGGTCGCGGTCGAGGTCTACGCACAGCGCAATCCGACGGAAGTTATTTGCGTTAAGGTGACCGAAGCGAGCCTGACCTATGTCGCGGTGGGCGTCGATCGGCGGCCGCGAGAGCTTCCCGCCTGAGTGACCCGCGCTGCCGGCGCGTGTATAGTTATCGGCCACGCCCGCCGCGTCTTATTCCGGCGACGGCCGATGATGCAGGATAAACCAATAATCAAACCACCGACGGAGGATTAACGTGAAGAGAGCTTTTCGATTTCGCCGCACTCGCCTTGCCGCGGCCGTGGGAAGCGTCGTATTGTCGTTGGCGGCGGGCCATGCCGGTCTCGCGTACGGCTCGGCGTTCGCGCTTCAGGAGCAAAGCGGCAGCGGACTGGGCAATGCCTTCGCCGGCGGCGCGGCCTCGGCCGAGGACGCGAGCACGATCTTCACCAATCCCGCGGGGATGTCCCGCCTGAGCAACACGCAGGCAGTCGTCGCCGGAAGCCTCATCTGCCTTTCCGCAAAATTCCACGACAGCGGATCGCAGCCTGCCATGTTCCAGCCCCTCGGCGGAGAAGGCGGCGACGCGGGTTCCTGCGCCGGCGTTCCTGCGGCGTATCTCGCGGTCCCGATCAATAATCAGTGGTCATTCGGCCTGGGCATCAACGCTCCGTTCGGTCTGAAGACCGAATACGATTCCGACTGGCTCGGCCGCTTTCAGGCGGAGAAGTCCAAGGTCGAGACCATCAACGTCAACCCCGCCGTGTCGTTCAAGGCGAGCGACATGGTGACCATCGGCGGCGGGTTCAACTACCAGCACATCAGGGCGACGCTCAGCAACAAGGTGAACTACGCTGGAGCGATCGCCCAGGCGGGTGCGCAGGCCGCAGCGGCCGGGCAGATTCCCGCAGCCGCGGTCGCGCCGATCGTGGGCGCCTATGCCGGTGCAGAGTCGGACGCCACGGTCAGCGGCAACGACGGCGGTTGGGGCTGGAATATCGGCATTCTGGTCAATATCGATCCGCAGACGCGATTCGGCGCGGCGTATCGATCCAAGATCAAATACGACGTCAGCGGATCGGCGAACATAAACAATCCTCCGGTGCCCGCGTTGCCGCCACCGCTGGCGTCGCTGGCGCCGGTTGCGGCCGCGCTGGCGAACGCGGTCAATGGCGTGCTGGCGAGCGGCGATATCACGCTCGCCCTCAAGGTGCCCGACACGGGCAATGTGTCGATCTTCCGCCAGATCGACAGGACGTGGGATGTCATGGCCGACGCGCAATACACCGGCTGGAGCTCCGTGCAGAATCTCACGGTCGTGCGCAGCACCGGTGTCGTATTGTCGACCACGCCCGAGAATTTCCGGAACACGTGGCGCGGCTCGGTCGGGGCGAACTATCACTACACGGATCAATGGATGTTCCGCGGCGGCCTCGCGTTCGACCAGTCGCCGATCCGCGATGCACAGCGCACGCCACGCCTGCCTGACAACGACCGCACCTGGATTTCCGTCGGCGCCCAATACAAGTTTTCGCCACAGCTCGCGCTGGATGCTGGTTATACCTACATCTTCGTCAAGGATCCCAACATCAATCAAAACGAGGGCAGCACGGCGACGAGCGGCCTCATCAGCGGCACCTACAAGGCCAACGTCAACATCCTCGCGGCGCAGCTGACGTACACTTTCAAGTAACTGCAATCACAGAAAGCACGTCGTCCGCGCCGCAGGTTCGCCCTGCGGCGCGGCACTTCCGAGGCCTGATTGCTTCGGTGCCGGGCCGCGCCATGAGTCTCACCCAACCGGATTAAGCATGTCCGATTCACATTTTCTCGTGCGCAAGGTCGCCGTGCTCGGCGCGGGCGTCATGGGCGCGCAGATTGCCGCGCATCTCGCCAATGCCAGCGTACCCGTGGTCCTGTTCGATCTTGCCGCGAAGGACGGCGACCCGAACGCAATCGTGCGCAACGCGATCGACAAGCTGAAAAAACTCGAGCCGCCGCCGCTGGCGACCAAGGACCGGTCGGCGTACATCGACGCGGCGAACTACGATCAGAATCTTGAAATGCTCGCGGAATGCGATCTGGTGATCGAGGCGATCTCAGAGCGCATGGACTGGAAAAAGGCGCTGTACGAAAAGGTCGCGCCGCACGTCGGGCCGCGAGCTATCTTCGCCAGCAACACTTCGGGATTGTCGATCAACGCGCTCGGCGAAGCGTGTCCGCCGACGCTGCGCCCGCGGTTTTGCGGCATTCATTTTTTCAACCCGCCGCGGTACATGCACCTGGTCGAGCTGATCGCGCAGCGGGGGACCGATCATGGATTGCTCGACCAGCTCGAGACCTTCCTCGTCACCGTGCTTGGCAAGGGCGTCGTACGCGCAAAGGACACGCCGAACTTCGTCGCCAACCGCGTCGGAGTGTTTTCAATGCTGGCGACGATGGCGCACACCAAAGCGTTCGGGCTGGGCTTCGATGTCGTCGATGCGCTTACCGGCCCTGCGATCGGCCGCGCCAAAAGCGCAACCTATCGGACCGCCGATGTCGTGGGACTCGACACCATGGCGCACGTCATCGCGACGATGGATCAAACGCTGCCGGACGATCCGTGGCACAAGTATTACCAGTCACCGGCTTGGCTGAAGGCGCTCATAGGCAAGGGGGCGCTGGGGCAGAAAACGAGGGCCGGCGTCTTTCAGAAGGCGGGCAAGGAAATACAGGTGCTGGACCTCGGAACGCTGTCCTACCGTCCTTCCGCGGGCGAGATTGCTCCGCCCGTGGCCGAGATTCTGGCGCTGAAGAGCCCATCTGAAAGATTCGCCAGGTTGCGGGCGAGTACCGAACCTCAGGCGCAGTTTCTGTGGGCCATTTTCCGCGACCTCTTTCATTACTGCGCTTACCATCTCGCGGCGATCGCGGACAACGCACGCGACGTCGATCTTGCGATCCGCTGGGGCTTCGGCTGGCAGATGGGCCCGTTCGAAATCTGGCAGGCCGCCGGCTGGAAGGAAGTGGCCGGCTGGATCGCAGAGGAAATCGCCATGGGCAAGACGCTCGCAAGCGTACCGCTGCCCAAATGGGTGAACGAGGGTCCCGCGGCGGGCGGCGTCCATACGCGCGAAGGTGCCTACTCCGCGGCGGAAAACGCATTCAAGCCCCGTTCGACCCTCGCCGTCTATCGCCGGCAGTATTTTCCCGATCCGATTCTCGGTGAAAAATGGCCCAGCGGCACGACCATCATGGAAACCGACGCGGTGCGCGTGTGGCACACCGGCGACGACATCGCGATCATATCGTTCAAGAGCAAGCTCAACACTATCGGCGACGACGTGCTCGATGGACTTCTCGCGGCAATCGCCGAGGCCGAGAAAAACTGGCGCGGCCTCGTGATCTGGCAAACGCGCGAGCCGTTTTCGGTCGGTGCGAATCTCGCATCGGTACTGCCTGCGGTGCAAGCTGGCAAGTGGGATCAGGTCGAGGCGGTGGTCGCCAAGTTTCAGCTCACCGCGCAGCGGCTGAAATACAGCCTGATTCCGACTGTCGCCGCGGTGCGCGGCATGGCGCTGGGAGGCTCGTGTGAATTCATCATGCATTGCGACCGGACCGTCGCAGCGCTGGAATCGTACATAGGGCTGGTCGAGGCAGGAGTCGGCCTGTTGCCCGCGGGTGGGGGATGCAAGGAGCTCGCGGTTCGTGCGGCGCAGGAAGTCGCGCGCGGCGCGAACGGCGGCCAGCTCGATCAGTTCCCGTTCCTGCGCACCTATTTCCAGCAAGTGGCCACGGCAATGGTTTCCAAGAGCGCGCTGGACGCCAAAGACCTCGGCTATCTGCGGCCGTCGGACGTGGTCATTTTCAATCCATACGAGTTGCTCTGGGTCGCGAAAGCTCAGGTGCAGGCGCTCTCAGAAAGCGCCTACCGTGCGCCGCTGCCTGCGCGAAACATACCGGTGGCCGGCAAGACCGGCATCGCAACGCTGGAGATGATGCTGGTCAACATGCGCGACGGCGGATTTGTCTCCGGATACGACTTCGAGATCGGATTGGCGATCGCGCGCGTGCTCTGTGGCGGCGAGCTGGAGCCCGGGAGCTTGGTCGACGAGCACTGGTTTCTCGAGCTGGAGCGCAGCGAGTTCATGCGCCTGCTCAGGAATGCGAAGACGCAGGAGCGTGTTGCCCATACCTTGAAGACAGGCAAGCCCTTGCGAAATTGAGTCGGCGGCGGCAAATATCCGGGGCGTCAAACGTATTTGCGATGCCTATTGGTTCCTGGTTTATCGAAACAAGCGTTTTTCGGGCGCCTACGACGTAGCGGCGCTGGAGGTTCGGCAACATGAGCAAACAACTGCAGGATGCCTATATCGTCGCGACGACGCGTACGCCGGTCGGCAAGGCGCCGCGCGGCGCTTTTCGACACACCCGTCCTGACTCGATGCTTGCACATGTGCTCAGAAGCGTGCTCGCGCAGGTGCCGCAGCTCGACCCGGGACGCGTCGAGGACGTGATCGTCGGTTGTGCGATGCCCGAATACGAGCAGGGCATGAACGTCGCGCGCATCGGATTGCTGCTGGCGGGAATGCCCAACACTGTCGCCGGCATGACCGTCAACCGCTTTTGCTCGTCCGGCCTGAACGCGGTGTCGATTGCCGCCGATCGCATCCGCACCGGAGAGGCCGACATCATGATCGCCGCGGGAACGGAGAGCATGAGCATGATCCCGATGCTGGGGCGGTTGGCCATCAACGCCGATGTCTTCTCCAAGGACGAGAACCTCGGCATTGCCTACGGCATGGGTCTCACGGCGGAGAAGGTCGCCGCGGGCTGGAAAGTCTCACGCGAGGAGCAGGACGAATTTGCGCTGGCGAGTCATCAGAAAGCACTCGCGGCGCAGGCCGCGGGCGAGTTCGCGTCCGAAATCTCGCCCTATCCGATCCGCGAGAATGTGCCCGACCTGGCGACGGGCAAGGTCGTGACCCGAGATCGCTCCTTCGAGCGCGACGAAGGGCCGCGCGGGGACGCGAGCGCCGACGGGCTTGCCAAACTGAAGCCGGTGTTCGCGGCGAAGGGCTCGGTCACGGCCGGCAACAGCTCGCAAATGTCCGATGGCGCGGGCGCGAGCATCCTGGTCAGCGACAGGGTACTGAAGGAGCTGAAGCTTTCCCCGCTGGCGCGCTGGGTTGGTTTTGCGGTCGGAGGCGTGCCGCCGGAAGTGATGGGCGTCGGGCCGATCGCGGCTATTCCGAAAGTACTCAAGAACACCGGTCTCTCGCAGAATCAGATCGACTGGATCGAGCTCAACGAAGCATTCGCCGCACAAAGCATTGCGGTCATGAGGGAGCTCAAGCTCGACCCGGCAAAGGTCAATCCACTCGGTGGCGCAATAGCGCTCGGCCATCCGCTGGGCGCCACCGGTGCGGTGCGCACCGCGACGATCGTGCATGGCTTGAGACGCCGCAAGCAAAAGTACGGGATGGTCACAATGTGTATCGGGACCGGTATGGGCGCCGCCGGTATTTTCGAGGCTTTGTAAATGTTGGGTCGAGAGGTGGCGATGAAGAAGCGTATGTTGAAGACGGCGGCTGCAGCGTACTTCGGCTTATGGGTTGGCGCATTTTCGGTCGCCGCACCCGCTGCCGAGGTCGGCGGAATCAAGCTCGACGACAAGGTGTCCATGGGTGCGCAGGAGCTCGTCTTGAATGGAGCAGGCGTGCGCACCCGGGTCGTATTCAAGGTTTATGTTGCGAGCCTGTACCTGCCGCAAAAGGCAGCGGACCTTGCCGGTGTGTTCTCGAAGGGACCCCGTCGGATCCAGCTCAACCTGCTGCGCACCCTTTCTGCGGATCAGCTCGTCGACGCGCTGAACGAAGGCCTCGCCGAAAACAATACCGCTGCCGAGCTCGCTGCAGTCAAGCCGCAGACCGACCAGCTGGCCTCGATCATGAAATCGTTCAAGGAGGTCAAGGAGAAGGACGTCATCACCCTCGATTTCGTGGACGGCACGACGCGGATCGGATTGAACGGGGAATCCAGAGGCGGCATTTCCGGCGACGCGTTCAATCAGGCGCTGACCAAAGTCTGGCTCGGCGACAAGCCGGTTCAGGCCGATCTGAAGAAGTCGCTTCTGGGCGCCTCGTAAGGCAATGAAATGGGGTACGGCGGCCGCAAAGCTTGGGTCATTCCGACGAAAGCGGAAGGCCAGGTGACCTTCGAAAGCCGATGGATGCCCGCTCGGTCACCGAACAAGCGGGCATGGCGACATTGAGGATTCGGGCGTCGCGCAACCTCCGAAGGCACAATGGAAACGCGACCTGCGGTACTTTGTATAGTGCCGCGGGGACCCGACGTCAACAGTATCTGCCTTATGCCTGACTTCTGGACCTCCTGCGGTTACCGTCTGCTCAAGGCCGATCCCGAGGGCAGATTGGTTGTCACCGACGAATTCCTGCAGAGCTTTCTCCTGCGCCCCGAGCTCTCGCCGGTTTCCGAATCCTCTACCGCGGAACGCGTCCTTCATGAACGCCTCCTCACGCAACCGCGCGCCACCGTGTCCGATGCGGAACTGAGCGAAGTCATCGATTCCGATTCGCGCGAAAACTATCGTGTGTGGCTGCGCTTTCGTCACCGTCTGACAAGCGCCGCGACGCTCGAGCAAGCTTACACGCGCCTGTTCGCGGGTGACGGGGTCGACGTTCCACCCTTGTTCCTCCATCAACTGACCCAGATACTCCTGCGCCATGTGCTCGGAGAGGGCGCGGACCCGGTCGAGGCGCGGTGCGCGGAGATGCTGTTTCGGCCGCAGAAGATCAGCGTCCTCGACGACGGTACCGTGATGGCTGCGGATGAGCGCTCGGTCGAGCTTTACGCGACCAGCGGAGGATTCGGCAGTTTGGGCGAATTGCTGAAGAAGAACCAAACACGGCCCCGAACCGTCGACCTCGACGTGCTGTCTCAGGACAATGCAGACAGCTACTGGGAGCGCGACGAGCGTTTCGATCTTGCGATCAGCCTCAATCGCGGACAACCCTCGCTCCCGGCGCTCTGCCGCGTGCTGGAGCGCTGGATCGCGCATTTCCTATCAGTGGAGGTGACGATCGCGCCGCAGCGCGAGATCGAGGATGCGCGCTGGGTGTGGCACGTTGGCTTGGATGCCGAGGCGAGCGGCGTGCTCAACGACCTATATAATCGCGTCGAGGTCAGCGACGAGCGCATGGAGCGCTTGCTGTGTCTGTTCGAGTTACGCTTTGCCGATCCGGCGGACATGCGGCCCGTCATTGCCGGGCGGCCGGTCTATCTCGCGATGGCGATGGATCGCGCCCAACGGATGCGGCTCAAGCCGCAGAATCTGCTTCTCAACCTCCCGCTCGCCCCTCAACAATGAAAATGAATTGTTCCCTGGTTTTCTCGCGATTGATCCGCGGCTCGCTTGCGCATTTCGCAATGCGCATTGCGTTTGCGCTCGCACTGGGACCCGGGTCCGGGTTGGCGCAGACGCCCGCCGCAACTGTCCAGGACGCGGCGACCGTCAGCGCGCCTGTTGCGGCGCCCATTTCCGCCGTCCCAGCTGCGCCGGGCAATGCGACCTCCCTGGAGCCGTTCGGATGGCTGCACGGCTGCTGGGACGGCAAGGTCAACTTGCGCGAATTCCGCGAGGAGTGGCTTCCACTGCGCGGCGACATGATGGTCGGCGTGAGCCAGACCGTGATGCAGGGAAAGACTCTCGATTTCGAATATCTGCGGCTGGAGTCGCGACCCGAGGGCATCTTTTATGTCGCCGTGCCCTCCGGCAAGAAGGAAACGTCTTTTCGACTCGCCGGCAAGGCGCAGGACGGGGCGAGCGAGATCTTCACCTTCGAGAGCCCGGTCGATGAGTTTCCGCAGCGGATTATTTATCGCCGCGGCACCGAAGGTTGGCTCTATGCGCAGGTCGAAGGAAAGCTCAACGGCCTGCCGCGAAGCGTGCTCTATCCCATGCGACGGGTCGACTGCGTGAGCGGAGAATTCATACGTAAATGAGACGCAAGTGAGACCACGGTGATACGAAAGTGAGCGAACCGAGTGCCACGCTGCTCCATTTGCAGAAATTGCTCGATGGCGGCAAGGACAACGCGCTACTCCGTTTCGGGCTGGGCTTCGAGTATCTGCGGGCGGGCGATGCGGGCGCGGCGATTCAGCACCTGCAGCAAGCGGTCGCATTCGACCCGACGTACTCCGCGGCGTGGAAGATGCTGGGGAAGGCGTTCGCAGAAACAGGACGCGACGGCGAGGCTCTGCGCGCCTATCGCGACGGGATTGCGGCTGCCGAAAGCAAAGGCGACAAGCAGGCCATGAAAGAGATGCAGGTCTTCGCGCGGCGGCTTGCAAAGGCCGCCGCGCCAGAGTAGAGTTTGATCGTGCTGCGTCGCAACATGCAGTGCCTGTCCCGCGGCACCCACACCGCGCCTCTCCAAGATTCCTAGTACCATCCCCGTGCCGCTTGCCGCGAACGCACACGCTACGCCGCCGCGCTCGGAGTCGCCGTGATCCGGTACGAACAAATACGCGAGTGGGTGATCGGCGCGCCGCTCGATCCCCTGAGTCAGAGCACGCGCCAACACATCGCGCTGGCTGCATTCATCGCCTGGGTGGGTCTCGGTGCGGATGGACTTTCCTCGTCCGCTTACGGCCCTGAGGAAGCGTTCAAGGCGCTCGGTGCGCACACCCACCTCGGGCTGTACATGGCGGTTGTAACCGCGGCCACGGTGTTCATCATTTCGCTCGCGTACAACCAGGTCATCGAGCTGTTTCCTACCGGTGGGGGCGGGTACCGCGTGGCGACCAGCCTCATCGGGCCGCGCGCGGGCCTGGTCTCCGGCGCAGCGCTGATTGTCGACTACGTCCTGACCATCGCCATATCGGTCGCCAGCGGCGTCGATGCGCTGTTCAGTTTGCTGCCGACAGGGGCGATCCCATTCAAGCTCGGAACCGAGCTGGTGCTGGTCGTCGTGCTGCTGGTGATGAACATGCGCGGCATGAAGGAGTCGATTCGCGTCCTGTTGCCGATTTTCTTCGGGTTCTTCGTGACCCACGTGTTCCTGATCACCTACGGCATCCTGGGCCATTCTCAGGGGCTCACGCTGGTCGTTCCCAACGCGATCGCTGAAACCGGCAAGCTCGCGCACGACATCGGCTGGGTCGCAGCGCTGTCGCTGTTCCTGCGCGCGTATTCGCTGGGAGGCGGAACGTACACGGGGATCGAGGCGGTATCGAACAATGTGCAGACCTTGCGCGAGCCGGTGGTGAGCACCGGCAAGCTCACCATGTTCTACATGGCCGCCTCGCTCGCTTTCACCGCCGGCGGCATCATCCTTCTCTATCTGCTGTGGAACGCGCAGCCGGTCGAGGGCCAGACGCTGAACGCGGTCGTTTTCGGCTCGATCATCGAGAGCCTGGGCTTGCCCGCGGCCTTCAATCAAGTGTCGCTGCTGCTGGTGCTGTTCTTCGAAGCGGGACTGCTCTTCGTCGCCGCGAATACCGGCTTCCTCGGAGGCCCGTCGGTCCTGTCCAACATGGCCGGCGACTCGTGGCTGCCGCACCAATTCCGCCATTTGTCGACGCGGCTGGTAACGCAGAACGGCATCGTGATCATGGGCCTCGCCGCGCTGGTGATCCTGTTGTGGAGCCGCGGAAAGGTCGACCTGCTGGTGGTGCTGTATTCGATTAACGTATTTCTCACTTTTTCGCTGTCGCTGCTCGGTTTGTGCATTTACTGGTGGCGTGCACGCGCCACCGATCGCCGCTGGCTGTTTCGCTTCTCGCTGTCCTCGCTGGGCTTCGTGGTGACGTCGGGGATTCTCGCGGTCACGACCATCGAGAAATTTGGCGAGGGTGGCTGGGTGACTGTCGTGATCACTTCGGTGGTGATCGCCTTGTGCCTCGCCATTCATCGCCACTACGACTGGGTGAAGGCGCGGCTCAAGGAAGTGGACGAGATATTCACCGCGGCGCAGTGCCCCAAGTGTGAACATCCGCCTGCGCTTGATCCGGAGGCGCCGACCGCGGTGTTCATCGTCGGCTCGAGTCGCGGCGGCGGGATCCACACGGTGTTGTGGGTACAGCGGCTGTTCCCGAATCACTTCCGCAATTTCGTGTTTATCGGCGCCAAGGCAGTGGACAGGCAAAGCTACGGCGGCCCCGAACAGATCGATTGCCTGAGGACGGCGCTGGACAAGGCGCTGGCGTTCTACGTCGATTACTGTCACGCCAACGATCTCGCGGCGACTGCGCGCTTCTCCCTGGGAACGGACCGGGTCGACGAGCTGGTCAAGCTCGCCGAGGAGATTCAGCGCGAGTATCCGAACTGCGTGTTCTTTACCAGCAAGCTCGTGTTCCGCAATGAAAACTGGGTCACGCGGCTGTTGCACAATCAAACTGCGCTTGCCTTGCAGCGAAAGCTGCACTTGAGCGGAATGCAGATGGTGATATTGCCGATGCAGCTCTGACGCCGACTGCTGCGTCTTCAACTGTGCGGCCTAGCGCACTGCGTCGACGCCCAGGTTGGCGAGCTCGTCAGCCCGATTGTTGCCCGGCGTGTCGGCGTGTCCCTTCACCCAGTGCCAGGCAATGTCATGCTGCGCCGCGGCGCGGTCGAGCTCCTGCCACAGGTCCGCGTTCTTGACCGCCTTCCGCGCGCTGGTCTTCCAGCCGTTGGTCTTCCACGTATGGATCCATCGCTCGATGCCGTCCTTCACGTACTGCGAGTCGGTGTAGATCTCGACCGGACACCGCCGCTTCAGACTCTCCAGTGCGCGAATCACCGCGGTGAGCTCCATACGATTGTTGGTCGAGTGCGCCTCGCCGCCGAAGAGCTCGCGCGTCGTGCCGTTGTATTGAAGCAGCGCTCCCCAGCCTCCCGGTCCCGGATTCCCCTTGCACGCGCCGTCGGTGTAGATGATCACCGGCGCGCTCATGCGCGAAAGCTCACTCGGTGGGCTCGGTGACGAGCTCCCGCGCCTGGCGGGCGACCGGCGCCAGGGCCTTCTTTCGCACGCGGCGTGCCCATGTTGGTGTGATCACCCGCATGCCCAGCACGCGCTTGGTCGCCCGCAGGAAATAGACCCCTCCGGCTACGGGCCACCAGCGATCGCCGGCTTTTTCAAAGAATCCGAATCGCTTGAGCCACTTTTCCTGCTTGAATGGCGGCGCATAGCAATCGAGCCTGCCTCCCGCGACCTCGAATCCGAGCAGGGAGAGCCAATCCTTCAGCCGATAAAGCGTGATGAAGTTGCCGTTCCACGGCATTGCCTGCTCGCGACCGAAATAGCGCTTGGCGCCGAACAGGCTGAAGGGATTGAATCCGGCGATCAGAAGCTGCCCCTCGGGCCGCATCACCCGATAAATCTCGCGCAGCAATTGGTGCGGCTCGTCGGTGAATTCGAGCGCGTGCGGCAATACGATAAGATCTGTGCTGTTTTCAGCGAACGGAAGCCAATGCGGATCGGCGAGCACCTGCGCCGGTTCCTCGAGATCGACACTGCATCGTGTCGTGATGCGCGACGAGCACAGGAACGGGCTCTCGGGCAGGCCGATCTGCAAGGCCTGGTAGCCGAAAATGTCCGCAAGCGTGTGGTCGAAATACGCCTGCTCGCGCGACTGCAAATAGGTCCCGAGCGGTGTCGCGAACCATGCGGCCAGCGTGCCGGTTGACAGGACGCTTGCCGCTACCGAAGATTCCCCCATGCCGACAATTATCCCCATCCGCGCGTTTGCCGACAACTACATCTGGGCCATACGACAAGATGGCAGGGCAGTGGTCGTCGATCCGGGCGACGCGTCGCCGGTCATCGAGTACCTCGATCGGGAACGCATCGAGCTTTGCGCGATCGTCAATACGCATCATCACGGCGACCATGTCGGCGGTAACCTGGGACTTCTCGCACGCTGGCCGGTGCCCGTTTTCGGGCCGGCGAGCGAACAGATTCCGGGCCGCACGCGCGCGCTGGTCGAGGGCGACACGGTCACGCTGCCCGGGATCGGTCTCGAATTTTCGGTTCTCGATATCCCCGGACACACCTCCGGGCACATTGCGTGCTTCGGAAACGGGATGGTGTTTTGTGGAGATACCTTGTTCGCGGCTGGATGCGGAAGGCTGTTCGAGGGGACGCCCGCGCAGATGGTTGCGTCGCTGGACAAGCTCGCCGCTCTGTCGCCCGACACGCGCGTCTATTGCGGGCACGAGTACACGGTGTCGAACCTTCGCTTCGCGCTGGCGCTCGAACCGCAGAGCGAAGCCTTGCACGCGCGTCTCCGGCGCGACCAGGCGAAGCGCGATCGCGGCGAGCCGACGCTTCCATCGACCATTGCCGAGGAGCGGGCCACCAATCCATTTTTGCGCTCCACCGATGCTGCGGTTCGCGCTGCTGCAGTCCGCCACGCAGGGCGCAATCTACCCGATCGCGTCTCGGTATTCGCGGAGCTTCGCGCCTGGAAGAACGCATTCTGAGCATGTTCGCCGCGGGAGGGCAATCTACCCGATCGCGTGTCGGTGATGGCGCGAGCTTCGCTCCAGGAAGAATGCATTCCGAGTCCTGGCACGCGGCGCATGCGATGCGAGCCTTGACGTGCCGCGCCGGTGACCCCTAACATCCCGGCACGTCATCCATCATCAAGGCGTATTTGACACTCGCTCAGACATCCCGGATTGCCGCCACGATCTTGACGCTTGCACTCGCTGCTTGCGCAAGCGTTCCTCCCCCAGCTCCCGCGCCTGCGCTTGTACCCGCGCCTGCGCCTGCCCCGGAACCCGCACCGCCGCCTGATCCGCCTCCCGTCGCAACCTTCCCGCCTGAAGATGAGTTGCCGGACATGCGCGCGACCGGAGGCGACCCGGATTCCGTCACCAACGCGACCCTGCAATTGCGTTCCGAATACGGCGATCTGTGGGAGCACATCCGAAGCGGATTTATCCTCGACGACATCGATACGCCGGAGGTCAAGCTGGCCGAGGACTGGTACGTATCGCGCCCCGATTACATGGCGCGGATGGTCGAGCGCAGCCGGCGCTACCTCTATTACATCGTCACCGAGGTCGAAAAGCGCGGCATGCCGCTCGAAGTGGCCCTGCTGCCGATGATCGAGAGCGCGTACAACCCGATGGCGTATTCGACCAGCCGCGCATCCGGCATCTGGCAGTTCGTTCCGTCGACCGGCAAGTCATACGGCATGAAGCAGACATGGTGGATGGACGAGCGGCGGGACGTGGTGGCCGCCACCGACGGGGCGCTCGACTATCTGCAAAAGCTCTACGCTGAATTCGGCGATTGGCCCCTCGCCTTCGCCGCGTACAACTGGGGCGAAGGCTCGGTGCGGCGCGCCATCGCGGTCAACCAGAAGCGCGGCCTGCCAACCGATTACCTGAGCCTCGCGATGCCGGCGGAGACGCGCAACTACGTGCCCAAGCTGCAGGCCGTCAAGAATATCGTCCGCGATCCGGAGGCGCACAATCTCGAGCTCGCGCTCATCCCCGACGCGCCCTATTTCACTGTGGTGCGAACGACCCGGAAGATGGATGTCAAGATCGCCGCGGAGCTGGCGGAGATGCCGCTGGAGGAGTTCCTTTCGCTCAATCCGCAGCACAACAGGCCGGTGATCGCGGGCGCCGACGAGACGACGATTCTGCTTCCCTACGATAAGGCGGAGCTGTTCGCGTCGAAGCTGGAGCTCTCGAATCAGCCGATGGTCACCTGGCAGGCATACCTGACCAAAGCCAACGAAACGCTGCCCCAGGTCGCCGCGCGCTTCGGCCTTTCGCTGGAAACGCTGCGCACGGTCAACGGCATCGGCGCGCGGGCGAGCGTGCCGGTCGGACATGCGTTGTTGGTGCCGACACAGGCGCCCAGCGACGCGACGGTGGCAAGCTTGCAGAACGCCGTTTTCACGACCGTGCCGAGCGGACGATTGTTCTACCACCGCGTCCGCAAGGGTGAAACGCTGTCGTCGATCGCTGCGCACTATGCGGTGACCGCGCAGGACTTGAAGTCGTGGAACACCGGGCTGAATCCGACGATTGTCGTCGGCCAGCGGCTGCGGGTCATCAGCGATATCGCGCCGGCCGGAACGAAGTCGAAGCAGGCGAAGAGCAAGGCTGTTCGCCCCGTCCACGCGGCAACCAGGAAGACCGCGTCCGCCAAACCCGCCGCCGATCCCGAAAAGGCATTGCCGCACCGACACCTCTGAAGCGCCCGCAATCGAGGCCCCAAAGCAAAACAGGCGACACTTTCGCATCGCCTGTTTTGGGGTCCATCACAGTCTCGCGACGGACGTGTTCCCGCGGGAACCTTACCTCTTCTTCGCGGGTTTCTTCTTTGCGGCCTTCTTCTTCTTGGCAGGCTTCTTTTTCGCCGCTTTCTTCTTCGGCGCAGCCTTCTTCTTGGCAGGCTTCTTTTTCGCCGCCTTCTTCTTGGCGGGCTTCTTCTTCGCAGCCTTCTTCTTGGCGGGCTTCTTCTTTGCTGCCTTCTTCTTGGCGGGTTTCTTCTTCGCCGCTTTCTTCTTCGGGGCAGCCTTCTTCTTCTTTGCTGCCTTCTTCTTCGGGGCAGCCTTCTTCTTTGCTGCCTTCTTCTTGGTGGCGGCCTTCTTCTTAGCCGCCTTCTTCTTAGGCGCAGCGGACGGTGCCGCCGGTGTCGCCATGGTCATCATGTCAGCCATCTTTGGTTCTCCTGTCTGAGTTGCTATAACTGTTATGAGTGCATCTGTTTCATCGCAGGTCTCTCTGCATCTGTCCAGAGTCAGTTGCCACTTCTCAGTTACCACTTCAGCTGCTCTTGACAAACCCATTGACACCTGCTGCCTGAATTCTAGCCAATTTTTTTCGAAATACAAGATTTAATTGCAGTTTCATGTGACGCTGAACGTCAGTGTTGCGATTTTGCACACGCGATTTTCGATGCGAATTCGCGATTCAGGGCAGCAAAGATTCGCGCGCGAAGAGTTCTTCGACGGTCTCGCGAGGCCGCACCAAGTGCGCGTATTGGCCGTCGACAATGACCTCCGCGGCGCGCGCTCTCGAGTTGTAATTCGAACTCATGGCCATCGCGTAAGCGCCCGCGGAAAGTATGGCGAGGAGATCGCCTTCGGCGAGCGCCAGCGTACGGTCGCGAGCAAGAAAATCGGCGCTCTCGCAGACCGGTCCAACGACCTGCCACACCTGCTGTAACCCGGTGCGCGGGACCACCGGCCACACGTCATGCCAGGCATCGTACAGCGCCGGCCGAAGCAGGTCGTTCATGGCGGCATCGACGATGGCGAAGTTCCGCAACGGACCTGGCTTCAGGTAGCTCACGCGTGTCAGCAGCACGCCGGCGTTGCCGCTCAGCAAGCGCCCGGGCTCGAACAGCAGCTTGAGCCGCCGGCTGCCGATCAGGCGGCGGATCGCGAGCGCGTATTGGTGCGGATCCACCGTCTCCTCGTCGCGGTAGCGGATGCCGATGCCGCCCCCGAAGTCGATGTGTTCGAGGCGGATGCCATCCGCCGAAAGCTGGTCTACAAGTGCAAGCACCTTCGCCGCGGCCTCGAGATGAGGGTCGAGGCTGACGACCTGCGAGCCGATATGCATGTCGATCCCGCGCACTTCGATGTTGGCGAGCCCTGCGGCGCGCCGGTAGAGCGGCAGCGCATCGTCGAGCGCGACGCCGAACTTGTTTTCCTTGAGTCCGGTCGAGATGTACGGGTGCGTCCCGGGATCGACTTCGGGATTGACACGAATGCTTACCGGCGCCCGCTTGTCCTGGTGTCGCGCCGCGGCATCGAGGTGATCGAGCTCGCTGGCCGATTCGACGTTGAAGCAAAGGATGCCCAGCTCCAGCGCGCGGTGCATTTCCGCAGCCGTCTTTCCAACGCCTGAAAAGACGATTTTGCCGGGATCGGCGCCCGCGGCGATGGCACGCGCCAACTCTCCGCCGGAGACGATGTCGAAGCCGCTTCCCAGGCGCGCCAGCACGTTCAGCACCGCGAGATTGGAGTTGGCTTTCATCGCGTAGCAAACGAGGTGCGGCACATCGCCAAAGGCGCCGTCGAACTCCCGGAACGCGCTCTCCAGCGCGCCCCGCGAATAGACGAAACAGGGCGTGCCGTAGCGCTCGGCGACATCGACAAGCGAGACGCCTTCGGCGGCAAGCACGCCGCCGCGATACTCGAACGCCTTCACGGTTTCCGTTCGCCGGGGACAGGCGCGGGCGCGACCGGTGGTGCCGCCGGAGGCGGCGCGGAACCAGAAGGTGGCGACGACACGGGAGCCGGCAATTCCGGCGCCGTGACAGGAGTCGCTTCAGGTGCGGGTTGGGATGTCGTGGCAGGTGCAGCGCCAGGTGTCGCGGCGGGCGCGGCGGGTTTCGCGGGGGGCAGCTTCAGCGCGCCTTTGATGCCGCACGAGACGATCGCGAGTGCGGCAAGCGAGACCACGATGGTGGCGACGAAACGGCGTAACATCCGGCTGCTTGAGCTCTATACGATCGATGCGCGCAATACAATGTGCGAAGCCATCGAGGAGCAGTTTATCACGTGACGCGGAGACGTTTTGGATGAGCACCGAGAGTGAGTTCGTCGCGCTGGCGGACAGGATCCTGATGTCGATCGGCGCTGCGCTCGACGTCGCGGCGGACAGCTCCGACGCCGATCTGGATTGGTCGCTCAACGACGGCATCCTGACCGTCGATTGCGGTGATGGCGGCAAAGTGATCATCAACCGGCACGTGCCGAACCGCGAGCTGTGGGTGGCCGCCAAATCCGGCGGTTTCCACTTCAGGAACAACGCCGGTGCGTGGCGCGACACCCGAAGCGGCGAAGCGCTTGCGACGGTGCTGACCCGGCTGCTGCAGGCACAGAGCGGCGTCGAAATCGCGTTCGGCCTGCCGGGTCCGAACTAACCGTCCGGGCTAACCAAGTACGGGGGTCAGCGCGTCGAGCTCGCGGCGCGCTTCCGCGTGGCCGGGAAATAGCGATTCGACCAGCGCCCAGAATCGCGGCGAATGATTGAGCTCGACCAGATGCGCGACTTCGTGCGCGATGACGTAGTCGGCGATCGAAGGCGGCAGCTGCACGAGGCGCCAGTGCAGCCGGATCTCTCCCTTGTGATTGCAGCTTCCCCACTGCGTGCGGGCGCTGGAGAGCGTTACCGGCGGTGCGAAGCCCGTCACCTTGCTCGCAAAATGCAACACGCGCGGTGCGAGCAGCGCGAGTGCCTGTTCCTTGAGCCAGCGGCCGACGAAGGCGGCGATTTCACTTTCGTCGCCCGGAGTGGGATGAAGGACCGTCAGATGCAGCAAATCGGCGGCGATGGTCTTCTTGCGGGCCGGAAAAAGCGCAAGCGTCAATGGACGGCCGCGAAAGAGCAATCCGGCGCCTTCGCGCCATTCTGCCGGAAGCGCTTCCTTGTCGCGTCCGCGCCACTCCGCCAGTGTCTTGATCACCCACTCGGCCCGCTCCCGCAGCGCAAGCTCGATGTCGCGGATGGACACCCAGGACGGCGCGCGCACGCTGAGTCCGCTGTGATCGATCACCATGCCGATGGATCCGCGTCGTGCGCGACTCAGGCGGTAGTCGACCTCCTGGTTGCACAGCGTGACGCTGCGCACGCTACCGGTCGTATTGCCGGCGCCGTTCAGGCGCGCGGAGGCGTGCGGGTATCGAGCGGATTTCCCAGCCGTGCGACCTCGTCTTCGATCCAAGTCTCGACCTCGTTGATCAGCCGCTGCATGTCGTGACCTTCGGCGCGAATCGGCGGACCAACCGAGACGGTGATTGTCCCGGAACGTTTGCCGAGCGTACCCTTCGGCCACAAATAGCCGGCATTATGCGCCACCGGCACGATCGGGACGCCGAGCGCGACTGCGAGCCGCGCGCCTCCGGTCTTGTAGTGCGCATGTGTACCCGCCTTGATGCGCGTTCCCTCGGGGTAGACCACGATCCAGAATCCCTGAGCGAAGCGGCGACGACCTTGGGTGATGATTTGTGTCATCGCGTCCTGCCCGCTAGCGCGGTCGATGGTGATCGGCGACGCGAGCGCGAAGGCCCAGCCGAAGAAGGGAATGGAGAGCAGCTCCTTCTTGGCGACGAAAGCCAGCGGCGGAAACAGAAAGTTCAGCGCCAGCGTCTCCCAGGTCGATGAATGCTTTGACATCACGATATGGGGTTCGCTCGACCGCGGGATGTTTTCGGCCCCGATCACCCGATGGCGGATACCGCAGATCCAGCGCGCGGCAAGAAGATTGGTGCCGCACCACACGATGATGAACTTGAAGCGCGCGATCGGCGGCAGCCAGAATACGAGCAGGACCAGCACCGCGTAAATCGGCGTAAAGATCAGCTGGAACAGTGCGAACAGGCGCGAGCGAAGATCAGACATCGGCGCTGGCGCGTATCAATCGCCGGCCAGCAGCGCGGTGACGGCAAACGCGAGGTCGGGAAAAATAATCGTGTTGGTCGGAAAGACGCCGTCGCGCAAGGTCTTTTCGCCCTTTCCCGAAAGGACCAGGATAGGCTGCGCCTCGATCGCCGCCGCCGCCTGGAGATCACGCACGCTGTCGCCGACGCACGGGACACCGGTCAGCTCGACGCCGAATCGATGGCCGATCTCGGTGAACATTCCCGGCTTCGGCTTGCGGCAGTCGCATGCGGAATCGGCGGCGTGCGGACAGTAAAACACGGCGTCGATGCGTCCGCCGACCTGCGCCAGCGTCTTGTACATCTTGTCGTTGATCGCGATCAGCGTCGCCATGTCGAACAGGCCGCGCCCAAGCCCCGATTGGTTGGTCGCCACCACCACCCGGAATCCGGCGTGATTGAGCCTGGCGATCGCTTCCAGGCTGCCGGGGATCGGGCGCCATTCGTCGGGCGACTTGATGAACTGATCGCTGTCGTAATTGATCACGCCGTCACGGTCGAGAATGATCAGCTTGACCTGCCGGGTGTGCGGAGCGGATTCGGAGAACTGGACCACTTCGGTGCCTTGGGTGTCTTAGGCCGCGAGTTTGGAAATGTCGGCGACCTGGTTCATCGCCTCGGAAAGGCCGCGCAGCAGCGCCAGGCGGTTGGCCCGCAGCGCGCCGTCATCGACCATGACCATCACGTCGTCGAAAAAACGATCGACGCGGGTCCGCGCAGAGGCCAGCGAGCGCAGCGCGGCGGTGTAGTCGCCGCGCTTGACGTGGTCGCGCACCACCGGAAGCAAGTCCTGCACTGCCATATAAAGGTCCTTTTCGGCACCGTCGACAAGCAGTGCGCGATCGACTGTCGGTGCGATTTCGCTTTCGTTCTTGCGCAGTATGTTGCCGATGCGCTTGTTGGCTGCGGCGAGGGACTCGGCTTCGGGAAGCGTGGCGAACGTGCGGATGGCTTCCATCTGCGCCGGGACGAGATCGATGCGCAGAGGCCGCAGGCTCAGCAGCGCGTCAACCTGGTTTGCACTGTAGCCCTGCTCTCGCAGATTGGCACGCAGACGCTCGAGCAGAAACGTCTGGACCTCCTCGGACCGGCGCTCGAAGCCGGGCACCGCGTCGGCCGCATCGAACGCTAGCTCCACAAGCGCTGCCAGCGACAGCGGCAATTGCTTCTCCATCAGGATGCGCAATACGCCGACTGCGGCGCGGCGCAGGCCAAACGGGTCCTTGTCGCCGGTGGGCGCACTTCCGATGCCGAACATTTCCGCTATCGCAAGCAGCTTGTCGGCGAGCGCCAGGCTTTGGGCGATCGAGTCCGTCGGAAGCGCGTCCCCCGCGAACCTTGGCCAATAGTGCTGCTCGATCGCAGCGGCGACCGTGGGGGCTTCGCCATCGTGCTCGGCGTAGTAACGACCCATCACGCCTTGAAGCTCGGGAAACTCTCCCACCATGCCGGTCAGAAGATCGGCCTTGGCGAGCATCGCAGCGCGATCCGCCAGCTTTGCGTCGGCACCCAGGAGGATCGCAATGCGCGACGACAGAAACTGCAGTCGATCCATGCGTTCGGCCATCGTGCCGAGCTTGTTGTGATAGCGAACATCGCGGAGCCCTTCGACCCGCGACGCGAGGGTGTGCTTACGGTCCTGGTCGAAGAAGAACTTTGCATCCGCAAGTCGCGCGCGAAGGACGCGCTCGTTGCCGCGAATGATCGCGCCCGGATCGTGGGTCTCGATGTTGCTGACCAGGAGAAAGCGGCTCTGCAATTTGCCATTCGAACCGGCGAGCGCGAAGTAGCGCTGATTCCGCTGCATGGTGAGAATAAGACATTCCTGCGGAACTTCGAGAAAAGCCGGATCGAATCCACCGGTATAGACCTGGGGCCATTCGACCAGCGC